>Ga0335075_10007368_pt1 | contig 16923 bp, 15 predicted proteins | sample Lox_Sample_24_FD_206723 | JGI IMG/M metagenome (GOLD analysis project Ga0335075, IMG submission 206723) | Soil microbial communities from Loxahatchee National Wildlife Refuge, Florida, United States - Lox_Sample_2.4 | ecosystem: Environmental > Terrestrial > Soil > Wetlands | place: USA...
CGCGGGCGGATGTGCGAGCCGGGCGGCCCGATCAGCCGGCCAGCGCGGGCAGCACCTTGTCGATGAGCAGGTCGAGCTGCTCGCGCTGGTTCCAGGAGGCCAGGCGCAGGGCCACGTGCGTGGCACCCTCGTCGATGACGGTCCGCAACTGTTCCACGCACTGCTCCGGGGATCCCACCGCCGTCATGGCGGCGGCGCCTTCCCGGTCGAAGAAACCCGCGCCGTAGTAGCTGTCGAAGAACCGCAGCGCCTCGTCGAGGCAGGCTTCGGGGTCAGGGCCGATGTTGATGCTGTGGTAGGCGGCGACGGGGAAGCCGGCCAGGTCCTTGCCGGCGGCCGCGAGGTGCTCGCTGAGCTGGGCGCGGGTGTCGGCGATGTACCCAGGGCGCGCTCGGACGGTCAGCAGGCCGTCTGACTTGGTGGCCACGCGCCGCAGGACCCGCTCCGCGGCGGCCCCGGCCGGAGGATTCGCGCTGATCCACACCGGCAGCGGCCGCTGCACCGGCGTGGGCAGGACCGTGATGTTGTCGTAGTGGGCGAAGCGGCCGTGGAAGGTCACCAGCTCCCCGGTCCACAGCTGGCGGACCAGTTCCAGGTACTCCTCGAGCCGGGCGACGCGCTCCTTGTCCGGTACGCCGCCGAAGTGCTGTCCCTCGATCTCCGAGGCCCGCTCGCGCTTCTGCAGGCCGTTGCAGACGGCGAGCAGCGCCCGCCCGCCCGAGATCTCGTCCAGCGACGCCCACTGGTAGGCGAACTGCGCCGGGTCCCGCACCGGGAAACTCGCCATGCAGCCGACGGCCAGCCGGAGCCGGCTCGTCATGCCGGCCAGCGCGCTCAGGCAGGCGATCGAGTCCGCCCGGGCCTTCGAGGTCAGGCTGTCCCCGATCCAGACGGTGTCGAAGAAGCCGGACTGCTCGGCGACCGGCGCCAGCCGGAGCAGCTCAGGCAGCTCGGCGACACCGAAGAGCGCCGCCCGCTGCGGAATGATGAGGCCGAATGAGTCCATCGTGGCCGCCTCCTTGCGTAAATGGAACCTGCGAGGTGATACCGAAAGGAAAGCCCCTTCCCGGCCCACGATGACGCACCGCGCGTTAATGGCCTCGTTAACCAGCGCAGCGCGTAACGAGGCTGGTAACCAGCCCGCCCATACGTTTCGCTGGTGACTGCGGATGACAGCGGGCTGCGCGCCCGGGGCACCGCCGCCCGCCTCGGCCGGGTCGGCGCGTGGAGCTTCAGCCTCGACCGGCTGCCCGTCGCCGACGCTATCGGCGTCGCCCGGGCCGTGGAGGAGCTGGGATTCGGCTCGCTGTGGATCGCGGAGGGGACCGCGAGCCGCGAAGCGCTGTCGCACGCCGCCATCCTCCTTGGCGCGACATCACGGCTGGTGATCGCCACCGGGATCGCGAGCATCTGGGCCCGGGATCCCGCGGCGACGGCGTCTGGTGCCCGGGCCCTGGCGGACGCGTTCCCCGGCCGATTCATCCTCGGCCTAGGCGTCAGTCATGTCGGCGCGGTCAGCCGCCGCGGGCACGAGTACGCCACCCGCCCGCTGACGAAGATGCGCGAGTACCTCGACGCCATGGCCAGCGCACCGCTGACCAGCCCGCGGCCAGACCCGCCCCCGGCCCTGGTCCTGGCTGCCCTCCGGCCGCGCATGCTGGAACTCGCCGCCCAGCGCACCGAGGGTGTGCACAGTTATTTCGTTCCCGTGGAGCACACCCGCCGCGCCCGCGCGGCGCTCGGGCCCGGCCCGCTGCTGGTGCCGGAGCAGGCCGTCGTGCTGGAACCCGATCCTGCCGCCGCCCGGGCCCTGGCCCGGACCTACACTGCGCATTACCTCGCCCGGGAGAACTACCAGGCGAACCTGGCTGCCCTCGGGATGCCAGCGGCCGACCTGGAGGGCGGGGGCAGCGACGCGGCCGTTGACGCGCTCGTCGCCTGGGGCGACGAGGCGGCCGCCGCCGCTCGCGTCGCCGAGCACCTAGCCGCGGGCGCCGACCACGTGGTCCTGCAGCCGATCACGGCGGAGCCGTCAGCGAAAACACTGATCGAGCAGTTCACCCGCCTTGCTGCCGTCGTGGAAGGACAGCCGTGAACGATTCACCCCAGCCCGGCGCGACGGCCGACGAGGCCGAGGACATGTACCGGCAGATGCGGCGCATCCGGGAGTTCGAGTCCCGGTCGGCCGCCTTGTACCGGGACGGCGTCGTGCCAGGCTTCGTGCACCTGTCGGTGGGGCAGGAGGCGATCGCGGTGGGCGTGTGCTCCGCGCTGCGCCCCGACGACATCATCACCTCCACCCACCGGGGGCACGGGCACGTCCTCGCCAAGGGCCTCGATATGACCGGCATGTTCGCGGAACTGATGGGCCGGGCAACCGGCATCTGCGGCGGCTTCGGCGGGTCGATGCACATCGCCGACCCATCCCGTGGCGTCTTCGGCGCCAACGGCATCGTAGGGGCCGGCCTGCCAATCGCGGTCGGCGCGGCGTTCGCCGCTCGGCTGCGCGGCGGCGACCAGGTGGTCGCCGCGTTCTTCGGCGACGGCGCGGTCGCCACTGGCGCGTTCCACGAGGCGGTGAACCTCGCGTCCCTGTGGCGCCTGCCCGTGCTGTTCGTCTGCGAGAACAACGGATACGCCGAGTTCAGCCGGACCGAGGACCAGCACCCGGTGCCGCTGAAGCAGCGGGCAGCGGGTTACGGCATCGCATCAGAGACCGTCGACGGCAACGACGTGGCCGCCACCGCGCGGGCCGCCGCCCGGCTCGTGGCCGAACTGCGCCGGGGAACGGGCCCGATCCTGTTCGAGGCGGTCACCTCCAGGGGGCGCGGCCACTACGAGGGCGACCCGCAGAAGTACCGCGGCGGGGAGGAACCGGCCGCCGACCCCCTTGAGCGGGGCCGGACCGCCCTCCTGGAGGCCGGCGTTCCCGCCCGGGCCGTCGACCAGGTGGACGCGGCCGCAGCCGCCGAAGTCAACCGGGCGGTCGAGGCCGCTCGCTCGGCCCCCTGGCCCGACCCCGCCCGGACGGCCGAACTCGGCGACGTCCGCCGCATCGTGGCGGCAGCCCGGATGCCCGCCGCGCCCGCGCCCGTGTCGCCGCCCGAAGGGGTGCGCGGCAGCCACGCCATCCGCCGGGCCCTCGACGACGCCCTGGCCGACGACGACCGGGTCTTCCTTGCCGGCATCGACGTCGGCGCCGGCGGTGGTGTCTTCGCCATCACCAAAGGGCTGGCGGACAAGTACCCCGGGCGGCTCTTCGACACCCCCATCTCGGAGACCGCCCTGATGGGGCTGGGGGTCGGCGCGGCCATGGCCGGGCTGCGGCCCGTCGTCGAGCTTATGTACCTGGACTTCGTCGGCGTATGCCTGGACCAGATCATGAACCAGGCGGCCAAGATTCGGTTCATGACCGGCGGCGGCACCGAGGTCCCCCTGGTCATCCGCACCCAGTTCGGTGTCGGGCGGTCCTCAGGCAGCCAGCACTCGCAGAGCCTGGAGGCACTGCTGGCCCAGGTGCCGGGCCTCGTCGTCGTCATGCCAGCCACAGTCGCGGACATGTACGGCCTGCTCCGCTCAGCGATCGACCTGCCCGCCCCGGTGGCCTTCATCGAGAACCGCATGCTGTACGAGCGCAAGGGAGATGTTCCCCCGGCGGGGTACCGGACCCCGATCGGGCGGGCGAACGTGGTCCGCCCCGGCATCGACATCACGATCGTCACCGTCTCCCGCGCCCTGTACACCGCGCTGGACGCCGCCGAGGCCGCGGCGGGCGAGGGCATCTCCTGCGAGGTCGTCGACCTGCGCACCATCGCGCCGCTGGACATGGAGACCGTCCTGGCGTCCTTGGGCCGGACCGGCCGGCTCCTGGTCCTCACCGAGGGAGCCGCCGACTTCGGAGTCGGCGCTGAGGTCGCGGCCCGCGCGGCGAACGAGGGCTTCTGGTCACTGGACGCCCCAGTGCGCCGGATGGCTGGCGCACCGACCCCGGTCCCCTACAGCCCGCCGCTGGAACAGGCGTGGCTGCCGTCGGCGCAGCAGGTCCTGGCCGAGGTCCGGGCCCTCACCCGGGACCGCTGAGATGAGCGTCGTACTCGTCAGCGGCGCCACCAGCGGCGTCGGCCGGCTCACCGCCCTGGAATTCGCCCGCGCCGGATACCGAGTCGCCGCAGGAGCCCGGTCGGCCGAGGGAGCAGCGCAGCTGCGGCGGGCAGCGGCGGCCGAGTCACTGCCGCTGCATGCCGTGCTGCTCGACGTGGCCAGCCGCGACAGCGTCGAGCACGCCGTCGGCGACATCCAGGAGCGGCTCGGGCCGGTCGACGTCCTGGTGAACAACGCGGGCGTCGTCGCCTCGGGTGTCGTGGAGTGGATCAGCGAAGAGCACGCGCGGCAGGTCCTTGAGACCAACTTCTTCGGGCCGCTGCGGCTCATCCAGGCGGTGCTTGCGGGCATGCGGGAACGGCGGAGCGGCTCGATCGTGCTGATCGGGTCGCTGCACGGCCGCGTCCCCGCACCGGGAGCCAGCCTGTACGCTGCGAGCAAGCAGGCCGCGGCCGCGCTGCACGACGCGCTCGCCTTCGAAGCCGAGCGCTTCGGCATCCGGGTGTCGACGGTCGAACTCGGGCCGTACCGCACCGGCATCGGCAGCCGGGCTATCACCGACCCGCCTCGCTCGGCGGCGTACACCGAACTGCTCACCGCCCTGCGGGAGCGGACCGCCCGGCGGCTGTCGGAATCCGGCGACCCCGCCGAGGTCGCCGCGGCCGTCGTCAGCCTCGTCAGCGCGGACCGGGATGGTCCGCTGCCGCTGCGGGTCCCGGTCGGCACGCACGCGGCCGAGTGGCTGTCCGGCGACCAGCGGGGCGAGGAATTCCTGCGCCGGCTGCGCATGGACCTGGGCTGGTAACCCGCGCGGAGAACCGGCGTCAGTCGTGACAGTGATTCAGTAACGATAGTGATAACGACGCGAAGGTCACGCTAGGAGCATGGAAGCGTGCAGTGCCGTTGACGCCTTGCTGGTCATAGACATGCAGAACAGTTTCTGCCATCCCGACGGAGTCATGTACGAGGGGACCGGTGCCCAACTGGCGGACATCGCCGAGACGGTCAAGGCGACCGCCACGGCGGTCGCGGCGGCCCGGGACGCGCGGCTGCCGGTCGTGTTCACCCGGCACCAGTACCAGCCCGGGCACGCCGACTTCGGCCCGCTCTTCCCGCAGTTCTGCGAGCTGCTCCGGGCGAGGCAGGGGCTGCTCGCCCGGACCTGGGACGCCGATATCATCGACGAGCTTGAATTCGGTGCCGGCGACCTCGTCGTCGACAAGGCCCGGCTGGACGCCTTCTACAACACGACCCTCGACACGCTGCTGCGTAGCATGGGTGTTGTGCGGATCGCCGTCGCGGGGGTGATCACCAACGCGTGCGTGGAGACTTCGGTCCGGGCGGCCGCCATGCGCGACTACGAGGTCACCGTGCTGTCCGACTGCACGACAGCCAACACCGAGCAGCACCGCGCGATGTCACTGGAGTGCCTTGAGGCGTATCACCTCGCGGCGGTACGCCCCTTCTCCCCCGATCTGTTCGGGTAGTGTCCCTCGGTGGTATCGCCGGGGAGGCGGGCATCCTGCCTGCGGCGCTCCGCCTTCCCCTGGGTGCGGCCGACCCGGTCGAACTCGTGCTCACGTCTTATCCTGAGCTGTGCGACGGGCAGGTGCTGCGGATATCGGTGCTCGCCCTGCTCGCCGATCTCGCCGGCGGTTTCCGCGCCCAGGCGAGCCTGAACGCTGCAGTGCGCCCTTGCCCGACAGGTGGTTCACACCGTAGGGGAGGTACAGGACCTGGTCCTGCGGCCGGTCGAACGGCGCCTCCTCGAAAATGTGCACCTCGATCTGCGCCCACGACAGCAGCGCCCCCTTCGACGCACCTGTCGTGCCGGAGGTGAAGACGATGCTCGCCGGGTCCCATAGCCGCGCCGGGTCCGCGGCGACCGCCTGGTCCACGGTCGCGGCGGCGAGGAACTCCGCGACTGGGACGGCACCCAGGTCACCGGGCGTGTCCCCGCCGACCCCCGGCTCACCGGGCGGGCCGGCGACGATGACGAGCGCCCCGGCAGGCAGCGCGTCCCGGACGGCCGCGAGCTGCGGCAGGTATCTGGCGTGGATGACGATGGCCTTCGGCCGCGTGACCTCCAGTGCGCCGCGCAGCCAGTCCCCCCGGTAATCGACGTTGATCGCGGTCTCGACCGACTTGAGCCAGCCGCACGCGAGCCAGACATGATGCGGCACCAGCGACTGCGGCAGCATCGTGGCCACGACGTCGCCGCTCGCTACCCCCGTCGCCCGAAGGGCGCACGCCCACCGCACGGAGGCATCGAAGATTTCCCGTCAGGTCTGGTCACCGTGCTCGGCCGAGCGGATGGCGATCCGGTCGGGGCTGTCCCGCAGCAGGCGCTTCACCCGCTGCGGCAGCGTCTGGCATCGCTGTCCTCCGTGCCGTTACGGGCGTTGCCGGTAAACGTCGCCTCCCGCCGTTACAGCGAACTTGCCGCCGCGCCGGTAACGCGCCAGGTAACTAGCCGTGCCGGAGTTTGCGGTCATGGCCGTGGAACCACCAGGAGGCGACGCCCGATGACCGTGCCGACATTCCCTGGCGATGAGCTGTTCGATGAGGACGAGAACGCCTTCCGCCTGGAGTTCCGGGAATGGCTCGCCCGCCACCCCGCGCCAGCCAGACCCCGCAGCGTGGACCGGGCCTGGATTGACACCTACAGCGCCTGGCACCAGTCCCTGGCCGAAGCGGGCTATGGTGCCCTGCACTGGCCGCCGGAGTACGGCGGGGCGGGACGCCCGATCGGGCACCAGCTCGCCCAGATCGAGGAGCTCGCGAAGACCGGAACTGACGCGAAGGTCCTGATGGCGGGCCTGTACCTCATCGCCCCTGTACTGATGTCCATCGGCACGCCGGAGCAGAAGGAGCACCTGCCCGAGATCCTCATGGGCCGCGAGCGCTGGGCGCTGCTGCTGTCGGAGCCCGGCGCGGGCTCGGACCTGTTTTCGCTGCGTACCAAGGGCGTCGTCGACGGCGACACTATCCGGCTAAGCGGGCAGAAGATCTGGACATCGTACGGGCACGTCGCCGACTACTCCATGGCCCTGGTCCGCACCGACCCGGAGGGCAAGCGGTCGCGCGGGCTGTCACTGGTGATCGTCGACATGACCGCCCCCGGCATCACTATCCGCCCGATCCGGCAGATGAACGGGGCCGCGGAGTTCAACGAAGTTTTCCTCGACGACGTGCCGGCCCGGCGCGGCGACGTGGTCGGCGCGCTGCACCAGGGCGCTTCCTCGCTGTTCCTTCTCCTGTCAGCCGAGCGGACCGGACTTGGCCTCGCGGGTTACGCCAGCCTCGTCCAGAAGGTCGAGCAGCTGCGCGCGGAGGTCGCCCGCAGCGACGACCCCCACCTGCGGCGGCGCTGGACGGCGATGTGGACTAAGGTCGCCGCGCAGCGGCTCAACGCGCTACGTGGCGCGGCGAACCTGAGCAAGCCCGATAGCAGCTTCGCGCCGGCGTCACTGGCCAAGCTCCAGAACGCGACGAACGCGCAGGCACTGGCCGAACTCGCTCTGCACGCCAGGGGGCCGGAGGCGCTCACGCTGGACGCTGACGAGGACGTGGTGTCGGTGTTCCTGCGCAGCCCCGCCGACTCGATCGGCGGGGGGACGAGCGAGGTACAGAAGAATGCGATCGCCGAGAAGATCCTGGAGCTGCCCCGATGAGCCAAGGGACGAACGATCCCGCGCCCGTGCTTCCCCTGGAAGGGGTCCGGGTGCTGGCGCTTGAACACTTCATCGCGCTGCCTACCGGCACCAACGCCCTGTCCGCGCTCGGCGCCGAGGTCATCAAGCTGGAGCCGTTGGAAGGAGAGCAGGGCCGCGGGTCCTTCCCGGTGATCGAGGGCGAGGACGGCGAGGCATACGGCTCTGCCTTCGTCCGCTACAGCCGGGGGAAGTCGAGCATCGCCGTGGACCTTAAGCAGCGCGAAGGCATCGACCTGGTCAAGCGGCTCGTGCGGCATGTGGACGTGTTTGCGGAGAACCTTCGGGCCGGCAAGGCGAGCGCGCTCGGCCTCGGTCCCGACGATCTCATGGCGGTGAACCCGGACCTGATCTACGCCTCGGTGTCCGGCTACGGCAACGAGGGCGGCTCACCCTATGGCGACTGGCCCGCGTTCGCGCCCGCGACCGAGGCGATGGCCGGGCTCCCCTACCTGGCCGGCAGTGCCGACGCTCCGCGCACCAGCACGTTCGGCGCGATCATCGACCAGGTCGGCGGGCTGAACGCGGCGATCGGCATCATCGCGGCCCTGTACGGTCGGCCAAGGAACAAGCGCGGCTACCGGGTCGACGTTTCCCTGTTCGACACGGCGCTGCAGCTCAACGAGCACAGGGTGAGCCTCGCGTCCGTCGGCATGTCCCCCGATATGGGCCGCTCGGACAAGAACGGCGTCGTCAGTCTGTTCGCCGCGTCAGATGGCTCGTTCGTCATCGCCATGTTCCGCCCTGAGCACCTGGCCCGGCTCGCCCGGCTCATCGGGGCGGACAGCTGGCTCACCGACCCCCGCTTCGCTAAGCGCGACGAGTGGTCGCTCCACCTCGACGATGAGATCCGGCCCGCCGTGGAGCGCTGGGCCAAGGAGCTCACAACCCTGGAAGCCTCCCAGGCCCTCGGCGGCATCGGCGTGGCCGCCGCCCCGCTGCTCACCGAGTCCCAGATCCTGTCCGACCCACACGTGGCGGCACGCGACATGCTCGGGGCGGCCGAGGGCCTCACGAAACCGGCCCGCGTGGTGTCGTCCCCGGTCTGGGTAAAGGGCCTGCCCGACCGCCGCACCAGGCTCGTGCCGGTTGGCCACGACACGGCCCGGCTGCTGCGGGAAATCGGATTCGGCGACGACGCCATCGCCCGGCTCGCCGACGAGGGCGTCATCAAAGGTTAGGAACGGGAGCGGACGATGAGGTTCTCCTTCACCGAGGAACAAGACGCGCTGCGCGACGCGGCCCGGACGTTCTTCGAGCGCAAGTCGCCGCAGGATGAGGTCCGGCGGCTGCTGCTGACCGACTCCGGCTACGACGAGAGCACCTGGCACCAGATGGCCGACCTCGGCCTGCAGGGACTTGCGATCCCTGAGGAGTTCGGCGGGGCCGGCGCGACCTTCATTGAGGTCGCCGTCGTGCTGGAGGAAGCCGGCCGGGTCTTGCTGCCGGCTCCCTACTTCGCCAGCGTGGTCTTGGCGGCCAACGCGCTCCTGCTGTCCGGCGACAAGGCCGCGCAGGAACGCTGGCTGCCACCGATCGCCGCCGGCGAGCTGATCGCCACCGTGGCGCACACCGACGACTCGGGCCGGTGGGACCCGGCGGGCATCACCGTCACCGCCACCAAGGATGGTGACCAGTGGCGGCTCAGCGGAGTGAAGCGGTTCGTCATCGACGGGCTGGCCGCCAGCCTCATCATCGTGGCGGCCCAGGCCGGGGACGGTGTCCGTCTGTTCGCCGTCGAGGACGGCGCCCCCAGGCTTGAGCGGACCGCCCAGGAGCCGATGGACCTCACTCGCAGGCTCGCCACCGTCACCCTCACCGGCACCCCCGCGGTGCCGCTCGGGACCGCCGGGGACCAGTGGGACGTCCTGGAGCGCGTCCTGCAGCTCGCTGCCATCGGGCTCGCCGCCGAGCAGGCCGGCGGGGCACAGGCCGTCCTGGACCTGACCGTCCGCTACTCCAAGGAGCGGGTGCAGTTCGGCAAGCCCATCGGCGCCTTCCAAGCGGTCAAGCACAAGGCCGCGGAAATGCTCCTGGACGTAGAGTCGGCCCGGTCCATCGCCTACTACGCCGCCAGCCGGGCGGCAGCCGACGACGACGACCTTCAGGTCGCCGCGTCGCTGGCCAAGAGCTACTGCTCCGAGGCGTACTTCCGCACCACCGCCGCCTGCATCCAGCTGCACGGCGGGATCGGCTTCACCTGGGAGCACGCGGCGCACCTGTACTTCCGTCGGGCGAAGAGCTCAGAGATATACCTGGGCGACGGAAACTACCACCGCGACCTGCTGGCCGGGCGGCTCAGTGCCTGACGCGCCCACCGGCCCGCTCAACGGGCTGAAGGTTATCGAACTCGCAGGCATCGGCCCGGGACCGTTCTGCGGCATGATGCTCGCCGACCTCGGTGCGGACGTGTTGCGCATCGATCGGGCGGCCGGCGCCATCGGGCCGGCCCGCCTCGGCCTTGACGTCACTAAAGACATCCTGGCGCGTGGCCGGCGCTCCCTCAAAGTCGACCTCAAAAACCCGCAGGCCGCCGAATTCGTCCTAGCCCTCGTCGAAAAAGCCGATGTGCTCTTCGAAGGCAACCGCCCTGGGGTGACGGAGCGGCTCGGGATCGGACCGGAGGTCTGCCTGGCGCGCAACCCGCGCCTTGTCTACGGGCGCATGACCGGCTTCGGGCAAACCGGGCCGATGTCGCGGCGCGCCGGTCACGACATCAACTACATCGCCCTCTCGGGCGCGCTCGCGACGATCGGCCGGGCCGGGGAAAAGCCGGTCCCGCCGAGTAATTACGTTGGCGACCTCGCCGGCGGCGGGCTGATGCTCGCGCTCGGCATCCTGGCGGCCGTGCTCCACGCCCGGTCCACGGGGACGGGCCAGGTCATCGACGCCGCGATGGTCGAAGGCGCGGCTGTGGTGACCGCCTTCCATCACATGTTGCTGGCCATGGGCGCCATCAAGGAGGAGCGGGGAGCCAACATCGGAGACACCGGCGCGCCCTACTACGAGGTATACGAAACCGCAGACGGACGCTACATGGCGGTCGGCGCTAATGAACCGCAGTTCTACGCCAGCTTCCTCACCGGTCTCGGCCTGGATCCCGCGCGCTTCGCCGAGCAGACCGATCCGCGGCATTGGGCGGACTACAAGCGCGAGATCGAAGCAGCCTTCAAGTCCAAGACGCAGGACGAGTGGGTGGCGGTCTACGAAGGTGTCGACTGCTGCGTGACTCCCGTCTTGTGGCCGAGTGAGGCGCCGGACCACCCGCACAACCGAGAGCGGGGCGCCTTCGTCAGGGTGGACGGCGTGCTGCAGCCGGCCCCGGCGCCGCGCTTCAGCGGCACCCCGACCAGCGTGCGCCCGGTCGCCACCCCAGGGCAGTACGGCGACGAGGCCCTCGCCGAATGGGGTATCGACCCTGAGCTGGTCAAGAGTGCGCGGGCCGGCGAGCGCCCTTGTCTAAGGGGAAATGTTCATGACCGCGCGTAGCACGGAACCGTTCCGTGTGAATGGGGTGGAGATCTACGCGTCGCACTCGTGCTGACGCTCGTCACCGAGGCGCCGACGGCCAAAGCGAACAGGACCGCGGGCATCGCCTCAGCCGTGGGGCGCTGACGAACTCGACGCCACTGTGGAGCGGAGCATTCCTGCCCGTCATCCCCGGCTCGGACGCACACCTCGCCGCCATCCGAGCGTAATGCGGCTGGTAATGACGCTCCCGCAACACTGGGGCGTGCCGTGATCGCGAGGAAGGTACCCGAATGTCAGCGGAAACGAAGACCAGCCTTGAACTGCCGCAGTTCATCAGCGTCGACGACCATGTCCTGGAGAAGCCGACCCTGTGGACCGAGCGCCTCCCGAAGAAGTATCAGGACGCCGCTCCGCACTACGAGCGTCGCCGAGTGGGCACGACCAAGTGGAGCCAGGGGTCATTCATCACGATCGAGGACGAGAGCGCGGCCGAACACGACGTCTGGGTCTTCGGTGACGTCGTCAAGCCGATCCGCCGCAACATCGCCGCCGCCGGCCTCCAGCGCGAGGAGATGGACCTCAACCCGATCTCCTTCGACACGCTGCGCCCGGGCGTGTATGACGCGAACGCGCGCCTGGCGGACATGACCGCGAACCACACTGAGGTCTCGCTGTGTTTCCCGCAGATGATCCGTTTCTGCGGCCAGGAGTTCAGTGAGATCGCGGACAGGGAACTCGGCCTGCTGTGCATCCAGGCCTACAACGACTGGATATACGAGGAGTGGTGCGCCACCGACCGCGCCCGCCTCGCGCAATTGACGATCGTCCCGCTGTGGGATGCGGAACTCGCCGCCGCCGAGGTGCGCCGTAACGCGGCCCGCGGTGCGCACGCCGTCGCCTTCAGCGAGAACCCATGGGTCCTCGGCTTCCAGTCCATCCACTCGGGCTACTGGGATCCGTTCTTCAGGGCATGCGAAGAGACGAACGGCACCGTCTGCATGCACATTGGCTCATCCTCGAAGATGGCGACCGTCTCGCCGGATGCGCTGCCGGCCGTCGGCACCGCTCTCTCGTCGCTGAACTCGATGGGCTCGCTCGCGGAGTTCCTGTTCTCCGGCGTCCTCGAACGCTTCCCTGGCCTGCGCCTGGCGTACTCGGAGAGCGAAGCCGGCTGGATTCCTTACCAGCTGGAGCGCGCGGATGTCGTCTGGAGCGAGCACCGCGGCTGGGTGGGCGTCACGATGAAGACCCCGCCGTCGGAGCTCTACTACAAGCAGGTCTACGTCTGCTCCGTGCACGACAGCTTCGCGCTGCGCAACCTCAAGGACGTCGGGGAAGACAACATCACGTTCGAGGTGGACTACCCGCACACCGACTCGACCTTTCCCGAGACGGAAGGGTGGGCGCGCAAGATCACCGCCGGGCTGACGGAGGACCAGACGTACAAGTTCCTCCGGGGCAACGCGATCCGGATGCTCAGCCTGGATCTCGACAAGGACATCCAGCAGCGCGTCTACGGCTGACCGGCGATGTCACTACGCAACGCCACTGCGATCGCCGGAGTAGGAAACACCGCCTACACCCGCGGCACCGACAAGTCGGCGATCGAGCTGCATCTCGAGGCCTCATTCAAGGCCCTTGCGGACGCGGGGCTCACCCCGGCCGACGTCGACGGCATCATGCCCGCGGCCAGCGCCGGGCGCATTGTCGAGGACTTCACCCGTAACCTCGGGATCCGCGACCTTCGGTTCAGCTCCACGAAGCACATGGGCGGCGGCAGCATGATCGCCTCGATCCACGACGCGGTCATGGCGGTCGGCAGCGGGGAGGCGAGTTGCGTCCTCGTCTCCGGCGGGCGGCTCGGGTATTCGAGCGAGCGCGTTTCCACCGGCAACTTCGTCCGTGAACATGTCTTTGACGACGTTTTCGAGTTCGAAGTGCCCTACGGCAGTCCGACCGCGGCCACGTGGTTCGCGCAGTGCGCCCAGAGGCACATGTACCTCTACGGCACCACCAGCGAGCAGATGGGGCATGTCTCCGTCACGATGCGCGAGCACGCGCAACTGAACCCCAAGGCCCTGATGTACGGCAAGCCGATCACACTCGCCGATCACCAGGCCTCGCGCATGATCACGACGCCGTTCCGCCTGCTCGACTGCTCTCTCGAATCCGACGGCGCCGCGGCGGCCGTCATCGTCAGCGCGGAACGGGCCCGCGATCTTCCGAAGCCGCCGGTCTACATCTCGGGTGTCGGGGAATCGCACGGCTACCCGCCAACGTCGATCACGCAGAAGCCCGACTTGGCGTTCATCCCCGCCCTGCAGAGCGCCGCGGAGCGCGCGTACGACATGGCTGGCATCACTGTCGATGACCTGGACGGCCTCTACATTCACGAAGGCTTCAGCTGGTTCGTCATCGGCACGCTCGAGGCGATCGGCGTTTGCAAGGTCGGTGAAGGGGGTCCGTACGTCGAAGACGGCAACATCAAGCTCGGCGGTCGGCTGCCGCTCAACACCAACGGCGGTGCGATGTCCGAAGGCCACGTCTCCGGCATGAATCACCTCGCCGAGGCCGTGCGGCAACTCCGTGGCGAGGTGCCTGCGGCCCGCCAGATCGCGAACGTCTCGACGGTCGCCGTCGTCACCGAGGGGAATTTCCTCGACGGCGCCATGACCGTCTTGTCGAAGGATGCCGCATGACAGTCTCCCGTCCGCTTCCGTAATGGCCGCCATAACTCCGGCCTCGGCAGATTGAGCACCATGGGATCTTCTGAGAGCTTCGATGCCATCGTCGTCGGCTCCGGGGGGGCGGCGCTCACGGCAGCGTTCGTCACGGCTCGGGCCGGTCTGCGCACTGTCGTCCTGGAGAGCACCGACAAGATGGGCGGCAGCACCGCCCTGTCGGGAGGCCTCATCTACGCGCCACGTTCCCGACTGGCCCTCGATGCCGGCATCGACATTCCGCGCGAACAGGTGCTGACCTACCTCGGCGCCGTGGCCCGCAAGCCGATCAAGGATGAGCTGCTTACCGCGTTCCTCGACACCGCCCCCGCTGCGGTCGACGCGCTCGCCGCCGGCGGCGTCCAGTTCCGCCTTACCGGCATCCCCGACTACTACACCGAGAAGCCAGGGGCGGCCAGTGGCGGCCACACCCTCGGCACCCAGCCCTTCGACCCCGCGGAGCTCGGGGAGTGGGCGGCGAAGATCCGCCGTTCGCCGTACCGCGACCCGGACGAGAACCCGTGGATCAGCGGCGCGAGCGTCGTGGGCAGCCTCGTCGCCGCGGGGCTGAAGGTTGGCGTCGAGTATCGCACCAGGACCGCGGTGACCGACCTTGTGCTGGCGGCCGACGGCTCGGTCGCCGGCGTCCGCGCGAAGACTCCGGCGGGCGATGTCGAGTTCGCCGGCCGGGGCGTCGTCATCGCCTCCGGCGGCTACGAGTTCGCTCCCGAGCTGGTCGACGAGTACCTCGACGGCATCCTGGAAGGTTCGTGGGCGAACCCGGGGAACACCGGCGTCGCGATCAGGCTGGCCAAGCAGGCCGGCGCCGCACTCGATGGCCTTGGCGAAGGGCAGTGGTACCCGCACCTGAAGCTCACGGATGGCACCTACGACGGCGCGCCGCTCTTCGACGACTGCGGGGCGAGGAACCTGCCAGGTTCGATATTCGTCAACGCCGCTGGCAGGCGCTTCGTCAACGAGGCGACGGTCTTCCAGGAGGTCGGCCGCGCCCTGTCCAGCCGCGACCCGAAGAACCTGCCGGCGTGGCTGATAGTCGACCAGCAGTACCTCGACACGTACGGCGAGCGCGCCTTCGGCCCGAAACTCGACGTCAGCGACAAGCACTGGCACCAGGCGCACGGCCTCGCCGAACTCGCAGCGCGTATCGGCGTTCCTGCTGACGCGCTCGAAGCGACGGTGGCGCGCTTCAACGCCGGCGCCGCGGAAGGCAAGGACCCTGACTTCGGTCGCGGCGAGGGCGCGATCGACCGGGGATGGGGCGACTCGGCGAAAGAGGGCGGCTTCACCACCCTGGCACCGATCGCGACGGCGCCGTACTACGCGACCCGCGTCTATTCGGGGGCGTCGGGCGCGACGGGCGGACCGAAGATCGACGGCAAGGCCCGCGTGCTGCGTCCCGACGGCACGCCGGTTCCGGGACTCTACGCGGCCGGCAACGCCACCACGACGTTCTTCGGCGAGGCGGCGCCAGCCAGCGGATCCACACTGGGCCCGGGGATCACCTTCGGCTACACGGCTGGCACGGGCATTGCGCGGTCGGCCGTGAATACGAATACAGAGAGTGAGACAGCATGAAAGCTCGCGCAGCCATCCAGTGGGAGCGCAACGTTCCGTGGAGCGTCGAGGAAATCGACCTCCAGACGCCGCGTTCGGAGGAGGTCATGGTCCGCTGGGTCGCCTCCGGGATGTGCCACTCGGACGACCACGCTCGCACGGGTGACATGCTGACCGCGCTCCCCGTCGTCGGCGGCCACGAGGGCGCCGGCATCGTCGAAGAGGTCGGCCCCAACGTCACGCGCCTCAAGCCCGGCGACCATGTCGCCGCCTCGTACATCCCCGCCTGCGGCAAGTGCCCCTCATGCGCCGGCGGGCATCAGAACCTCTGTGACAACGGCTACGCCGTCATGACCGGCCGGGCGATGGTGGACGATACCTACCGGGTCAGTGCGCGGGGCCAGGACGTCGGCATGATGGCGCTCGTCGGCACGTTCTCCACCTACTCGACCGTGCACCACAACTCCCTGGTGAAGATCGACGAGGAGATCCCGCTCGAATACGCCGCCGTCGTCAGCTGCGGCGTCGCCACGGGGTGGGGCTCGGCGGTCTACGTCGGCGAGGTCCGGGCCGGCGAGGTCGTCGTGGTCGTCGGCTGCGGCGGCCTCGGCATGTCGGCGATCCAGGGGGCGCGCTTCGCCGGCGCGGAGCAGATCATCGCGGTGGACCCGGTCGCCTTCAAGCGCGAGACGGCACTGAAACTCGGGGCCACGGACGTCGCAGCGTCGATGGAAGAGGCGCTGCCGCTGGTGATCGACCGCACCCGCGGCCGCCTCGCCGACGTCGCCATCCTCACGGTCGGCGTGGCCCACGGCACGATGATCGAACCGCTGATGGCCTTCGTGAAGAAGGGCGGCCGCGGCGTCATCACCGCCGTCACGCCGTCGTCGGAGACCACCGTGACGCTGCCACTGCAGCAGTTCACGCTCTGGCAGAAGCAGTTGCGCGGCAACACCTTCGGCGGGTGCAACCCGCAGTCGGACATACCGAAGCTGCTCCGGCTCAACCAGCTGGGCCATCTGGATCTCGACACGATGATCACCGCCCGGTATCCGCTTGATGAGGTTAACCAGGGCTACGCAGACCTCCTCGCCGGCAAGAACATCCGCGGCGTCATCGCCCACGAGAGCTGAGGTCACATGAAAGTCATCGTCGACAGCTCGAAGTGCCAGGGACACGGGCGCTGCGCCAACTACTGCCCCGAGATCTTCGACCTCGATGAGGAGGGTTATGTGGTCCTCCTTTCCGATACAGTCCCGCCCGAACTCGAAGCCGCCGCCCGCCAGGCGGAGGGCAACTGCCCCGAGCAGATCATCACCCTGGGGGGATGAGGAGACATGTCG
>Ga0335075_10007369_pt1 | contig 16921 bp, 7 predicted proteins | sample Lox_Sample_24_FD_206723 | JGI IMG/M metagenome (GOLD analysis project Ga0335075, IMG submission 206723) | Soil microbial communities from Loxahatchee National Wildlife Refuge, Florida, United States - Lox_Sample_2.4 | ecosystem: Environmental > Terrestrial > Soil > Wetlands | place: USA: Florida...
GCAGCCGCTCGCAGCCCCTTCAAAAGTGACCTCCTCGCTCAGGCAGATCCACGACCACCTTCTCGATCGTGCCGGTGAAGGGGAACTCACCCGAGTAGCCCCGGCTGATCGGCGAGTCATAGCTGCGTCCGATACCAAGGCTGCCGAAATTCAAGAATCCATCGGGTTTAACCGGCCCCTCGCCGACTTTCTTTCCATTCACATATAAGCTCCCTTCTCCACCGGGCTTCGACATATACGGCATGCACCGCAGGAGCGCAGGCCCCTCGCTCTTCCCGCCGGTCGCAACATAGTCGAAGGTAACCGTCGTCCTGCCCGAAGGCAACGGCGTTTGGGAGGCGATGACGTTATGAAGATATCCCGCAAAGTTGTTGTCGTAGACGACCTTTCCGTCCCTCACGTAGAGAGTGAAACCGCCATACCGAGATCCGTAGGAAACGATCGTTCCCTGCACGGCGCCTTTTGGCACATCCAGGTCCGCCGTGATCCTGTAACTGCCGCAGAAGATCGGCAGAGCCTGTGTGGCCGTAAATGGCAGGCTCGGACGGAAGACGAACTCGTGTCGCCCCTGGGCCAGCGACGGCGTATCGCCCGGAACGAGGGTCGCGCCGATCGGAAGCACTTCGTACTTACGTGCCTGCACATAGAACAGCTTCTTCAAAGCGGCGAGCTTCTCCGGGTACTTTGCCGCCAGATCATGTGCCTCGCTGAAATCATCCGCCACGTGATAGAGCCGCCAGTGGTCGTGGGCGTAATCCACCGGATTCTTCGTGATCTCATCCCAGGGCAGACCATGGCGGGCGGAGGCGACCCATCCGTCATCGTAGATGGCGCGATTGCCGAAAATCTCGAAGTACTGCACACGATGACGGGAGGGAGCGTTCGGGCTATCGAACGTGTATGCGAAGCTCGTTCCGTCGAGCGGCTTCTGCTTCACACCGTCAACAGACGTCGGGGGAGTGATGCCGGCAATCTGATAAATCGTGGGGACCACATCATCTACGTCTGTAAACTGAGTCCTGAGGTCGTCATGATCCTTGATCCGCGCCGGCCAGACCACGATCATCGGATCGCGGGTCCCACCGAAATTCGAGGCAATCTGCTTCATCCATTTGAAGGGCGTATCGAGCGCCCACGCCCAGGCGGCACTATAATGATTATCGAAAGCGGGGCCGCCCAGTGCATCGATGTTCTTCAGCTGCTCCCTCATAGGCTCCCTATACTGGGTGACAGCCGAATAGAATTCGTGATCCGACCCCTCGAGGCCGCCTTCGCCGCTGGCCCCGTTGTCTCCGATAATGTAAAAAATCAACGTATTGGATGCACCAGGCGCCTGCTGTATCGCCTTCAACAGGCGCCCCACCTGGTAGTCGGTCTCCGCCATGTAGCCGGCATAGACGGCCATCTGGCGCGCTTCGACACGCCGAGCGTCCGGCGGCAGTGTGTCCCATGCGGGCAGTGCCTTCGGCCTCGGAGTCAGATCCGTGTTCGCGGGTGTGATCCCAAGCTGCTTCTGTCGCGCAAGTGTCTGCTCGCGGAGCTGGTCCCAACCCTCATCAAATCGCCCCTCGTACTTCTTGACCCATTGCTCCTGAACGTGATGCGGTGCATGGGTGGCTCCGGTCGCGAAATAGAGGAAGTAGGGCTTGCCCGGCGCAAGCGCCTCATGGGTGTAAATCCAGGCGATGGCGCGATCGGTGATATCGGTCGTGAAATAGTAGCCCTGGGCCGGTGTCCGCGGCGGGAATACGGGCGTTGTGTCGTTGAACAGGCGCGGCTCGTACTCGCTGTCCATGCCGTCCATGAAGCCGTAAAAATGCTCGAACCCCAGTCCCGTCGGCCAGTGATCGAACGGCCCGACGGGGCTGACTTCCCAGTACGGCGTGTTATGCCATTTGCCGAATGCCGCCGTGCTGTACCCATTGTCGCGCAGGACCTCGGCGACGGACGCAGTGCTCTTCTTCCAGATCCCGTCATACCCCGGATAGCCACTCAGGGCTTCCGTCAAGTTGCCAAACCCGCTCACATGGTGATTCATCCCCGTGAGCAGCGCCGCGCGCGTGGCTGAGCAGATGGCCGTCACGTTGAAATCGTTGTAGCGCAGTCCCTGCTCGGCAAACTCATCGAGGTACGGGGTCTTCACCGGCCCGCCGAAGAGGTCCGTCGCGGCAAAGCCCGCATCGTCGATCAGGATGATGACGACATTCGGTGCACCTTTCGGTGCCGTCGGGGGCTTCGGCCACCAGGGCCTCGAGTCCGTCACATACTTTCCGATCTTGCCCTGAAACGCAGGCTCCGGTTGCGGAAGAGCCGCGGGGGTAGAGGGCGGCGGCCAGGAGAGCGCGCCATCGCCCTCAGATCGGGTACCGGCTAGCGCCGAGCCGCCAGGAGCCATCATCATCGAGGCCACGAAAGCCGCGATCAGACTTGCCGATGACCTTTTGATCTCGTTTACCTGCATGACATGCCCCTGATGTGAATCCGCCCGGGATCGTCCAGCATCACGATTGGCTCGCTCCCGAGCTCCTCAGCCAGACTATTCAACTGCGCTTGGCGGAGTCCCCGAGAAGACCCGCTCGCAGCCCCGCCAGACTTGCGGGGATAATCAAGTTCTCTTGCGTGTGAAAATCCGCACCCGCACTTACGCGCGCAAGCCTCCATCGTGCCCTCTTCCCCTCAGCCGACGACGACGCGCGCACGCCCGATGTTGTAGATACGCGCATAGGGTGTGCCCACGAATTCATCTCGCTGCAAGATCGCCCGTAGAGCGGGGAAATAAGTTCCGGGCTTGGAGAAAGCATGCCTCGCCTGCAAGCGCACCTGCGGCTTCGCCTGTTCATCCGCCAGCTTCTCGATGACCGGAGCACCGCCCTCGCCGCCTTCGAAATACCATTCCACGGCGACGATCCTCCCGGCGCCAGGTGGCGCTTCGATCGTGGCATGCAACGCTACGGACTGTCCGACACCGACTTCGGCGCGGGTGCCGCCATTGGCCGTGAGCGTGACCACCGGCTGCACCCCCTTGCGGTCGGTCGCCGCCGCCGGCACGACCACTTGGCCGTTGTCGATCCGGTAACCGGTACTGGCCGGCGGCGCGACTCCGTGCTCCACCCACGCACTCAGGTCACGCAGTGCCTGCTGCAGGACACCGAGATAGGGCACGACATGCGTCGGGCTCTGCGGCCAGCCATCCGCGGTGTGAACGGCGTGATCCGTAAACCATAGACGGAAATGGTCATCGAACCGCGAGCCCAAGTTCTCCCGCACCCGGGTCCGGTACCAATCCGCCTGCCACGGCAGGGCATCCGGATCCATCAGGGACTCGACGACGATCATTTTGCCCTGGAATCTGCCAGTCTGCAGGGGACGGACACCTGTCGCGGCGAACTCGAATTCCGGTCCGAGCAGCTTCGGGCGCTGCGGATAGATGGGCATGCCGTCGGGTCCGCGGAACTGGTCCCAGACGTAGTAATCGGGAGTCGGAACCTGATGGCGGTGATAGGTTTGAACTGCAAGGAAATTCGAGTTGTCGATCGCGATTTCATCGCCTGGCCGGATTGCGGCCACCACCCCATGTGCTGCCTGCGCGGCCGTCGGACTGGAGCTGATCATCGCCACATCGCGGACCATGCTCTCGAGCATGAAGGTCCTGCCTGCAGCCGCGCCGCGGCGCACGAGGATCGTTGCGCCCGCCGGATCCCCGCGGGGTGGTTCCTCCAGCTCGAGGCCGGCGGGAATGGCCCGCCCGGCGCGTCGTTGGAGATTTTCCCAGGCTGTCGCCGCCGACGCGGAGGGCCGTCCCGCCGTCGCCGGCCCCGGTAGCCCCATTGCAGCGGCCTCGTTCGACATGATGACCCGCGTCACGACCGTCTTGTGGCGAATGCGCGCACCCAGGAGAGACTTCGGCGGGTTCGCCCCGAGATATCCCGGTACGGTCCAGAAGTCCACGAAGTATTGGGGGTCCATCCTGACCACGTGGTCGAAAAGCACGGCGAAAGCCCCCATGCCCAGCGTCTGATGAGCGAACCAGGTTCGCGGCGGAAAACCCATTGCAGTCGCTTCCCGCAGCGTCTCGCGCTCCTCCTCATTGAGGCCGGCATACATGTCTCCGCTGCCGCCAGGATCGATCGCATCAACGATCTGTCCAAACCTGTCCTTCAGAACGCGCATCGCAAACAGACGCGGCGTGAACACGCTGGGGATCGCCATCGGACATGGCATCACGTATGGCACCGCGCCGTCCCAGGCCGTGGTGTTTTCGAATCCCGCGATCGTCCGGTACGAGCCGCCGCTGCCGCCGTAAGCATAGCCGTACGGGCGGTGCGGCCCGTAGATCCGGGCGGCGATCACTCTCGAATATTGCGCCGCAGCCGCATTGACGCGGTAGCCGGCAATCGACGGGTCGACTCTCGCGCCCGGTGTCGCGGTGGCGTCGGTACCGCCTTCGTTCGTTGCCACCGCGTAAGCGCCGCTCTCGATCGCGAAGCCGATCCCGTTATGGGCCCCGAACCCCTGATGCGCGAGATCTTCACGGATCGGAACCGGTGTGATGTATTGGAAGAACCGCCCCTGGTACTGCGCTTTCGGCGGGAAGTAGAGCGAGAATCGCGCCTGCGTCCCCTTGAATCCGCCGTGGATGTATCGATGCCGGACAGGTTGACCCCGCCACTCATCGATATCGACATAGGGCTCCCCGAGGCAGGGGACCGTGACACTGGCGCACCCATCCGGCATCCTTCCGTTCGTCCCAGCAAGCAACCGGCGCCCGGATGCCATCCCGAGCGTCGCCGCACCGAGCAAATGCAGGGACCTGCGTCGCGTGATCATTGCAGAGCTTCCGCCTTACTGCCCGAACCGAACCCGCACTCGCAGGCCGTACATCCGTGGCGCGCCGATCCATCGGGCCTCAAAACCCTCCGTGTAGTAAATCTGGCTCACGTTGTCATAGTAGAGCTTGTTCGCGAGGTTGGTCACAAAGAGCTCCACGTCCACGGGAGAGTTGGCGATCGACTCCCAGTCGAGGTTCAGGTCGACCAGGCCGTAGCCGGCCAGCGTGCCATAGGGCGTTTCCGCCGCGGATCCGACAAACTGGCTGCTCGTGTAGGTGTAGACCGCTCCTATCTTTACTGCGCCCACGCTCTGGGGGAGCGGCAGCAGGTAGTCTGCGTTGGCCGACAACTTGCTCGTCGGCGCCAGCGGCAAGGGACCACCGACGGTGGTTGGGAATGACACCGTCGTATAGGGTGCCGTCGGCGTTACGGGCGCGTACGCCAGCACCTCAGTGCGCAGGTACGCATAGCTGGCCCCCAGCTCGAACCCTCTGAAAGGCTTCAGCAAGGTATCCACGTCCGCGCCGTAGATGCGGGACTTGCCGACATTGATGATATCGGAGGTCGGCGAAACGCCCGGTGGGCCTACGAAACCCACTAGGATCTGTTGATTTGTAAAGCGATTGTAGAACACATTCGCGTCGAAGGAGCCGGGAACGAGCCCATCGAAACTGCTCTTCTCGCCGACCTCGAAGTCATCGAGATGCTCCGGCGCGAACGTCTGGTTGCCGTTCGCCCCCGCATTGTCGACACCACCCTCGCGATAGCCGCGCGCATACTTGCCATATACCAGCGTATTCTCGCGTGGGTGGTAGTCGAGATCGACGACCCAGGTCGGTGCGCTCGATTTCTGCTGAAACGACTGCCAGCAATCGCTGGCCAAGCTGGCGGGACTGTTACAGGCGAGCCTGGGAGTGTTCGTCGTGGGGAAACTGTACTTGAGTCTTTGTATTGCTGCGTCCGTCCAGTCGGTGGTGTAGCGCAGCCCCCCGGTCAGCTTCAGGCGACTCGTAAGCGAATAGGTCGCTTGCCCATACCCAGCCAGGTCGTTGTACTCATATTTCGTGGTCCCGGCGCTCAGCGTGCCCACGCGTCCAGGGACCTTATCCAGCGTTCCGAGGACATCGAAGCACTGCATGGCATCGGGATTTGCGCAATCAATCGCGTTCTCCGACAACTGTCCGGTTACGCCGGTGGGGGCCGAGCGCTCGATATAACCACCCCCCTGCCAGTTCAGCCTGTTTGCGAACGAGCTCCCTTGCAGCCGCAGCTCGTCGCTGAAGGTGTACTGATCAGTTTCGGGCGCCCCCGGAGCGGGCTGCTGGTCTGTCAGCGAGAACAGTGTGCCGCCGAGTCGCGGGACGGCCTTCGGAATCGAGAAGTCCGTGCCGAAGACCTGCATGTCTTCGGTTCCCCGGATCTGCCCGTAGTTGAAAATGTTCTTGACGGTCATAGCGTCTGGAGCCTGCCAGGTTGTCGTATCGACGATCTGGTACTGTCGCACGTAGGAGCTCGCACTCGGCTCGTCGTTCTGCACCGCATAGGGACCATAAGTCTGCTGTCTGGTGAGCTGAGCGCAGGCGAACGAGCCCAACGATGCCTTCGGATTGCACGCGAAGACCTGCGGCAACGTGCCGTTGTCGTTCGACAGGGAGTAGCTGCCGACCACGTAGTTCTCGATATTTGGGGTGACGTCAAGCACGGCGCTCAGGCGTGCAGCCGTATAGTCGATGTTGTCGAACGTCGAGGGACCAATGCCCGAGACGTTCTGCAGATAGCCGTTTCGGGTCTCACGATCGACGCCGAGGCGCACGCGGAAGCGGTCGTTCACCGGCAAGTTGACGACACCCTGCTCCCTTACCAGATCATAATTTCCATAAGTCGCCTCCGCGTAACCGCCGAACTCGGAGGTCGGCCTGTTCGGCACGAGCAGCACCGCTCCGCCCGTGGTGTTCACGCCGAAGAGCGTCCCCTGAGGGCCGGCGAGCACCTGCACGTTCTGCAGATCGAAGAAGCTTCCCGGACCCGCGCCATTACCCGCCGGGGTGCCCGTGTCGCCTCCGTGTGGCACGACGGCATCGTCGAAATAGACCGCCACGGTGGGGGCGGTCTGCAACGCCTGCGAGAAGCCACGGATGCTGAACGTGGTGTAATCCGACCCGAACTGATTGCCTACCGACAAGGACGGTACGTACGTTGCAAGGTCTGCCGCCGTGACGATGTTTCGGTTGGAGAGCTGCTGCTGGCTGAGGACCGAAATCGAGATCGGCACATCGAGAAGCCGCTGCGCGACACGCTGCGCGGTCACGATGATCTCGTTGAGCTGCGGAGCCTCCCCGCCACCGGGGGCCGCGGCCGGCGCGTTCTGCGCATGCACCGCCCCAGCCATTGCCAGAGCCGCGGCCGCGGCCGCGGCCGCGGCGAAGGAAACCGCAGAACCGTAATGCCTGTTGTTCATGTATCTCCCCCTGTGAGAGCGTTTATTCGATGCAAAATCACGAAGCCCCTACCGGCGCGCCGCGCCCGCGGAGATAGGCGACCCGACACGGCCAATAACCGCGCGATCAAACGCGTCAGCTTCCCGTGATCACTTCAATCCGACGCTCGGGGCGTCGCAACCGGGAGCGAAGCAAGCGAGGCGGGTCGCTGCAGATTGACCTCGACTTTCTCGATGTCGCCGCTGAATATCCCTTCATTGTGATAGTCGTCCGTCACGGGAACGCCCCTGTCCCGGCCTATATCGAAGGTCTCGGTTACGCCCGCCATGATGGTCGGACGATGGCTGATTGTTCCCTGGGCGACTTCCACACCGCTTGACCAGATCGTCAATTCCCCGCCTCCGCCGGAAGGGGTGAAGTCGAAGCGCAGCTCGTTCTCGCCCGGGGGAAGCCGCGTTTTTGCGGCGATGCGAGTCTGCATGCCTGGCAGGTTGCTCGCGGATGCATAAGCCATCGGTTTGCCGTCTTTGAGGTAGAAACTCCACCCGCCGAACAGGCTGCCTGCGGCGACGATCACGCCGTTCGCGCCACTCCGGGGGATTTCCACCCTTGCGTCGATGCTGAACGGCAGCGCGAAGATCGCCGGCGCGGTCGCGTTCGGAAGAGAGATGTCCTTGCCCCAGAAGACGTAGTGGAACCTGAAGTCTCGCATTGCCATGGCCGTCTGCACGGCCCGATACCTCAGGCCGCTGTCCTGGATGGGGTACACGTTGTTCTTGCGCGCCTCGACATCGAATAGATGCTGCATCGCCGTCAGGCGCTCGGGGTATTTCCCGGCAAGATCGTGGGCCTGGCTGTAATCAGCCTTCAGATCGTAGAGCTCCCATTGGTAGGTGAGTACATCACTGTTCGGTCTCGAACGCGCGGTGGCCCATGGCATGTTGCGCGGCGTGGTGTTGGCAAGCCAGCCGTCGTGATAGATGGCCCGGTTGCCCATGATTTCGTAATACTGCGTATGACGTCGCGACGGAGCATCCGGCTGCTCGAAGGTGTACGCCAGGCTTATGCCCTCGATGGGCTTCTGCTTGATGCCGTCGAAGTACTCCGGCGCGCCGACGTGCGCGACCTGCAATAGCGTCGGCAGGATATCGATCACGTGCCCGTATTGCGTCCTGACCTTTCCGACATCCGTGATGTGCCCGGGCCAGGATATGACCAGGCCATTGCTCACCCCGCCCAGGTGGGAGGCGATCTGCTTGAACCATGGAAACGGCGCATCCATCGCCAGCGCCCAGCCCGCCGGATAGACCTCCTCAGTGTGAGGCCCGCCCATGACATCGAGATGCTTCGCCAGCCACTGATCCACCCTCTTGCCGTCATCGTGACCTTGCAGGCCTACGAGTTCGTCGAGAGTGCCGTAGGGACCGCCTTCGGCGCTCGCGCCGTTATCGCCCTCGATGAAGATGACAAGGGTGTCATCCGACAGTCCGATGCGACGGACCTCATCGAGGACGCGGCCGATCTGTGAATCCTCGTAGGCGAGCATGCCGGCATAGACCTCCATGTAGCGCTCATCCACGCGCTTTTCGTCGGGTGACAGGCTATCCCATGCCGGAAGCACCTTCGGCCATGGGGCCAGGTCGGCATCTGCCGGGACAATCCCCATGGCCTTCTGGCGCGCCAAGGTTTGTGCGCGCAGCTTGTTCCAGCCCTCATCGAACCTGCCGCGGAACTTTGCGATCCAATCGGCCGGCGCCTGTTGGGGTGCGTGCGTGCTGCCGGGCGCATAATAGATGAAGAAAGGCTTGCCCGGCGCCGCCGCCTTCTCACTGTGGATCCACGCAATGGCGCGATCGGCAAGGTCTTTGTCGAGAATGTAGCCTTTGGGACGATGCGTTCCATCGACGCGCACAGCGTCCTCGTAGAGATTCGGTTGGAACTGATCCGCGTCGCCACCGACGAAGCCATAGAAGTATTGAAATCCCAGTCCGGTCGGCCAACGGACGAACGGCCCGGCCGCAGACTCTTCGCTGGTCGGCGTGTCGTGATCCTTGCCGAACATCGCGGTGGCGTAGCCGTTATCGCGAAGGATCTCCGCAATCGTGGCAGCGCTCCTGGGAATCTTGCCTGTGTATCCGGGGTAGGGCGAAGAAATATCGGAAAGAACGCCCACGCCCACATCGTGCTGATTGCGTCCCGTGAGCAGCGCTGCGCGCGTTGCCGAGCAGATCGCCGTCGTATGAAAATCGCTGTACTTCGCCCCTTCGGCGGCCAGCTCGTCGAGATTTGGCGTCGGAATCGGGCCTCCGAACGTGCTCGATGCGCCAAAGCCAACATCGTCCGTCATGATGAGCAGGATGTTCGGCGCCCCTGCCGGCGCCCTAACATCGGCCAGGATCTGAAAGTCCGGGGTCGATTGTGCAACCGTCGGCCCGAGCTTACCTTCAAACGGCCTCGGGGGACGGGGAAGAGTGCTCCCGTCCTTTGTCGCAGGAGCGGCGCTCTGCGCGCCCAACGCCGCGATGGCAGGGCTTGCCAGCAGAGCAATGCTCAGGGCTTGCGCGATCAAGCACCGCGAATTCATCGATCCCCTCCCCGTCCCGCCCCACGATGGGGGTCACGACGGCTCATGAGCCAACGCCCAGACGGCATCTCACATGGGTCAGGCTAGCACACGGACAATTTAAAGCAAGTGCTTCATTGCAGGGCCGACCGACCTCAATGCGATCGGTTACAATCGGCCGCGGGTCCCCAGCTCACCGTGAATGCTTCGACTTTGCGCCATGAGAAACTGCCGGAAATCCGAACCTGCTCTCCCTTGTTGTTCCGCCACGATTCATACTGCTGAGGGAATGGCATGAACCGGGTGGCTACGAACGTCGTTGATCGAGGGACCCGGCGTGCGTCCCGGGTGGCTGCGTCCAAGGCCTCGAAAAGGAGCGCGACCAAGGACTTTCTGATCAACGTGGGCGAAGAGCTTTTAGGCCGTCATGGATTCGACGGCATATCGCTGCGCGAAATCGCAAGAAAGGCCGGGCAGGCCAATAACGCCGCAGTACATTACCATTTCAGGGATAAGGAGGGCCTGATCAAAGCGATACTGGAAGACCGCGTGGCGAAAATCGAAGCCCTTCGTCGTGACAGCATCGGAAGATTGAGCAGCGGCGAGCGTAAGGATCCGCGCGAGCTGATGAAAATTCTCTGGCTTCCGAGCATGGCCATCACGAGCCCCGATGGCAGCCACACGTACTGCCGCTTTCTGCTCCAATACATGCTCCATCCGGGCACAGCACTGCATCCTGCCGCCCAAATCGCCGTGGGTGCGGGCAGACTCAAAGTGGAATCGGCAAATGCCGTCAGCAGCCTTCTCGCAACGGTTGAGCTGTTGCTGGCGCAGTGCAAGCATCTGTCAGCGACGATATTCTATCGGCGGCTGTCAGTCTTGAGCATGATGTTTTTGTCGGCGGTCGTGGAACACGACAACATACGCCGCGCCGACAGAAATCGGGCCGCGGCGGCCTTCGATGCCGACAGGATCTTGGACATGGCCATGGCCGCCCTGTCGGCGCCGGATTGACCTGGCACAAGAAGACGGGGAGCCGCGGCCGTGGCTGAGACGCAACCGTTTCACCGAGCTGGCTCACCCCGCGATGGCCCAGACCTCGGCAGGCGCATTCTCTCCTCGTGAATTGCTGGAGATGAAGGTCAAGCCGCGGTCTTGCTTGCGAAGGCGCGCGTCAACGCCGTGTTCCAGGCGGCGTCAAATTCTTTCGAAACAGCGGCATCTGGCGCCAGACTGTTGAATCCGTGAAACGCGCCCGGTACGACCAGGAGCTCGGTCGGCACGCCCGCCAGGATCAGGCGCCTCGCGTATTCAATATCCTCCTCGGCGAAAAGGTCTATGGAGCCGACGCCGATAAATGCTGGCGCCAGACAGGCAACGCTCTTGACACGGGCTGGAACGGCCCCTGCCGGAACGCTTGCCGAACCTGCCGGCACCCCCAGTAGCGAGGTCCATCCAAAGCGGTTGGCTTCCGGTGTCCACATGTACTTGCCGATGAACGGCGGCAGCTTGCGCGAGCTTCCCGTTCGATCGTCCAACATGGGGTAGATGAGCACCTGCAGCAGGATAGGCACCTCTCCCCGATCTCGGGCGGCGATCGCCAACTCCGCCGCATGCCCTCCTCCTGCACTCTCGCCCATGATGGCGATGCGATGGCGATCGACACCAAGCTTTTCCGCATTATCGTAGAGCCACCGGAGCGCCGCATAGTTGTCATTCAACGAATCCGGAAATAGGGCTTCCGGTGCAAGTCGGTAGTCCACGGTGACGATGATGCAATCGTGCTCCTTCGCGACGTCCTGCAGAGGTCGGATGCTCCCCGCGGCTGTTCCCGCGATGTAGCCGCCCCCATGCATGTGAAGGATCGCCGGCTTCGGATCCTTATGTCCGGCGGCATTAATGACATATACGCGAACCGGCGGCGACCCCTTAAGACCCGGGATCACACGCTCGATGTGGGTGGGGGTCGCCAGCGGTGGCGCTGCTTTACTCGCACCCGCTCGTATGGTCGGCAACTCCTTGTTCGACCAAGTGAATTTGCCGAACCCCACAAAGCGTCCCAGAAACGCGCTCAGCGGCGCGCGAAGCTCAGGATTGACGAGGTCCCAAGGAATGATCGACCGGACATGCGTGAGCGGGCAGGATGTGGCGTCGGACGTCGGAATGCCCAATCCAAACGCTGCCGCGCCGCCGGCAAGCGCAAACTGCCGTCTGGTCAGCACAGCGGACATATTACCCTCATGCATTCACCGATAGTTGAGCAGCCGCGGCCGCGACACAACTCCACACGAACTACCTACCACCTGGCTCCGAGATCTGCTCCAGACGCACCGGACCAAGCAGACCCGACGCCCGCAAGGGGGCATTCGGCTCATACGTCGGAATCGTCGCGAATGTGTACTTGCGCTTCACGCCCGGCTGCTGATCGCCGATCAGCCGATTGACCCAGAGATTGGTCACGGCGATCGCGAGATCATTGAGTCCAGGGTGAACATACCGGGTGATGTCAACCCGAAACGGCGGCGTCCACAGTACGGTCACCGGCTTACCGTTCACGGTCACCTTCGCGAGCTCAGGCGCCTCACCCAGGTCCAGCAGCCACCGCGCGGCACCGCGGCGCTCGGAGAGACGGAAGGACCGGGTGTAAGTTGCGGTACCGGAGAAATACCTCACTCCTGCAATCGGGCTCGTGGTCCACGAGGCCAAATGCCGCATCACGATCTCGGCAGGGGCGCCGCGGCCCGGCTGAAATGCGACGTGCCAGGGGCCATCCAGCGTCATCAGCGTCCTCCGCTGCGCAGGGACGACGGTCCTCGAAGGACTTGCCGCAGGCCTCAGGAACACCACAAAGACGGAGCCATAGGGAGCCAATCGAAGAGGCACGTCCGTGCGACCGCCGACACTCTGGTAGCTGACCGGCTCGACCGCGCCGGTGACCGCATTCCAGAGCTCCGGAGCCCGTCCTGCCACACGGAAGCTCGCCGTGGTGCGCTCGCTCCGGTCTCTCCGGTTGCTGACGAAATAGAGGTCGCCGTCCGCGAGGTGACGATGAATGTAGCGGAGATCGGCGTCGCTTGCAGACCGCGTGTAGGCGAAGTCCGGCTGCAAGCCAAGGGCCTGCAATGCCTGCGGCAGTGAGCCGGCCAGAAACACTGCGCCCTTCCCAACGCGCCGCATCGCCCCGCTCCCCGGAGCGCCGAACAGATCCCGAGCCAGGGGCTCGAACTGCGCCGCATCGTCCCCCAGGCTGGGCGAGCCGAGCGGTCGACTGCCGACGACCGTGGCGCCCTGACGGACAAGATCGTCGATGCGACGCAACACCGAGAGCGTCATCCAGCGGCTGCTGCCCCCGAGATAGAGAATCCGGTAGCGCGTACCCGATGGGGTGACTAGCCCGCCGTCTTGGACGGCGAGCGCATGCAGTAGAGCGTCGGAATCGACGAAGTCGAACCCATACCCATCCGGTACATCGACCGGACGATCCCCGAAGAGCCCGGTGACCGGCGCCTCCTGGCCGTAGAAATATGCAATGTCCGCCGCATGATGACCCTGCTGCAGAAGATAGGAGCAGCGCGCGATGTACGTCATCCACGGTCCGGCGTCGTTTGCCCAGGTGTCGAGCCGGTCGAACATCTGGCCGATCAGGCTGAGCGTGAGACCCGGAGGTTTGTCCAGAGGCTGGTGCGCGGACGCATGGATCATGACCCGGTTGACGCCCAGCGTGAACTCCCGGTCTATGACGGGCTTGAGCTCGCGCGGTGCGTAAGCCCAGGGCTCATCGACGGAGTCGAGCGACTCGGCCCCGACGAGATTCTGGCCGTAGATGTGCGCCACCGAGGCCGCACCTTCCAGGTCCGCCACGTACGTCGGAAACGACTTACCTCCCGGAGGGTACATCCACATGGCCCCCATGGGGATGTCGGTGTACTGGCGCATCTCCATATCGTCACCGAAGGTGGGGCGATGATCCTCCAACGCCTCGCCATAGACCTCGAGGCCATGCGAGTGCGCAATTCGCGCGATCTCGCCGTAGTGATTGCGGGCCAGCAGTTCGTTGATGGTGTGGCGGAAATCCCACAGAAACTTGTCACTCTGCGCAGGCGATCCCACCACGACGCCGGTCAGCGCAGGCAGCCAGGGCGTCGGATCGTATCCCCGCAGTCTTCTGAAGTCCGCCAGCAGGTCTGGCGTCCAATTCTGCATGCCGACTTCGGTCGAATCCGTTGTGATGGCGTCTATACCTGGCGCGGCCGGTCCGGTGATCGAGTCGTACAAGGCGATGTAATGCTCCATGTACGAATCGACGGCCCTGCGGCTGAGCTTGTCGACCTCGAGGCCGGTGGCCGCGGGCGACACGGGATGGTTCGTCGTCCCCTCGAGGGAATAGCCCATGCGCAGCACGACCCATCGTCCCGGCGGCGGCATCCAGTCGAGCGTGCCGTCGGGCTTCATGCGGCCGGTGAGATTCACCACGTCATCTGCGTGGACCACGGTGCCGGGCACGACCGGAGCAACGGACGCGACGGCATAGTAGTCGGGCACAATGCGAAAGTAAGCCTTCGCCTCGAACTCATTGACCGTCGCGCGCGAATGCAACACGAGCTCGTGGAAGCGAAAGGTCGGCGGCTTCGCCGCATGGCCCATGAAGGCCGCGAGGCCGGCCATCACAGGAATCGTGCCCGGAGCATTGACCGCGGATGCGCCCTGAAGCGGCAGCTGCGGCAAGGCGCGCAGATCTACTCGAACGTACCGGGCAACGATGGGTGCAAAGGATACCGTCGTCTGCGGAAACCCTGCTGCCACCACGACACCGCCCGGCTGCATGAGGGCGACCTTGGACCAGGACGCTCCGTCCAGGCTGGCATACAGCGTAACCGCGACACTGCCCCCGCTCGACACTGCGGGCGCGATCGTCGCGCCCTGGAGTCGCTCGGGCTTGGGAAAGCGCAGCTCGATCCAGCCCTTTCCATCGCGTGGACTCACCGATGGGCCATCGGTCAGGCGACCGTCGGTCAATTGTGTGAGAGCCAACGCGGCGATCGGACCCGAGCTCGACGTGGCCGATACAGGGCGCGGATCGAGCACGGGGGCCCTGTACGCGACCACAAGCGCATCTCGGTAGAATCGCAGCCCTGAAAACTTCGGTGGACCCATGATGCCGCCGCTCATCGGCGCATCCTGCAGGGGACCGGTATTGGCTGGGGGCGGTGGCAACATTCCGCGAAGTTTCGCGCCACCCACAACGACGGTAGCGGTCCAGACGAGCTTCTTCATCGCCTCGTCCGGCCTCACCCACGGTCCGCCTGTCTCGCTCCAGCCAGGCGAAGAGTCGATCGACAGCTGCATTCCGTGCTGCGCCGTCAGATCCGCCGCGTCGCGGAATGCGGCCTTCCAGCCCGGGGACAGGTATGCCAAGGGGTACTTCACGATCTGCGGCGTGAAGAAGGAGAGCTGAATCTGGTCCACCCCGCCGATGCCGATGCGATGCATCCACTCGAGGTCCTTGCGGATGCCGGCGCGAGTGATGTTACCGCCGATCCAATGCCACCAGACCTGCGGCCGCGCGCTCTGCGGTGGCGATTCGAAGCCCTGCTGAAGCACGGAAAGCGCGCGAGCGACGTGGGTGCCGACGGCCGCGCCCGCAGCCAGTGCCTCGGACCGAGCCGACAGAGACAGCAGCGCGACGGCGAGCGCGATCCAACTGCGCCGTGGATTCAACGGCGATTTGGTCAGCATATCACCCTCACGCATTCACCGACGATCGAGCGGCCGCAATACGCCTGATGGAGATCTCACGATCAACTCCGCAATCTATCTGCGGCAGCCGATCTTTATCTATTGACTGGTCAGTCTGTCACGGCGCATAGTTTATTTGATGTTCGCGAATCACGCCAGCCTTTGACGGCTCCGCTTCATCGCTTTCGCCTATGGCGGGAACGGATATGATGCGCCGGTCGGCGCTCGTCTCAGGCGGCAAGCGCCTCGCGGAAACCTGCAGGCTTGCGCCATTCTTCGCCGCTCTGGCCGCAATCTCGCTTGCTGCTGCCGCGCCGATCGAGGCGCGCGTCGACGGCTTGCAGTCGGCGAGGTCCTCGACCGGCTATTTCTCGCTACAGCAGATCGACGGCAAGTGGTCCTTCGTGGGTCCCCACGGTCACCCGTTCTACTCCATTGGGGTCGCCGCCGTGACAATGAAAGGCTACATCGATCCAAGCGGCGTCAATCTGTATAGAGATGCGGTCGCGAGGAAGTACGGCACCGAGGACGCATGGGCCGCAGCCCAGCGCAGGCGGTTCCAGGAGTGGGGCATCAACACGGTCGGCGCGTTCTCGAATTTGGGTCCATTTCTGAATCGCCGCATTGCGCTGACCGTGTTCATCCGAACGGCAGACGATGACACGGACTTTTGGGACCCGGCGTGGGCGGCACATGCGGCGGCCACGATCACCCGCGTCGCCCGTCGATATCGAGACGACAGGAACGTTCTCGGTTACTTCATCGACAATGAGCTTCCATGGACTTTCGCCCTTCACGATCTCGGGCGGCCGGGACGCGAGCTGTTCATCATGGGCCGATACTTCCACTACCCCGCCGGTAGACCGGTGCTGTTGCAGTTCTTGAGGAAACGCTACCGCAGCCTCGATGACCTGGGGGCCGACTTCCCCGGCGCGACGCTGCGGGGAGCCGATTGGTCGACGCTCGACTGGTCGACAACGACTCTCGGCGCCAAAGTGACGCCACGCGGCGAAGCGACACTGGACGCATGGGCAGGGGTCATGGCGCGGCGGTACTTTGCCGTTACGGCCGGCGCATTACGCGCGGCCGATCCCCATCATTTGAATCTCGGGTTGAAATTCATCGGTGGCCTGACTCCGATCAGTGTGCTCAAGGCAGAGGTCCCGTACGTAGATGTCGTCTCGGTGGATTTCTACGACACCGGTGCGCTTTCCGACCGAAGGAAAAAGCCCTCCCAGAAACGACGCGCGCGAAACTTCCCGCAAACGGCCGCCCAGGAATTCGAGTCGCTGATATTGCCGCTCATCCGCCATGACAGGATCGTGCCCACCTCGGACATGCTGGCCGCCTGGTAC
>Ga0335075_10007370_pt1 | contig 16921 bp, 15 predicted proteins | sample Lox_Sample_24_FD_206723 | JGI IMG/M metagenome (GOLD analysis project Ga0335075, IMG submission 206723) | Soil microbial communities from Loxahatchee National Wildlife Refuge, Florida, United States - Lox_Sample_2.4 | ecosystem: Environmental > Terrestrial > Soil > Wetlands | place: USA...
CTCGGCGTGCCTGCCAGACCCTCGGAACCAGGGCGCAACGCCGATAACAGATTGTATCCGCACAGTTCCCCTGAGCCAGGCCTGGCTCAGGGGAACTGTGCGGAATGTGTTCAGAACCTCACTTGCGACCTATCAGCCGCCGTTGCTCAGCCAGACGTTGGCCGGGTCGAAGTTCTGGATGGCGGGCACGTACACAGCGTTGTGCACGAAACTGGAGTGGTAGTTGGGCTGCAGGCCCTGAGTGATCTGGTAGGTCACCGCAGCGTTGGTGATGTTCTCATCTTCCTGCGCCCAGATCTTGTCCGCAGCCGCCTCCGTCGGCGCCTTCAGCGCAGCGGCGATGAGGGCGTCATCGGCGTGGTTGCAGTAGTAGGTGTAGTTGCTGCCAGCCGGCACCACCGAGGCGCACGAGTACAGCGGGTTGAAGAACGACAGGGCGGAGCTGCCGTACCAGTCCGGGCCCCAGCCGAACATTCCGATGTCCCAGGTCCCGTCCTTGGCCGTGCTCGGGCCGTACGCGTACTTCACGTACAGGTCGGCTGACGGCACCGCAAGGGCCTTCAGGTGAATCCCGGCGGGCGCCATGTCGGCCTGCAAAGACTGGAATATCTTCGGCTCGCTCGTCGACTCGGCGTTGTAGACCACGGTCAGCGTCAGGCCGTTGGGGTAGCCAGCCGCCTTCAGCTCGGCCTTGGCCTTCGCCGGGTCGTAGGTGAACGGGTTGAAGTTCTTCGGCACGTCCTGCGATCCGTCGATGCCGTTCGGCAGGATGTGCGTCAGCGGCGGGCTGACATCCGGGCCGCCCACGTCCTGGATCAGGTGCGCACGGTCGATGGCATCGAAGATTGCCCGGCGAACGGCGAGCTTGCCTAGCGCGTGGTTGTTGTTCGGCGAGATCGTGTTGAAGTCCAGGTACGGGTTGCTGCCGTCGGTCGGACCCAGGTTGAAGTCCTTGCTGCCGGCCTTCATCTGGTCAATCAGGCCAGGAAGCGATGCCTCAGGCGGGAACGCGTTGAACTCCATGCCACCCGAGGTGCCGCCGGTCTCAAGCACGCTCTGCGCGGTGGTCTCGGTGCTGGTCTCGGTGACGTCGACCGCGTTGACGTAGGCCTTGCGGATCGGGTCAGTCGACGCGTTCCAGGCCGGGTTCCTAACGAAATCGATCGACTTGCCCGGCACGTACGACTTGATCTGGTACGGGCCGTCCGCGATCATGTGCTGCGCCGACGCGGCGCTGCCCGGCAGGTACTTCTCGCTCTCGATCGGCGCCGGGTCCCATGAGTCCATCGTCATGGTGCCGGTGATGTAGCTCGACGGCTGGGTCAGGTTGACCGTGAGCGTCTCGCCGCTCGCCGACACGCCCGAGATCTGGTGCGTGTTCATGTACTTGTTGATCGCCGTCAGCGAGGTCGGCGAGACCTTCGCGAAGCCGGTGCAGAACGTGGTGTAGCCCACCACCACGCCCTCGTAGTCAGACAGACCGCCGAAGTGCGTCGGGGTCGGGTTGCAGGCCCGCTTCATGCCGAGGATGACGTCGGCGGCGGTGATCTGCCGCTTCGGCATGGTGTTCCAGTCGGCCCCGGTGCGGATCGTGATCTTCAGCGTCTTGCCGCCATTGCTGACGACCGGCATTGCGGTGGCCAGGTCGGGCTCGACCGTCGTGACCTTGCCCGGGACGGCTGGGTAGGCATACAGACCGCGATCCCACAGCCGCTGGGCAAGGTAGCCGATGGTGTAGTAGCTCGCGTTGTAGTCCATGTAGTCGACGTCGCCGACGCCGATCATGTTGAGCGTGCCGCCCCGGTGCGGGGTACCACCAGGGTTAAGTCCCTGGAGCCCGCTGTTGAACGAGACGTTAGAAGTCGTATTGTGCGTCCCTGAGCTGCCGCAGGCAGCGGCGGCCATCGCGAGCACTGCAAGGCCAGCGACGGCCAGAGAACCCCGTTTGCGTATCCGCATCGATGCTCTCTCCTCCTTATTTTTGGTGATCCGCAACCGACCTCGCGGCCCGGACTGCGGGGCGGGGGCCCCGGCACAGCGGCGTGCCAATAGGCGGCCGTGCGGTGATCTTACGTCCGGAACGTCCGTGCCCGGGACCTCTGTCGTTCCACGACCTCAATCGTGATCCGACGGTGACCTGCTGCTTATCTGACCGCAACGAGCCGCGCCGCCCGAGGCCGACAAGCTGGACTATATGTCAAAGTCCCGACATATCTATAGTCAGGCACCCATCGCGTGGGCGCCCCCATCGACGTGCACGATCTCGCCTGTTGTCGCCGGGAACCAGTCTGAGAGCAACGCCACACAGCCCCGCGCTGGCGGTTCGCCGTTGGCGAGGTCCCAGCCCAGCGGTGCACGCTTCGACCAGACACCCTCAAACTGGTCGAAACCGGGAATGCTTCGAGCCGCGATCGTCTTCACCGGCCCGGCTGACACCAGGTTGACGCGGATCCCCCTCGGCCCGAGGTCTCGGGCCAGGTAGCGGGCCGTGGACTCCAATGCGGCCTTGGCGACGCCCATCCAGTCGTAGCCAGGCCAGGCCACGCTGGCGTCGAAGTCCAGCCCGACGATGGAGCCGCCCGGCTGCATCAGCGGCAGCGCCGCCATCGCGAGCGACTTCAGGGAGTACGCCGATACGTGGATGGCAGCCGCCGCATCTGGCCACGGCGTCTGCAGGAAGTTGCCGCCGAGCGCGCTGGCCGGCGCGTTGCCGATGCTGTGCACCACTCCATCCAGGCCGTCCACATGCTGCGCCACTCGCTCGGCCAGCGACGCCAGCTGGCCGTCGTCGGCTACGTCGAGCTCGAGCACTGGCGGCGGCTCCGGCAGCCGCTTCGCGATCCGCTCCACGAGGCTGAGCCGGCCAAACCCGGTCAGCACGATCCGCGCGCCTTCCTGCTGGGCGATGCGCGCCACGTGGAACGCAATCGAAGCATCAGTCAGAACCCCGGTGATCAGGATCCGCTTGTCGTCCAGGATGCCCATGGCGGGTACCTCCGCTAGGTCGGGGAACGAGGCCGTTAGTGGCCCATGCCGAGTCCGCCGTCGACCGGCAGCACGGCGCCGGTTATGTAGCCAGCGTCAGGGCTGGCCAGGAAGGCCACGGCGGCCGCGACCTCGTCTGGCTCGGCGTACCTGTGGAGCGGCACGCTGGCCAGGATCCCCGCACGCTGCTCTTCGGTGAGGACTGCTGTCATGTCGGTGTTGACGAAGCCGGGGGCAATGACGTTGACCGTGATGTTGCGGCTCGCAAGCTCGCGCGCCAGGGAGCGGGCGAAGCCAACGAGGCCTGCCTTGGAGGCGGCGTAGTTCGCCTGGCCGGCGGAGCCGAGCAGGCCGACGACCGAGGAGATCAGGATGATCCGGCCGCGACGCAGCCTGATCATGCCGCGGACGGCGCGCTTGGCCAGCCGGTAGGCGCCAGTCAGGTTCGTGTTCACCACGTCGGCGAAGTCGTCCTCGCTCATCAGCGCGAGTAGCTGGTCCTTCGTGATGCCAGCGTTGGCAACCAGCACCTCGACCGGGCCGTTGGCCTCCTCAGCGACCTTGAACGCGGCATCCACCTGGGCGGTGTCCTTGATGTCGCAGGCTGCAACGGTGAGCCCGTCGACGGGGTCGCCCGACCGCGAGGTCACCACCACGTTGTCGCCTGCGGCAGCCAGGCGGCGGGCGATGGCCAGGCCGATGCCGCGATTACCGCCAGTCACAAGTACGGAACGGCCCATTTTGCGCTCACTGCCTCCCAGTCTCACGTGAACAGCCTCGCGCGCACGCGGTCGCGCAGCGAGCGTACCGGTCACGGCCCGTCGCCGCAGCCTGGGATAGGTTGGCGATTCGTGGACCATAACCAGAATGGGGACCGCGGACCAGGCCGGATCGATCCGGAATTTCTCGCCTACCCGCTGCGCGAGCTCGCCGACGCCGCGCTGACGCGAGCCGCGCAGCTAGGCGCATCCCATTCCGACTTCCGCGCGGAGCGCATCAGGGGCCAGCAGATCGGCTTGTCCGACGGCAACCTGGAGACAGTGTTCGATTCGGACGACCTCGGGCTAGCGGTCCGGGTCGTTGTCGACGGTACCTGGGGGTTCGCCTCGGCTGTCGACCTTACGCCGGAGGCGGCAGCTCAAGCGGCGGCCGAGGCCGTCGATGTGGCCAGGGTTGCTGCGGCAATCAACTCCGAGCCGATCGAACTCGCCGACGAGCCCGCGCATGGCGAGGTGACCTGGCTATCTGCGTATGAGATCGACCCCTTCGCCATCAGCGTCGGTGAGAAGATCACGCTGCTCGCCGACTGGAGCGCACGGCTGCTGGCCGCTGACGGCGTCAGCCACGTCGACGCCTCACTGCTGCAGGTCAAGGAGTGCAAGTTCTACACCGACGGTTCCACCACGGCGATCCAGCAGCGCGTCCGGCTGCACCCGTCACTGACGGCCGTTGCCGTCGGGCCTGACGGCAGATTTGAGACCATGCGGACGCTGGCGCCGCCGGCCGGGCGAGGCTACGAGTACCTGACCGGGACCGGCTGGGATTTCGCCGCCGAGCTCGCCGAGATTCCCGAGCTGCTGGCTGCAAAGCTCGCCGCGCCGTCGGTTGAGGCCGGCCGCTACGACCTGGTGATCGACCCGTCCAACTTGTTCCTGACAATCCACGAGTCGATCGGGCACGCGACTGAGCTGGACCGTGCGCTCGGCTACGAGGCTGCGTACGCCGGCACTTCCTTTGCCACTTTCGACAAGCTCGGAAAGCTTCAGTACGGCTCGCCGATCATGCGCGTCACCGGCGACCGCACGGCGGAGCATGGCCTGGCGACGATCGGCTACGACGACGAGGGCGTCGCCGGCCAGTCCTGGGACCTGATCTCGGGCGGGGTGCTGTCCGGCTATCAGCTAGACCGCCGGATGGCCGCCCTGAAGGGCCTGGGTCGCTCCAATGGCTGCGCGTTCGCGGACTCCCCAAGCCATATGCCGATCCAGCGCATGGCCAACGTCTCGCTCCAGCCAATGTCCGGCGGCCCGTCGACGCAGGAACTGATCGGCGGCATCACTGACGGCATCTACATCGTCGGCGACAAGAGCTGGTCCATCGACATGCAGCGATACAACTTCCAGTTCACCGGACAACGGTTCTTCCGGATCAAGAACGGGCAGCTGGCCGGACAGCTGCGAGATGTTGCCTACCAGGCCACGACAACTGACTTCTGGAACTCCATGGAAGCTGTCGGCGGTCCGGAGACCTACGTGCTTGGCGGCGCGTTCAACTGCGGTAAGGGCCAGCCCGGCCAAGTCGCGCCGGTGAGTCATGGCTGCCCGTCGGTGGTCATGCGGGGCATCCGGATTCTCAACACTGCTCAGGAGGCTGGCGCATGAGCCGCCAATTCCAGTCAGCCCAGTTCCAGCCGGCACTGTCGCCCCAGGACGCCGTCGAGCGGGCGCTGCAGGCAGCGAAGAGTGACGACTGTGTGGTCATCGCTGACGAGAGCTCTTCGGCCAACCTTCGCTGGGCCGGTAACACGCTGACCACGAACGGAGTGTCCAGGTCCCGGCAGCTGACGGTCATCGCGATCAGCCGAGGTCAAGACGGGGCCAGGGTAGGCGTCGTCTCTCGTGCTGGAGTCACCGACGACCAGATCCCGGACATCGTCGCCGCGGCTGAGCATGAGGCGGCCGACGGCGCCCCGGCTGAAGACGCCCAGCCGCTGGTTACGGCCGCAGGATCAGCGGATGGTGGCTGGGATCAGTCGCCGGCTGCTACCGAGATCGGGGTATTCGCGGGTTTCGCCCGGGAGCTTGGCGGTGCCTTCGAGAAAGCCGCCAGCAGCGGCCGGAAGCTGTACGGCTTCGCCGAGCACGACCTGACCTCGACCTACCTCGGCTCCTCGACGGGCCTGCGACTGCGCCATGACCAGCCGACCGGGCGGCTCGAGCTCAACGCCAAGTCGGCGGACATGGCGAAGTCGGCCTGGGCGGGTATCAGCACTCCGGACTTCAAAGACGTCGACGTCAGCTCGCTTGAGGCTGGCCTGGCGCAGCGGCTGGGCTGGGCCGAACGGTCCGTGGAGCTGCCAGCCGGTCGGTATGAGACGCTGCTGCCGCCGACCGCTCTGGCTGATCTGATGATCTACATGTACTGGTCGGCAGGTGCCAAGGATGCTCTCGATGGCCGGACGGTGTTCAGCAAGCCAGGCGGCGGCACCAGGATCGGCGAGCGCCTTTCCGGCTTGCCATTGTCGCTGCACAGTGATCCGGCGGCTCCCGGCCTGAAATCAGCGCCTTTCGTCATCGCGCATGCCTCTAGCCGGGACTCATCGGTGTTCGACAACGGACTGTCTAAAGGTCACACCGACTGGATCGCCAATGGCACCCTCACCGCGCTGACCCAGACCAGGTACACGGCTCACCTGTCCGGCGAGCCGGTGACCCCGGCTATCGACAACCTGATCATGGACGTTCCCGACCCCGCTGGCTCGCTCGCCGATCTCGTCGGCAAGACCGGCCGCGGCCTGCTGCTGACATGCCTGTGGTACATCCGGGAGGTCGACCCGCAGACGCTCTTGCTAACCGGGCTTACCCGCGACGGCGTCTACCTGATCGAGAACGGCGAGGTGACGGCGGCGGTAAACAACTTCCGCTTCAACGAGAGCCCGGTCGGCATGCTTAGCCGGATCACTGAGGTCGGCGCCACCACGCCGACGCTGCCGCGAGAGTGGGGCGACTACTTCACCAGAGCGGCCATGCCGCCGGTCCGCGTGGAGGGCTTCAACATGTCCTCCGTCAGCCAGGCCAGCTAGGAGGCGTCTTTTCCTCAGGCGTCTTCGAGCCGGAAGCCGACCTTCAGGCCCACCTGATAGTGCGCCACCTGACCGTCGACGATCTGACCGCGGATCTGAGTGACCTCGAACCAGTCGAGGTGCCGCAGTGTCTGGGCGGCCCGGTGCAGGGCACCGTGGATCGCTGGCTCGATGCCTTCCGGCGAGGTGCCGACAATCTCGGTGACGCGATAAGTACGGTCCGTCATGCTGTCCTCCCGGAGTCGTCAGTCAACGGCGCGCCTGACGAGCACAGTAGCTATATTCACCGGCGTTCCCCGGATGGACCCGGTGGTGTAGCCGGTAGCAAAAAGCTTCCTCGACGTTCTGCAATACCCCAGGTGGCGGGTAACGATAGAGCGGAATAACGTGGAGGGATGAAGGGCAGCCGGCGGCAGGAAGCTCACCTCGTCACCGAGGCGCGGCCTAGTCTGTCGCAAGACATCAGCTACCGGGAGCGCCGGTATCTGATCATGATGGGCATCAGGACCGTTTGCTTCGTTACCGCGATCCTGATGTTCGTTAACCATCTCGGTTGGCTGACCGCGATCCCTGCTGTGGGCGCATTGGTCATCCCGTATTTCGCAGTCGTGCTGGCCAACGGCGGCCGTGAGCCGACTGCCAACAGGACCTTCCGGCAGTACGAGCCGAACTCACCGGCGATTTACCGGCCGCCCACGCGGCCGGACCAAACGCCGCCACCGCCCGGACAATAGAACATCGTTACATCCGCCTATCCCCGGCCTTCACCGTTGCATAGGCCCAAGGCATGGACCAGTCGGGCGGGATGGCGAGATTAGAGTCGTAATCCGGTCTTGACGCACTAGGGGCAAGTTCGGTGTAACATGCTTAACGGTGCTCTGGTCCCCCGCTGGGGCACCAATTGCCGGCGTTCCGGGCCCCCGTCGGAGCGCCGATGAATGCGACGCCGGGTGGTTTGCCCCCGTAGCCACCCGGCGTCGCTCTATGTCTGGGCTCCTGCGGAGCCAGACCACAGGCTCGCAGTACTTGCCGGGGGGACACCCCCCGGAGCCCCCCACCGACGCCAGCGACGGCCTCGGCGGCTCGCCACTGCTCGCAGCGCCTTCCCGTGCCGGATCCCCATCAGCTCCCCGCGGCTCGCCACTGCTCGCATCGCCTTTCCTGGGCGCCGAGCTCACCCGCTCCCGCGGCTCGCCACTGCTCGCAAAACCCTCCTGGGCCCCGAGTCCCTCCACCCCCCGCAGCTCGCAGGGCTGCAAACCCCGAGGTCGCTCCGTGTTCAGACTCCCAGGGAGCCTGTACCGGCGCTACAGCGACCGATAACGGCAAACAAAAGCGACAATACGGGCGAGATTTTGACGTTTTCGGTCGCTATGTGGCCAGCGGCGACGTTACCGGTCGCCCTTGTCAACGCGAGCCGTCGAAGTAGCTCCGGGGTCCCCCGGCGGACCCAACCATCCATGAATCTGGGACCTACTGCGAAGGCTGGACGGCCGGGACGCGGCCGGATCGTGTCGTCTGGTCAGGCCGCGCTCCGGCTGGCGCGAGGCCCGCCGCAGATCGCCGTTGGGGCGAGAGGCGGGCGGTTGGCGTGTCTCCCACCGAGCGCTGGCCCCGCGGCCCGCTGAGCGGCCGAGATGAGGTCGAGCCCGTTCCCCGAAGCTATTCGGTCTTGCTGAACTCGACGATCGCCACGGACATCATCACCAGGCCCATCACCGCTACGAGGCCGAGGGACAGCCACATCGGCACCGCCCAGCCGGCCCACGTGATGGCCGGCGTGAGGTGAGCGCTTAGGTACCCGGCCATCACCGGCGGCAAGTTCAGGTGGCTGAACACCAGGTGCCGCATCGGGCCGACGATGTAGGTCAGTGGGTCGATCCTGGTCAGCACAGTGAGCCAGGCCGGCAGCCCGTTCAGCGGGTACAGCGCGCCAGACAGGAAGAACAGCGGCAGGACCAGCATCTGCGTGAGCGCCATGAACGCCTGGAACTGCCGGATCCGGGCGGCCATCATCACACCGAACGCCGTCAGCGTGAAAGACAGCAGGAGCAGCAGGCCGATCAGCGAGACGATCAGCACGGGATTGTAAGGAACGTGCGCGAACCAGGCCAGGCACAGGAAGATCACGCCCTGGAATGTGGAGATTGTCGCTCCGCCCAGGCACTTGCCGACCACGATGGCGGCCCTGCTGACCGGGGCCACCAGGATCTCGCGCAAGAAGCCGAACTCCCGGTCCCACACGATCGAGCCGGCCGAGAAGATGGCCGTGAACAGCACCGACATCGCCAGAACGCCTGGGTAGATGAAGGTCTTGAAGTCAAAGGTGGACGTGTGCGGCAGGCCGCCTCCGGCCAGGCTGGACAGGCCGGTCCCGAGGATGAACAGGAACAGGAACGGCTGCACCAGCGAGGTGATCGCGCGCAGCCGGTCCCCGCGGAACCTGATCAGCTCACGCCGCCAGACGATGCTGACAGCGCGCAAGTCCTGGCGGAAGCCTGGTTCAGGGACCGAGACCCTGATCTGGTCAACAACCGCATCGGCGTCGGCGACTGCGGCCGGCTCACTTGTCTGGGTCGCCACGGCTACCGCCTTCCGCCTGTCCGCATTCGGTGCATGTTCCGCATGAACTCGTTGCCCGCGCCACCCTCCGCGTCGCGGATCGTGGTGCCGGTGTAGGACATGAACACGTCGTCCAGCGATGGCCTGGACACGCTGACCGACCGGATCGGGATGCTGAATTCGGCGAACATCCGGGGCACGAATTGCTCGCCGGCCGCCACCGAGAAGGTGACGGCGCCCTCGTGCATGGCCGCGTCGAGGCCGAACTTAGCCGCGAGCTCCGCGATGGCCGCCTGGTCGTCGGCGGTGTGAATCTGGACCCGGTCCTTGCCGACGCTGGCCTTCAGTGCCTCCGGCGTGTCGATCGCGACGATCTTGCCGTGGTCGATGATCGCGATCCGGTCGCAGTGCTCGGCTTCGTCCATGTAGTGCGTGGTCAGGAAGATCGTGATGTCCTCGCGAGCCTTCAGGTCATTGATGTAGGTCCAGATCGAGGACCTCGTCTGGGGGTCAAGCCCCACCGTCGGCTCGTCCAGGAACAGCACGTGCGGTGCGTGCAGTAGGCCCCTGGCGATCTCCAGCCGCCGCTGCATTCCGCCGGAGTAGGTGCCGACCAGGCTGTCCTTCCGGTCCCATAGGCCGACCATTTCCATGACCTGGCGCATCCGCGGCATGACGGCGGCCTTCGGCACACCATAGAGCTCGGCGTGGAACCGCAGATTCTGCTCGGCCGTGAGGTAGGTGTCCAGGGTCGTGTCCTGGAACACCAGCCCGATATTCCGGCGAACCGCATCTCGCTCGGTGGCTGCGTTGTGGCCGGCCACCATCGCGGTTCCGGCGGTCGCGTTCGCCAGCGTGCACAAGATCTTGATCGTCGTGGACTTTCCCGCTCCGTTCGGGCCGAGAAAGCCGAAAGTCTCGCCCCCGGCGACGGTGAAGTCGATGCCTCGGACGGCCTCGACCTCGCCGTAGCGCTTCACCAGGCCAGAGACTGAGATGACGGTCTCTGGCCCGGCGTTGCCGTCAAGCTGTTTCGCACCCGGCTTCAGGCCGGCCTGTGCCGCCAAAGCTGCCTCCCTGGATCGGCTGGGGCCGAATGGCCCCAGCCACGTACAACCCTAAACCGGCAACCGGGCGTCACCGGCGCGGCATTACTGGACGTCGCTGGCGGGCTGATCTTCGTCAGCCGCCAGGATCCGGTACAGCGCCTTGCGGGCGTCGGTCAGGACTTGCCTGGCCTGGCCAGCCTGCGCGTCGGTGCCGGCGCTCAGCACCTGGAAGGCCGCCATCGCGACCTGCCCGACGAGCTTGCGCATCTCGATCGCCGCACCGCCCGCGCTGCCCGCCACGACGTCCCAGGGAGCCCTGAGCTCATCGGCGTGAGACGCCGCATACTCGCGGCCCTCGTCGGTCAGCTGGAATGCGCGGCGGCCGCCGTCGCCGGCGTCGGCCCTGATCAGGCCCTCGTCCTCGAGCTGCTGCAGCGCTGGGTAGACCGAGCCGGGGCTCGGGCGCCAGACTCCGCCGCTGCGCTCGCCTATCTCCTGAATGATCTGGTAGCCATTCATCGGCTGCTCTGACAGCAGCGCGAGCGCCGCCGCCCTGACGTCACCACGGCGGGCCCGCGGCCCGCGCATGCCGCGCGGCTCACGCCAGCCCATGAAGGCCTCGGGGCCACCGGGGAAGCCTGGCCCCGGCGGGAATCCTGGCCCACCGAACGGGCCAGCGAAGTGCCGCCCGCGGCCATGTGGCCGTGCCCGCTTGACGTGCATCTCGTCATCGTCACCATGCCACCGGCGGTGCTCATGGTCTTCGGCCGGCTCCCACCGGCCCGGTCCGCGGCGCCAGCCGCGCTCTTGGTCGTCTCGCATTGGTGTTGCTCCTCATGTTGGTGACCACGGATATGATCAGCCGGATACGTCTCAGACTGTCACCGTAGTTCGGCGATACGTCAACGATATATCGTTAGCGTTCTTATGGCAACCCCTCAGCGCGCAGTTCGAACTCGTTGATCAGTCACGAGCCGCCTTAGCACCCGCAGCGTGGGTCGCATAGCTAGATAAATCCGCTTATAAGGAGCGCATAGGCCGCCGCTGCGGGTGCAAACACGTCTGGGCCGCTGCTGCGGGTGCAAACACCTCTGGGCCGCCGCCGCGGGTCCAAAGCCACTGCAGGGTCGGTGCGGAAGCGACGACCGCGGAGGCGAGTCCCCACTGCAGGTGCGGTGTCCCTACTGCAGGTGCTTTCCCGCGGGCGCTGCGCCTTTGCCACCGGGGCAGGTGCCGGCCTTTGCCGCGGGCGCTGCGCGTTTGCTATAGGTGCGCTCCCGGCCAGCTCTTGGCCAGAGTCGTAAGCCGGGCGGTGGCGTCCTGGCCAGACTCCCCCGCGCCGACGGCCAGCCCCAGCAGGTAGGCGGTCAGCGGCGCGGCCGGCCGCTCGACCTGGTGCGCCGCGACCCTGGCAAGGTCTAGCACGAGCCGGACATCGACCAGCGCGGGCTCGATGCCCAGTTCGGCGCAGGCAGCCGACACCCAGTCCTCGACGGTTGTCATTGCTCTCCATTTCGGCCGGCTTCGGCCCGCCCTACAGGGCACGAGCCCCAGCTAAGTCTGCCGGCTCTCGCGGTCAGGCCGCTGGAGACAAGTGGCCAACGGTCGGCTACCCGCGTGAGCACCGGGTCCACATCAGCCAGTACCCGATGCAGCTAGCTGTCATACGCCAGCGCTGCCGCCCTGAACCTCGGTATCTCTGGCTGCCAGGTCATCCGCCGATGGCCGACATGGGCCGGGCGGGCTGCAGGAAGCCGGGATCGTTAATGCCATGGCCGGGCAGCTTCGCCTTAATGCAGCGCTCCCAGCGGTCGGCCAGTTCGTCATCTGATGCCCCGGCGCGCAGCGGCGTGCGCAGGTCGCTCTCTTCCCTGGCAAACAGGCAGTTCCGCAGCTGGCCGTCCGCAGTCAGCCTGACGCGGTCGCAGGCACCGCAGAACGGCCTCGTTACCGAGCCGATGACGCCGACAGTCTGCGGTCCGCCGTCAACTAGGAAGGCTTCGGCCGGGGCCGAGCCGCGCTCCGCCGGGTCGGCCGGCGTGAGGTGGAACTCCGCCCTCAGCGCAGCCAGGATCTCGTCGGCGGTGACCATCTGCTCCCGCCGCCAGCCGTGCTGCGCATCCAGCGGCATTTGCTCGATGAATCGCTGCTGGTAGCCGTTGGCCAGGCAGAACCGGAGCAGCGCGGCGGCCTCGTGATCATTGATGCCGCGCATGAGCACCGTATTGACCTTTACCGGCGTCAGGCCGACCTCGGCCGCCGCCGTCAGGCCCTTAAGCACCTCATCAAGCCGGTCCCGCCGTGCGAGCCGCACAAAGACCTCGGCAGTCAGGGTGTCAAGGGAGACATTGATCCTGTCCAGGCCCGCCGCCCTGAGCGGTGCGGCCAGCCGGTCCAGCCCGATCCCGTTCGTGGTCAACGACATCTCGGGCCGCGCCTCGAGCGCCGCCACGCGCTCAACAATGCCGACGAGGCCGCGCCGCAAAAGCGGCTCGCCGCCAGTAAACCGCACTTCGGTGATTCCGAGCCGGGTGACGGCCAGGCTGATCAGCCTGACCAGCTCATCGTCGCTGAGCAGTTCGGGCTTCGGCAGCCACTCCAGCCCCTCGGACGGCATGCAGTAGGTGCACCTCAAGTTGCACCTGTCGGTCAGTGAAACCCGGAGGTCCGTCGCCGTCCGTCCGTACGAGTCGGTCAGCATCCTGGCACCTCCTCAGACTGACGCACGACACTGCGCTGCGAGCGCATGTCCCCACCCTAAGGGTCATGACACATCCGCGCGCAGCCCGCCAACGGCTACTGCAGCAACGAGCGCGGGCCGTAACTTCCCGAGAATGAAGATCATGATGGGAACGAGGCCTCCCCCGCCAACCATGCCCGTCGGGCCGCGGCAGCTAGGCGAGGTGGTCGGCTGTCGCCGTCAGCGCCGACCAGCCCCGGTTCGCGTAGTCCGCGAAGTCCGGCTGGAGCCGGTCATAACGGTGGCTAAACAACGGCGAAGAAATCAGGAAGTCCGCTGTAGCCCGATTGCACGCTACCGGAATGTTCCAGGCAACTGCGAGCCGCAGCAGCGCCTTGACATCGGGATCGTGCGGATGTGGCTCCAGCGGGTCCCAGAAGAAAATCAGGATGTCGACCTTGCCCTCGGCTATCCGGGCTCCGATTTGCTGGTCTCCGCCCAACGGGCCGCTGCGCAGGCAGGTTACCCGCAAGCCAAGCTCGGCGCTGAGCAGCTGGCCGGTAGTGCCGGTCGCGCACAGGTCATGCTCGGCGAGCAGCGCTCGATTGAACCTGGCCCACTCCGCGATGTCTGCTTTCTTGTTGTCATGCGCGATCAGGGCGATCCTTCTGACCGAGCGCTCAGGATTGCTGCCCACGCCGCTAGACTGCCAGCGCCACGTTTCCGATCCGCAAACGCACCGTTGCGGCCAGATTTCGCGCCGGCCAGCTTCCCGACTTGCCGATCGGCGGCCAGACATCGCAAGGCCGGTGCGCCGTCGCCTACGATGCAGTCGCTGGCTCCTGCTTGTCGGGCGCCCGAAGAACGCAGCGCAGGCTCGACCCAACGGCCGGATCACCCAGGATGAGTCCCAAGACCGTGAACGGCGCCATCTGGCGTGATCAGCTCACCCATGAAGAGCGCTCCGTACTCGGCAGGGCGGATGAGGGCGTCGACGGCTCAACCCCGGACGTCCTGGTCGTCGGCGGCGGCATCCTCGGTGTGAGCACCGCCGCGGCCTGCGCGGAGGCGGGGCTGGGCGATGTCTTGCTGATCGAGACCGGCCGACTCGGCGCGGGCGCGACCGGCGGAGCAACAGGCCTGCTCATCCCCGAGCCGCATCAGTGGAGCGACCCCGAGCCGTTCGTCGATCTCGAACGCGCAGGCCTCGAGCGCTGGCGCGACCTTGAGCAGTCCATCCCTGGGGGTGTGGGACTCGTAGAACTCGACTGGTTGGGGCTGGCACCGCACGAGGGCGGCTACGCTGCCCATCAGCCGCGCGGCGTGGTGTGGCTGAACCCAGGGCAGGTGCAAGAGCGGATCCCAGGCCTGGCCCGGCCGATGGAGGGTGCCCTCATCCACCGTCAGGCTCGGGTGAACCCGCTGCGCGCGGTGGCCAGGATGGCAGCAGGGCTGCGGGCGGTAGCCACCGGAGTCGCCGCGACGTCCGTGGAGATCAGTGGTGACCGCGTCACCAAGGTCGGGTCATCAGCTGGCGACATCAGCCCTGGCGCGGTGGTCTTCGCCACTGGCCGCCCGCCGGTGCTGGACGGCCTGCCGCTGCACATCCCCTCCGATCGGGTCAAGGGCCACCTGCTCGTGACGGACCCCACCGACGTTTCGCTGCCCGGAATCGTGGCGCCGCTTGCGACTCAGATCGAGAACGGCCAGCTGCTCGCCGGCGGCACTTTCGATCTCGGGGATGAGAGCCCTGCCGTGCAGCCCGACGTCATTGATGCCATCGTCGATGGCCTGGCCGCGGTCCTGCCAAGCCTCCGCGGCATCTCAGTGGCCTATCAGTGGTGCTGCTTCCGGCCCCGGCACCCTGACCGGCGCCCGGTGATCGACCGGGTGCCTGGCATCACCAACGCCTGGCTGACATCAGGGCACTTCCGCACCGGCATACTCAATGCGCCCGTCACGGCCGCAGTGCTGTCGCGCTGGATCGCCGCCGGCGTACCGCCGGTGGAAGCCCACGCCTGGTCAGCTACGCGCTTCGCGACGCACTAACGCCGGGGCTTGCGGCACCGGGGCTTGCGGCACCGGGGCTTGCGGCACCGGGGCTTGCGGCACCGGGGCTTGCGGCACCGGGGCTTGCGGCACTGGCAGTCTCCGCGCGCTCGGCCCGGAGCACTCGCCGGTCATCCGGGAGCCGCTCGGTAACGCCCGTCGAGTCCAGATACTCAAGCAGCGGGATGGCGGTGCGCCGAGTCGTGTCGAGCGCCTGCCGGGCCTGCGCAGCCGTAAACGGCTGGTCGAGCCTGGCCAGGACGGCGGCTGCCGCGTCGGCCGCGCCGGGTGCCAGCACGACCTGGTCACTGATCCGCATCAGTTCGCCGACCCGGACCGCTGCGGCGATGCTCCGGGTGTCTAGCCCCAGCTTGCGCAGCCGGTCTGCGTCCGGCGACAGGAATGGAGTAGCCGCGAGGTCGGCACGCAGGACGCGCACTGCCGCCAGCACCGCCTCTGGCAGTTCCGGCCCGGCATCCTGTCCGGCGGGCCGCCCAATGTGCACTGCTCCGCACGCCACCCGGAATGGCGGCTTGGCCAGCGCGAGGACAAGCCTGCGGTCCGGCAGGTCCAGTGCAGCACGGGCCGCATCGATCGGCATCCCGGCAGCGAGCGGTTCGGCGGCTGCGTGGCTGGCCAGCACCTCGCCCAGCTGATGCCCGAGTGCCCGCCACCGCTCCGGATCGGCCAGCCACTCGCCGGCGACCGGCGCAGGATGCTCCGACACGCCCATCGCGAGCAATGTGCTCGCCCGCACGATGCCGTGCCGGGAGAGCAGGTCGGTTGCACTCGGCTCATCTGGCCAGGTCGCCAGCTGGCGTGCCGCTGCAGCCGCGGCTCCTCGACGCGCGAGCGGTGGCGGCGTGACATCAAGCACGACCGCGCCGGTCACCGCGGGGAACGAGCCCGTCTTCCGGCTGCCGGGATCTCGCAGCAAGATCCGATCGCCAACGTGCAGCGGCAGCGGGTCGGCGAGGCTAAGCCGCGCGAGGCCCGGTCCTAGCGGGCGCACCCTAGCGATCACGCGCGCGGCGCCCAGATGCAGCGTCACGGCGCGCGCGAGCTGGAGGGGCGTGGCAGGCTCAGTATCCATCTCGCCGGGCAGCCAGCCGCTGCCGGCGTCAGGAGCTGAGCTTGACGCAGTGATCCGGACGTCTACCAGGTCCGTCAGCGTCCACCGCCCGGCCTGGATCAGCGCCATGCCTCGGTGCAGTGCCTCCCGGCCGATGCCGCGCAGGTTGAGCGCGACGCGCGCCACGCCCGATGCCATCTCGGCCGGCTGTCCGAGTGACTGCAGCTCGCGAACGCGGACCGGCCGCATCGACGGGGTGATCACAAGCTCGTCGTTGCGGTGCACCGTCCCGGCCGGCAACGTGCCGGTGACGACAGTGCCGCTGCCCGTCATGCTGAATGCGCGGTCGATCCAGATCCGGACAGCTGCGCCGGGATCCGGCTCGGGCAGGCTGCGGCTGAGCGCGTCCAGAGCCCCGACGAGGTCATCCAGGCCGGCTCCGGTGACCGAGCTGACGGCGACCGAAGGAATCTCGCCCAGGCTGGTTTTGGCAATCTGCGCGGTCGCCGCTGCGATCGCAGGAGCCGGATCAGCCAGATCGCTCTTCGTCACGGCCAGCAGGCCGCGCTTGATGCCAAGGGCGCTGACGACAGCCAGGTGCTCAGCCGACTGCGGCATCCAGCCCTCGTCCGCCGCTACCACGAATAGCACGGCAGGCACCGGACCCGCGCCGGCCAGCATATTGGTCACGAATCGCTCATGCCCGGGTACGTCGACGAACG
>Ga0335075_10007373_pt1 | contig 16917 bp, 9 predicted proteins | sample Lox_Sample_24_FD_206723 | JGI IMG/M metagenome (GOLD analysis project Ga0335075, IMG submission 206723) | Soil microbial communities from Loxahatchee National Wildlife Refuge, Florida, United States - Lox_Sample_2.4 | ecosystem: Environmental > Terrestrial > Soil > Wetlands | place: USA: Florida...
TTGAATATTTATAGCAAGAATACTTTGAATTATGTCTTTAAGTTAAACAAAGCAATCAAATTTAACTCTTATAAACAACTCCTAATAGTATGCTGCATGCAAGAATTACTAAATAAAGGTATAGCTTTAAATGAGAATGCCTCTTAAAATCTTATACTAGATGCACTATATAAAACACAATTTAGAGATATTGTACTAGCTCTATGGAGATCGCATCCTAGTTATTGTTAGGACGAAGTCGATTGTGTTTTATCAAGCTCTTAGCAATTAGTTCTACATACTAACAATGTTGGGATGTGTCTTGTAAATGTATTTGAGGAAAGATTTAAGGTATAAATGATCGTAGTCTAGTAGTAAGTAGCTAGTGTAGTATTAGTACAAGTCAACTAGTAAAGACCCTAAAAGAGATCCTTGCACATATCATCCTCTTAATCTCTAGCCTAGCAACTAAGAAAACTCTTATACTTAGCCTAAATACTTTACGTTTGTCTTTCTCCTTGATATAACCTTGTACTCAGATTTCCTATTGCCAGGCAAACTGGAGGTCCTTTTTAAACGCTGTTAGGGTTGTTAAAAGGTCCTTTAAACGTATATCTAGAAACATATGTTTTACATATTCTTTGTGAGCTTTGTTATTATTATTCTTGCTACTCTTACAGACTTGCATGCTACTAAGCCTCTATTTAGTTGCTTCACAGTGAAATCCATTGTATCCCTTAAGGGTTTAATATTTAGCAATAGATTGACGCTACAAGTGGAGATCATCTTCAGTTTCTAAGTGCTATAAGATTAAATGATACTGACGCTGCTAGACATATACTAGGCAATTAACTTCTATTAACTACTTGAAAGGCTTGCCTAATCGATCTAAGAAGAAGCCATAGAGTTTTAGTGTTTCCTAATACTTATCAAAAAAATCGATGAGATCCTTCCTAGGAAATTGCTTTGCAACTGCATCTAGAGAAACCTTTTTTCCCTTTTTCTTAGCACGATCCTAGCGCCTTTTATATATTGTACAGTTATAGCGCTTGCATAAAGGTGTATCCTGGTTTTCTTTAAAGGACAAACTGCGACTATTAATAGGAGTATTAGATCTAGAACTAGCATTATCTTTTAAAGCTAGCAGCAGGCCTAAGATCTCATCTAGGTCTTTGTTTGACGTTGCGTCTCTACTGCTAGAGTTACTACTACTAGAGTTACTATTATCAGCTGGTGGTTATACGTACATGTTGAAAAAATCCTTTGTAGTTGGACTGCTTGTATTTATTAGTTCTTAGGGATTAATAATAGAAGTGTTCTCCTTAAAATGTATTGTAGTGCGCGTTAGCACGAACTGATTTGCGCTATGTTTGCCGAGCTTGGATTAAAGCTCTTAGAACAAGCTATTAGTTTTTTCTTGCAATTCGACTGGTATCTCCATCTTGGGTTGTGTGATTTAAGGGCTGAGATTTGTGTTGCGTAAATGGTAGCTGTAGACCTACAAATTGGATTATTTGTATATATATAGGCACCTGGTAGCTTTTAAAAGCTGAGATTTGTGTCGCGTGGAAAAGACCTGCAAATTGGATTATTTGCATGTGGGCACCTAGTGGCTTTTAAGGCCTGCGAAACTTAGTGTGGCCTTAAGGCTATAAGTCATTAAGGATGTTATTTTAAGTATGTCATGTTAGGGGTATTATTTTAGGGGTGTCACTTAAGTAGATCTACCAGCTAGGGGGTGCTTAAACTAACAGGACGCTTCCAAACCTTACTTGCTTAAGGATCTAATGAATACCTTACAGCTATGTAAGGTAACGCCATATCTCGGGTCAAATCCTTCTGCTTAAGTCTTGCAAGCCTCTCCTGCTGAAGCCTAGCTTGCCTCTCCTGCTCAATCATGGCTGCTGGCAGTTAGAAAAATGAATGGGAGAAGTTAAGAAGGAGGAAGAAAAATTTATTCAAAAAGGCTTATGAGCTTGGAAAGCTATGTGACATTAACGTGGCGGTAATCCTCTATAAGAATGGCTGTTATTTCACCTACAGATCTATCGATAAAGAATCTTGGCCACCATCTATAAAGAAGATTGTAAGTAATACTGCTCTATCTAATCAACCACGCTCAAACTTAAGTAGTAAAATGTATACCCTCCACCAAAAAATCTGCTTCCGCTGGATATTGAAGGTCAAGCCCAAGGCATATATAATTCTGAGCAGGTTTTGGAGATAGAAAATGTTGGAAGATTCGATGTAACTGTAAACTTTAATACATAGCACATTTTACTTAATGTCCATCCCTGCGTGCCGAAAAACCCACCGTGCCGAAAAAATAATAGGTACTTTGACTTTAAGCACCTCAGCACAAATTAATGTCTCTAATTTCTTTGCATATTTCGCGTTTTATAGCCAGTCCTAAACACTTAGAACCCCTCTTACCAAAAATTTATATTTGCGTCGTCGCCCTTGCGCCTGATTTACAGAGAGTCTCCCTTTGTGACATTATCGAAATCCTTTACCATAGCGCCACCATCGAGCTCTTATTACTTCTAATCCCCATAAATAGAATTTACCCGAGCTCTAAAGGTCTGTTACTATGCTAGAAATCCTTACCGGCGTTGTGGCTACTGTGGCATGCAAATTCATACAAAGTTGCCACCCTGGTTAATACCTCTAATCACAGCGATCAGCGATTTTTGGTTACGTTATACTGTAATGCAAAACGACCGTACGCCCTAGAATAATTACGACGTAATTTCACTTATGTAATCATTTGCCAAGCTTGTGGCTGTTTAGGACTGTGGCTAATAAGTCCTCTAGAAGATTCTAGAACCGATGAGTAATTTTACTATAAAGTTACAGGTTCCCCTAGAACCCTCTATGAAATAGAGATAAAAAAGAAAAAGAGATATGATATAAAGACTATAATATAAAGTTACTATATACTAGTTATATACTATAAGCTTTGGCCCTTGTTTGAACTGAACATACAGAGGGATATTATTGATTAAGTCGTCTGTCAGGCTGAACTCGCTGTTCCCATTAACTTGCAAAAGACGCGTTGTCCAGCTTGAATATTATAGTGGTTGTGTGACCTTGGAGCCACACATAGTACTAATGTCGGAATCAGACCTCGTCGCAGGATTGCACCACGAGTGGGGAACCAGCTTAGCCAATTAGCTCCACTACCGTATAGACGACACCACTCCGAGTTCGAAGGCCGATACATTGTCGGAACAGTTATGCTTGTGCAATTGGCAAAAAAATCTATATTGTGCACTGGCCTGCGATGACTCTCACCTCCTCGTGGTGCAGGCTGGAAACCTAGGGAATTCGTACACCCCTAGGGCTAAGAAGAGTCTTTAGTGAGCAGCGGCGTGGCGCACCGCTGCCCTGGACGTGGCTATTACCTCCCACGATAATCTCATGGTACGCCCCGTACGATGTGAAAGTTCAACGACGTGGCCTTGCCACCCACGTTAATATCATAGCACGCCCCGTACGATGCGATAGTTCGACACTGGAGGACAAAGCTTGCCAGCCCTTACGAATAGGCAGCTTGGGTGGGCTTATCACTCATGTGATTGATGGAATGGCAGTCGTAGCAGTGGTTTTGCTGTGGCGGGCATAACATCAACGTGCGACTACAAACCACAATCACCATTCAAGGACTCATTGGAGCTAAGACCTTTCCCCCAAACTACGAATTACCTGGTCACATACAAGCCAGCATACAGAAAGAAGGTGTGGTGGTGTTAGCTGTTCTGGCTTCATAGCCAGAATCTGGCGCCGAGCAACTACCGCATTAACACGACAACTTAACTACGAGGGGGACACTGATCCATTGAATTATTACATGACCGGATCGTACGGCCATGTAATCATAATACATGGGAGTTCTAGCTCTTATTCTGCATGCTCTTCTTGTCGCTCTTCCATGTGGAAAAATTTTTCTGCGCTAAACCAGACTGGGTTGGGTATTCTCAATCTCGCCTCCCCCGCTGATAGACGGGACCCTGCCTTACGGGGCCAAGGCAGTTTGTGGAGCCGGGAGCTTGGAAGCACAGAAGAATTATATATATGAAAGCATAGGGCAGGGAGAATGAGACGCAAGTTAGGGCTTTCGTACAGAATAACAGCAGCAAATATGACCTAGATAGAGGTTTTCTTCCCCAGAGGGTTTTTCCTGTATTTACACAGATGTCCCGCATAGCATTAGCTCAATCGGTGTAAGAATAATAATAATAATAATATATTGTGCACTTCTAGCAGACCTCGGAATTCGATTCCCACCTTTATATAAAAATGCTTTGAAACTAATGTGTTGATAAGTCTGTCGATATACTAGAACCATGAATGCCTAGGCTGCACCCTGGTCGCTAGTAACGTCGTCTTATGCCCTTTCAGAGACCGCCCTCTACAAATGGAACCAAAGAAGAAGATCTTTATGCAAGTACAATAGTTTCTTCTTTCCGTTGACCCACAATCTCTCCATCCATGATCCCATCGCAGTAACTCTCTCCAAGCAAGCAATATCCTCCCTTCACCGGTCTGATCACGAACGGAATGGCAGCTCCTGTGAACACGACTACTTTATCACCCGGTCTCGCAAACACCGGACCAAGACCAACATATCCACGTTTCGTGATGTACGGTCTCTTCCTCTTCAAATTGTTCATGGCATCCCGGTACCGGCTTGCTCCGTTTTCCTTTTCTCTTAAATTTATCCTCCACAGCTCATCTTGGGCCTCTAGTGACAAAAAGTCTCCCTCCTGGTATCCCTCCTCAACTGCCAAAACGTGGCGAAGTTCTTGTTCGGCTGCCTGCGTAGCTCGAGCGTTGTATTGCCAACCTGAGGACTCTTCGACTCGAACAAGATCAGCAATAGGGATTCTCCAAACGGCTTCCTGCCTGCGTTCAGGCGTCGGATAGATCGGATGGTTTTTTGTCGTTGAGAGAAGACATAGCAGCCTGACACTAGAAAGGAAGCTTAGAGTCTCTATGCGTTTAGGGCTGTTGTTAGACTGTGTTATCCCACCGAGCCATGGCGGCCCAAGCTCTTCAATTTCATCCACAACGAAACCTTGAAGAGCGAGTAGTTGTTCGTCACTCACGTTAGTCACTGACGCTTTCGTATCTCCGGATGCGTTGAAGAGGAGACCTGGCTCTCCGGGTCTGAGGAGTATTTGCGAATCGTCCGCGTAATCAAATGTACTTGGTTGAGGTCGGGACGCCCAGTCTGGGACCCAGGAAGGGTAGTTTGACCGGTAAGACTTTGGATATGTTGAGTATCGCAAAATCTCTAGATTTCCGTTCTCAATGGCCTTTCTGATGAATCGGGAATAGACAGTTTCAGTGGAAAGACCGTAATCTGGAACAATGCTGAGCTTTTTGACATCATTAGGAAGTGCAAGCAGACCGTAGATCCAATCCTTAGGCTGCACACACGTCCGACGGCCTTCCATTAGAGATTTCAGCACCTCAAACAATGAGCTTCCGGGACCTGACCCGTCATCAAGCATTTGCCTCTTTTTTCGAATGCTAATCAGGGGCGGCAGTGAGCGCATGAACATCAATTCCTGCAGACTCATTATGCGAGCTTGATATTCGTTTTCCCGCCTCATTAAATCCCTTCTTCTGGCTAGGTTTTCAGGAGTTGGCGTCATGGGGATTGGTTCTTCTGTGAGCACAGGAGATGGGCCTGCTCCACGCATCGAGGGCGGCGATTTTCCGTACATAATCCAAGCGTATATGACATCGTCGACCGGAACCGATTTGTCGCCGCAAACGAAGCTTGGCGTAGCCGCAAGGGCGAATTCTTGAACAGTCCACACTCTGTGAAACCAAGGTCTGGAAAGCCATGCTTTGAAAGAGTCGATATTGATGGGCGGAATGACTTCCTGGCAGAGATCTAGAAACGGTCGTCGGCGGGGAAGGTCATTCTGATCAACTCCCCCGGTCCACCTGTTGAACCAAAGAAAGTTCTCTCTAGTGAGGAGCGTCTCAATGCCGCATTCTCGACCTTTTCGACCAGCATTGGCAAGAGCGTCCATGAGTTCGTCGGAGCCATCGGCCGCTTCACCGAGCCAAATTCGAACTTCTGTAGCGCTGCTGTAGATGTTTGACATGAGCGGAAGTTGGGCGTTCTTTTCCTCGTTGGACTTCTGATTGATGCAGATTTGGTCAATCCATATAGGCGTCGTTCGTCCACGACAAGCGTACAACAGCGCAGTGCCCAAGGATGGAGTGATGCAAAATTTCCGGCCATTCAGAGTTATGGGAAAGTCGGATGGCGGTTCACCCCAGGTATACGACAGTGCTTCATATTTTGGACTATTATCTAGCGGAACTACCTTAAGCTCGAGGGAATATGAGAATTGCGAAGAGCTCTCTAAGGGTTGAGTGCAAGGATAGACCAGACGAATATGAGTTGCGCGGGTTTCTTCGGTGAGAGGGACCTGTTCATAACTGAATAGTTCCAAATCGGCATTGCGTATGGGAATACTAGAGGAGATTTGTTGCGTGAGCTTTGTTGCCATTGTACGCTCAATTAGGCAATAAATTGCGCGGAGGGTAAGCTGAATGAACCAGACTTATAGAAACTTCGAGAAGAACGCCACACTTTCACGTGACATCTATAAAATGTATAATAAAATACGACTAGCGTGGCTGTGAATACAATATTAGGTAAGGGCGGTAAATCCTTCCTCGCCTATTAAGATGCTTGGCATTTTGTGTACCTCCTACTTTTGTCCGGATAAATCCGGCAGGCAGGTTTCATTGTGCTCTGTGTCTTTAAAGTTTAGAACTATATTCTTTCTTAATAGGAGCTTCGTGCTACGGTCCCGAAATTTGGAGACAGGCTAATAGTTGTAATAGAGTAGGGGGGAATAGCCGAAAGGGCATTTAACGCCGTTGACAGGACAATTAATAATATAACTATAACGGTAGTATTTTCTCTAGGAATTCTAAGAGTGGAAGCAGGACCAGCCCATCAACGAAGCCAATGAAGATGATAAATCAGATGAAGAGATTGAATTTATAGACCGGATTCAGCGAGAGATATTGCGGTTGTACATTGAATTATTAAACCATCTATTGCAAGACAACGAATACTAGAATGTTATTATTAGTGCATTAGTAGTAATAGGCATACGCGATGATGGCGGTTGGTTGGATGCAGAGGATTACACCCCAAAATATTCAGCTATTATCAAATTAGCCAGATTGATAGTTGTTCAAGAAGGATATGAGCAGCGACAGGAAGCCATTAAGCAGTTGGAAGAGCGTGGATTAACGGCAGATAAAGCTAGCGAGCAAGCACGTAGTTATTTTTATTTCATCTGCTAATTGACATACCAGTTTATAACTATAAGCCACAATAGTCAAGATCCAACGCTAATGCAGTAGATTTTTAAGAGCCGGTCGTACGGATTTAAGATTTGATATACTACAACAGTAGAGGGTTGCATCTAGTGGATTAGAGACAATGTTTTATATCAACAGATTCGATTTGGCATGTTGCAGGTCTGTTCCATGGTGCATAGGTTAGTAGAGGAGGCCAAGAAGGAATTATTTACTAAATTAATAATAGTAGACGAGAATACAGACAGAGAGGGACAAGCGCTAGCTATTAATTGGGAATCCATAGTGGACAATCCATTTAAAAGCCGAATAGGGTGGTTATTTTTAAATGATAAGCGCAGCAAATTTGCAGTAGACGGGTAGTAGTGTTACTGTCACAATATAACCCTGTTAAGGGGTTGTTTGATAGCTGGCTTACCCCTAATCCTTGCTGAGGGGGCGGGTCACCACTATAAGTCTATGGGCTGGTCCCTCTTCTATGAGATAACCTAGTATCAATACATTTAATAATCCTCATGTTCATGTGCTCTGCCCATAAAACTTGACAGGTTATGAGCCCGGAAAGCTCTTAAAACACCGTATAAGTCGTTGTTCTACACTTTTATCAAAAACCACTCTTAATATGTCGATTCCTACGTCCTCTACTCGATCGAATGGCTCAATTAAACCCCTTTAAGGCAAGGAGAACTTCTCAACCTGGGAAGTTGAGATTGAGATCGTTCTCTTGCGAAACAACAATGCAGCTTATATTCGCAATAGCTTTAAAGCTGCGCGTCTAGGAACTTGATATTTGAACGACTATAACCGTCAACTTGAGCAATACGACTGAGATCTTAAAGCATATAATGCTGCAGCTACTGCGTTTAAGGCTGCTGGTCGTCGAGGACGAGGTCTTATACACGTTGCACTTCCTAAAAAGCATGACGAAGCTAAAGGAGAAGAGAAGGAACTTAAGATATAGGAAGAAAAGCGGGCTAACGCACTCACAAATGTTATTAAAAGCATTTACTACACTTTAAGGCCCTTAATTTAAAACTATTAGTTAACTGTTAAAGTACTCCTTGAATATTATAAGACCTTATACGGTTTAATTGGGCAATACGAGCGGATGAGGGCTTATTCCAACCTTAATTCTATATGCCTATCTTCTTGTAGATCCCTTTAGTAATACATCATTTGTTTCAACAACTCTCTTAAGGAATTAACTCGAACTAGAGCCACTTTAGCTTATAGACTTCTTCTCTTTTAATTTATTAAGTTTATTGACAGTAACTTGCGTCCGCGAAGACGTAGCAGCGGCGCTGATAGCAGTGAGTTCAATCCCTTCCCCCACAGCGACGTAGCTAAGCCACGCAGGTTCAGAGGCAGATACCACAAACAGTGATCCCTTTGATCCGGATTACTGGACATGGGATGAGGCTGAGAAAAATTATTCTCATATTGATAAAGCTACCAGCGAAAAGCTGTGGTGTCAGCGTGGGGGATTTGCAGCATGTCCAGCAGAAGCAGGAGGTCGGTAGCGAGGTGGTTGAGAGATTGTGTGAGAGGGGCGACTCGGGGCGTGGCCGTGGTTGCGGAGGTTGTAGTTTAAGACTCGTGCGCCGGTGCCTTGGACAATCCAGAAAGGTAAATTTTGCTCCCGACCTTGATAATACTACCAGTCAATATTTGTGGTAGCATTAGTCGAAGGACCAGATTGAGTGATTGATTCCAATCGAGCATCTATTTTGGCTGCTGATTCGACTTTGATCTGCTCATTCGCTAGTTGACTTTCATACTTGACAATGCGAGACTCTTCAGTTGATATAGTTGCATCTTGATGGGTCTTATATATCCGACCAAGCCATTGGTCAATAGTCTCGTCTTTCTTGTTGACCACTTCAGGGGGGAAATTTTCCCATTCCGGTCGTGGTATCTCTAGGAACTCGTGACTTGAACAGCCTCGTACAACTGTACCCTCCTTGTACTTGCTCATGCACTCGTTACAAAGGTCCATGGCCGCGCATGTCTTACAGACGAATCGCTTCCCCTCCATCCAATCTGTCTTGCATGAATTACACGCTATCCTGTGCTGAAAAGGCTTCCTCTCTTTAATTTGTTGCTCAAACCCTACATAAGCATCATCAACTTCATTTAGCTGTAACAGTATATAGCCTAATTTATTGAAGCGATAGTCGTCCTCTCTTGGATCAGAAATTATCCGCTCTGTTAATAGATGGACGCTTAGTCGAAGTCGAGACCTAGTTGTTGCTTCATCTGTTACTTGGAAAGAGTGATGCCGAGTCTTCATAACTCGAAACGTTGGTTCATGCAGATAAGCCCACTCAACGGCTGATTTGCCATAGACGTCAAGCGCCCAAGGATCTGCGCCAGAATCGAGTAGCAGTTCCATCGTAGATTGCCAATATTGCCAAGTGGCAAAGTGCAAAGGTGTTTCAAATAAATTAGAGACGTGTTTGAGATCTGCACACTCTTGTAGGAGCCGCTGCACAACTTCTGTTTGTCCACGACTAGCCGCGTACATCACCTAACCTCTCCTGCCTTAGGATTTTAGGTGACATCGGCTAAAATCGGCGCACAGATTTCATCGGCAAGTTTCGAAATTGAATTTCTGCCTAAGGATTAAGAATTCTAGCACGTGCCAACAGCGGCTCCTTTATCCACTTTTATGCTTTTCTTTTTCCTCACCTCTTTGGCTGACCGAAAGCACAATCTAGCTCTTTCACTTATGTCATCCACTTTTAGCTTTCCCTAGATACAGTCGCTATCGAAATCGGCTTCTGCCTTAAACACATTTAGAATTTAAACTAAGCTCAGAGTTGGCCTAGTTGGTCCGTCAGGTTAGTCTAAGAAGCTCTCATGAGGATGACGTATTCTGTGGCCTCGAAGGGCTTGCAGTAGGCAGTAGGGACCTGGGTGTGAGGGCGAGAGGACGAGAGGGTGATGGCAAGAGATTGGGAGCAGCCGAGAGGAGATGGTAGAGTCAATAGTGTGCAAGAAACTCGTTGGCTGCGGCGAGGCCGAATGGCGCAAGCCCTGAGCACGAAGGGGAGGAGACGGGCGGTGCATGAAATCAGGCTGAGCGCCGGGAATTGGGATCAGGCAGTGATGGGAAGGGACGCAGAAGGGAGAAGGGCAGAACGGGGTGGGGGGAGGGAGGTATTACAGTCGTCGAGAAAGCGGCGAGGCTCGTGCTCACGCGACTTCCCCGATCTGGGGGCCGCTAATCCCGGGGGGTCAAACACTACGACTGAGATTATATAATATGTCTAAGTACTGCGGTTTTGGCTACCGCATCTGGGAGGTTTGGTCGCTGTTTTATGTTGTCTTGAATGCTCGCTAAATTTGTTTATTGCTCACGTACGTACTCTCATTTACTTAGCGGGTTATCTGAGACAACGACTCCAATGAAAACGGTGTCCACCCCAAAAACTGTTTTCCTTCATCCTCATGTAGACTCGCCGCCGTCCATTCTTTATTCCACCAGCCTCCCTCGAATTACACACTTTCACTCTCTAGCAATTCTCACGATAAACACACGATATATTCAGGAAAACGAGTTGGAATGACAGAACATGGAATCTGATCTTAACGAAGATGACCTTGCGGCATGGATCAAGAACATGCAGCGCTTTTTGGAGATTCAGCGGCAGCTGCAGCCACCATCAATGTGGGAGCAGTGGTTGCAAAAATCAGGTTCCGGAATTTTCCAAGCAGTTCTCATGGATATCCTATGGCCAACTGGATTTTGGTATGCACTTGGTTGGTTTGGTGTTCTGCAGCCCGTCACAGTAGGAATCTTTATCAGGGGTCTAGTCATCAATTATTTTGATGTCGGTTGGACGACCGACGACTCCCGCCAATACGTTGATGCCAGGCTCGAATTTTCCGGATATACGATCACTTTGCTACTCCTTCGCATGGTGTACATTTCCTTCGCATCCACCCGTCATCTTCTCGGTCTCGTTTGGAGATACCCTATATGGGCGTGCACTATTTGCGCTCTATTTTTAGGCCTTGTGTTCCTCATACATATGCAGAGGATGAAATTGACGAGCTTGCGTACCAAGTTCTACGAGAGTCTCCTCTCTTTTGATTTGGTGGTGTCATCTATCTGTTTGATAGGGGGAAGGTTGCCTACATGGTTGGGGGAGCTAGCTAAGAGATCCAGTTGCATTCGAATTTGCAAGCTCTGTTTGAAAAGGTGCGGCCTCTGGATTCTTGGAAATCCAACATTTGACAGTCTTGAAGAGTTCGGATATCCTCCACTTCCGCCTAACCGGAAGCAAATTCGACTGCTTCTCCTCCACAGCCAAATTCCTTTCTTCGACCTTAAAGCCGAGCTAGTTTGCTGTTCACTGGATGTTGCCCCACCCTACGAAGCCATATCCTACGTGTGGGGAGCGGATCTTCGGAAACCTCACCCTGTCATCTTAAACAATAGACAATTCTATGTTTCAACCAATGTTTTTCACATCCTATGTCGACGCAGTTCGCTGTTCAGACCAAGTTTCCTCTGGATAGACTCAATTTGCATCAACCAAAGCGACGATTCTGAGAGAAGCCAGCAAGTAAAGATGATGAGAGATATTTACGAGAGCGCATCCCGTGTCGTCGTGTGCCTCGGAGAAAATCCCGACGCATGGCTTGCGCTGAGTATGCTTAATCAGTTAAAATTCATGAAATCGTCAATGACTCAGGAGGCATGGGCTAAACATGTTTTTAACTACCTCAGAATGAAAGATTTGAACCAGCTTTTGGACGCTCAGCTCACGGCACTTCTTGATCTCCTTCACCATGAGTGGTTTAATCGAGTTTGGGTCATTCAGGAGGTAGTAGTAGCTCGTTCCATCACTGTGCTGTATGGAAGTCACCAGGTGGCCTGGGAGGATTTCACCTTTATCATGGAAATGTTTGTCAATCATGACATAGCGGAAGTTGTTGGGGTTTTTCAACATTCGGGAGAAAGTGGGGTCACCCGCCCATTTCCCCTTGGTGAGACCCAAGCAGCTTTCATGGCCAGGTACAGAGAGAAATTTAAGACAGGACAATTCTATCCGCTCTACGACACACTTCGACTGTTTCTAGCATTCAAAGCCACCGAGCCCAGAGACAAAATCTTCGCTCTTCTTGGACTAACAGAAAGTGCATCCGATTTAAAACACATAATCGACTACAGCAGATACATGTCCAGCATTCTTCTTGAGGTTGCCAATTTTATTATGGAAAAGGGACATCTGCTTGAGGTCTTTCACCTCGCTGGCATTGGATGGAAGCGCGATGAGACCGACTTACCGTCGTGGGTGGTGGACTGGGGCATGAGCCGTAACCCCACCTCTCTTGCGCATTCATTCCACAAGGATCATCTGCAATATCGTGCTGCTATACAGAGGGAGAGTGTAAATAGCCGCAGAGGTGATAAACGACATATCAGAGTACGGGGTCAGTTCATCGATTGTATTCGCAAGATTGGATTGCCCATGGAAGGTCCTGACGTAAATGTCCCCAACCGTCCTTTTGAGGGGCTAGATGACCTGATAGCATGGATGCAAGAAGCGGAGGATCTTGCTCATAAATATGCGGCGGTCCCCTACCACAATGGCCAGGATTTGTCAGAAGCATACTGGAGGACGGTCATAGGAGACAGGACTTGGACTTCGAGGCCGGCTCCAAGAGCCTACGGTGCGACGATCGCGAAATGGATGGAAAGTTTACAGGGACTCAGGAGTCTCATTGCAATATATGGCACTGATCTTAATGGACTTAAAGAACACCCACCAGATGTAAACCCGTTAAACGGGTCCTTTCCAGACTGGGATAGTATGAAAATTTTTATGAGAGATATGTTCAACATCGATTGGCTCGGCGGCCAGCCTTCCTTTCCACGAATATTCGCTGTCACAGACAAGGGGTATATTGCCATGGTTCCAAAGGGAACAAAAAGTAGCGATATTATCTGCACGGTCTGGGGTGCACAGGTGCCTTTTGTACTACGTTCGTTAGGCAGTACTGCGGATGGAAAGCCGGAGATGTACCACTTAGTTGGGGAATGCTATGTGCATGGAATGATGGACGGCGAATGTTTTACACTTCCCTCCAAAGCTGAAGATTTCGAGCTTGTCTAAGTGAATGCATAGATTCTTAAGAGGTAGAACTGTCAAAAATAAATAAGATACATGTACTTATTCTATGAGATTTGCAACGAGAGTTTCATGGCCCTGAACATTAGAATCTCTTAGAATTAGTTACCTATCGCTGCCTGCTACTGCCTGTTCTTGAGTCATTTACTGAGTCATATTCAGTCTCTATTTCGCCACCAAACTGATGTACTTAAATACACTCATTATCACTTAGTTATAGAATCAAGTGGTCCTGTTTTTCCTTATGAGTTCCTATATAATGATTCAAAACTCGCCGATGAAATCTGTACCCGATGCCGTTTTTTTTTTTTTTTTTTTTTGTGCCGATGTCATCCTAATTCTCAGGCAGGAGATCCAATTTTGACGTATGACACCCACAGAGACAGGGGAGGCTAGGTAATGCAGGGTCTAAATTTTAGCTAGTCACAATTTTACTAGTGTATCGGCAAAATGTGGCTCAATATTAAATCATTCAGTGTTTAGGCTGAAAGTGATTTCGCAATTTACTGTAGTAATTCCTGCTATATCAGCTGCTTTGGAATGTGTTTTTAGTGTTGGTGGTGATGTTGTCACGAAAAAAAGGAACAGACTAGTCACAAGTAATACTAGAAGACTACTATGTCTACAGGACTAGGGGGTCTTAGAAGAGGGTGAAGATGAAGGCGATAGTGATATTGAAATAGACTTAGATGAGGAGGACTGTTGGGAATAGCTTCATTTAATTCTATATATAATACTCAGTACTAGTAAGATTACTTATTTTGGTACGAATATTCGCGAATAGTATTCGAATACTTTGAAAAATCCGCCGAATACTCGAATATTCGAATAGTATTTGACCAACACCGGTGTCTTGTTCTTCGAAAGAAAAGAGAAAGAGTAGAGATTCATCTCTATATATAGGACTGTAGCTGACCATGCCAGCCAGGCTACTAACAGTGCGTAAGCTATGCTTCTTAGTAGTGCGTAAGTTAGGAATCTAAGTAGTGCGTAAGTTGGGCTTCTAAGTAGAGCGTAAGCTGCTGTCGTAACCGTGGCAACAGCGGTGACGACTACTGTGGCAATAGTAGGGCCAGTGGCAAGTTGATATAGTATAGTGGCAAGTCAGCACGTGACCTCACCGTTCAACAATAAGGGTAAAGCTTCGTTGATACCATGGTGTTGATTTTTAGTGCTTGCTAAGTACATCACTTCTAGATGGTTAGTAGTAAATATTAGCTATCCTCGTCATTTTCGCATTCTATAGTCAAACTTGACTTAAGCACTTACAACAACCTCAACCACTGCATTACCTATTGTGACGGCTCAATCAATAGTAGAACGGTGACGCATCAATAGTAGTACAAAAACAAGTTCAATTGGTAGCCTGTAATACAAGAATCTAAAGCTAAGAAGGAAGAAGAAGAAGAGCAAAGTTGCTCGAAGAGCTGCTAATAAGTGGTTTGCGGTCACATGCGAAGCTGGTTTGCGGAGCCCGTCCGCAAAGCATATCCACAATGCGTCTAGCGCTAAGTTGGTCCGTGGGTGTTAGGTACGGTCTGCGAACAGGGCCGTAACAGATTGAGATGCCGAACTTCAGCTGCGAGAGTCTCTAGAGTGGTCAAGATGATTGAATTATCATTTCTTGAGAGAGGTAAGTCTTAACTAGGTTGTATAGGTTATTGAAACGGGGATACGTACATGATAGTTTCCGCTCTTGCCGTATATAAGATAGCCTGCAAGTGTATACCATCGTATTCCTTTACGCTTATGTTCTAATAGTTGGCTTCTTAATAGACAGTTAGTTCCTTTAGCACTAACGTACAGTATGTATTAATAGTTATAGTAGTGTCAATATGACCTGATTCTCGGGCACACCAGCATGCAGTCCATCACTTCTATCTTTTACCCAAAAAGCAGCATTCCTATTTCGCACCTTTGAGCCCTTTCAATCTCATTAATACCCGTCCACTCATCTTTCCGACCGGTCCTCCATCTCCTACAAATTGAACAACTCCTTCAGCTGTCTCATCGTATCCTCCGGATTCGCTACCGTATGCCCAATCGTCCTCTCATCCTCATAGAGCTCATGATCGTTCCCCCCCTTCTGAGGCATATCCCCAAAGAAATGAATCTTATCATAAACCAACCCACTCCTCTCCTTCTCAGCCTCCAAATGCCTCAAACAATACGTCTTATCCCACCCAACCGGAAAAGCATCGAAAGAAATCTGCCCCCCAATCGAATACGTCAACCCCAAGTCCGGAAACTGCCTCTCCAAAGCCTCCAACATCGTCTTCCTGATCCCATGCTCCTTATCATACCGCTGGAACTCGTCCCTCTCCATGTTACTTGCATTTCGTCCAATTGGCGAAATATTTACCATTCCATTCCGGAACTCCACAAACGTGCCCCGCTTCACGGGAATATCCAAGTCGGCAATATATTTCAGCACCCAATTGACAAGCGCCTTATATTTTGTCTCACCGATCCAGTCGATGAAGGAGGTACTAGAGAGGGGGACGCCCATTTTGAAGGCCGTGAGGCCGTTTTCGGCAAAGCAGAAGTCGAAGAGGGAGGTCACGGGGACGGAGGGAGTGCTGAGCTGCTCCTGTTGTTTGGCGAGGTTGGAACCACTAACGTGGCCGATAGCGCATTTGTGGCGGAGATGGGAGAGGAGGGAGTGCATTTCTGGGGAGACAGCCTGGACGGAGGTGTTACATGGGACTTCTGGGACTTCATAAGGGAGATAGGGAGGGAGCAAGGGATGTGAAAGAGTCTTATTGGGTGGATGATAAGACTTCATTGCAGACTGTCTGTAAATTGGCAGAGAGGGAGTATATCGTGAATGGGTTCTGTCGAATGCCAGGCATGAATTGGAAAGGTACATACCCGTCTCGCTGGACCCAGGGTGTTATCGACGTCGAAGAGGCAGATTGTATTTTTCATCGGACGAGCCTCGAGGGGAGGGTAGACGCTTCCTGCTTGGGTTATGACTGCGGATTGCTGTTTGTGTGCGATAGGAGGTAACAATTAATTTTCACAGGTCAATTGGATTGCTTTAACCGATACTTTGTTAGTTGTAGGAAATAATATTCGTTGTGTTGTGGGAGGGAAAGAGCGGTGGGAGCTCGTATCTACTAGCAGAAGAACCTGCAGAAGCAATCGTCAGCTATTGGTTCCTAGCACGAGACTTCCAGAATAGTAGCAAATTGCCACCGGCACTCCTATCGCTACAGCGGTCGTCACTGTTGGAAGCCTAGCTTACGCACTACTAGGAACCTAGCATACGCACTGTAGAAGGCCTAACTGGCATGACCAGCTACGGCCTCTATATATAGATGAATCTCCTCTCTTTCACTAGACAGACACACACAGATGAATAGACACATCTATTTCAACCCAAATTGTATCTATACACAGCTTCCACAGCTTACATAAGCCTGATCCAATATCAGGA
>Ga0335075_10007374_pt1 | contig 16916 bp, 15 predicted proteins | sample Lox_Sample_24_FD_206723 | JGI IMG/M metagenome (GOLD analysis project Ga0335075, IMG submission 206723) | Soil microbial communities from Loxahatchee National Wildlife Refuge, Florida, United States - Lox_Sample_2.4 | ecosystem: Environmental > Terrestrial > Soil > Wetlands | place: USA...
AAGCTTGCTACTGGGGCTTGCGGCGCGGCACGCGCGGCGGCCGGTTCGACTGCCAGCGCTTGTGGAACCACATCCACTGTCCGGGATCTTCGCGCACCCAGCGCTCCACCGTGTCGTTCAGGAGCTGCGCGGTCGCGACAACATCCACCCGGCCGTCCGCCTCGCGCGGCAGCACGAGCTTCTCCTCGATCTCGAGGCGAAAACGGTTGCCGGGCAGCCGCGTCGAGCGTGCGGCGTAGACGTCGCAGTCGAACTGTCGCGCGAGCTTGGGCAGGACGGGATTGGTCTGGCACTCACGCCCGAAGAAGGTCGTCGGCAAGCCACGGCTGAATTTCTGGTCGACCAGCACGCCGATATTGCCGCCATTGTCCAGGATGCTTGCCAGCGAAAACGCGGCACCTGCGCGCGAGGCGATGAGCGAACCCATCGTCGCCTTGCGCGTGGCCATCACCTTGTCGGCGAGATACGGATTGTTCGGCGGGCGGAACATCGCCGTCACCTTCAGCCCGTAGGCCGCGGCGGCGACCGGCAGCAGTTCGAAATTCCCGAGATGACCGGTGAACAGGATGTGCGGGCGATTTTCGCCGGCGATCCGCTCGAAAATCTTCTCGCCGATCACCTCGACCCGGCCCACCGGCTTGCCGGGCTCGAAGTCGAAGAGCTGGTCGAGGAAAATATACTCGGCGGCCAGCCGCGCCATGTTGCCCCACATGTCCGACGCGATCTTCTCGATCTCAGCCTCGCTCTTTTCGGGATAGGCCTGACGCAGATTGTCGAGCGCGGTGCGGTGCCGGCCGAACCACGGGCCGAAGCGGCGGGCGAAACGATCGGCGAACGCCAGCGCGCGCTCGGGCGGCAGCAATTGGAGCGCGCGCATCGCCGCGAATGCGGCCTGCGCAATCAGCCAGTAATTGGCGCGTTTCAGCGCCATTCGGGCGCGAAAGAGAAACGCCTTCATTGGTTACCCAACGCGCAGGATGATCTTGCCGAACACGTCGCGGCCTTCCATGCGCTTCAGCGCTTCGCCGATGCCGTCGAAATCCACTTCGGTGTCGATCACGGGCGCGACGAGGCCGGCCGCCATTTTCTGCATGGCGTTCACCATGTTCTCCATGCGGCAGCCGAACGAACCGAAGATCTTCAACTGCTGCTGGAAGAGCTGCATCAGGTTCATCGTGGTCGAGACGCCGGACGTCGAGCCGCAGGTGACGAGGCGCCCGCCGCGCTTCATCGACAGCATCGATCCCTGCCAGGTGTCCGCGCCGACATGTTCGAACACGACGTCGACGCCCTTCTTCTTCGTGAGCTTGCGCACGACGCCTTCAAAGCGGTCTTCGCGATAGTTGATGACGTGGTCGGCGCCGAGCGCCTTGGCCCGCTCGACCTTCTCGGCCGAGCCCACGGTGGTGATGACGGTGCAGCCGAGTTTTTTGGCGAGTTGGATCGCGGCTGTGCCAATGCCCGAGCCGCCGGCATGAACGAGGATCGTCTCGCCGGGCTCAAGCTTGGCATTGTCGAACAGCATGTGCTCGACGGTGCCGAAGGTCACGGGCGTAACCGCGGCGCCGATCGCATCGACGCCGGGCGGAGCGGGAACCAGGAGGCGCGCCGGCAGGTTGATTTTCTCCTGCGCAAAACCGTCGAGATGGAAGCCGTGCACGCCGGAGACGTTTTCGCACAGATTGTCGCGCCCCTCGCGGCAGGCCCGGCAGAGCCCGCAGGTGCGCGCGCCGTAGATCGAGACGAGCTGGCCGACGCCGAGATTTGCCACGCCGGGGCCAATCGCCTCGACGACACCGGAGGCCTCCGCGCCAATGGTGAGCGGCAGCTTGCGCTTGGCAAAGGCCATGCCGCGCCAGCCCCAGACGTCGATATGGTTCAGCGCGACCGCATGAATAGCAACGGTGACTTCGCCCTGGCCGGGCGCGGCCGGTGCGGCCACGTCAACCAGCTCCAGCCGGCGGTCTTCGATCAGTTGCAGTGCGCGCATTGGGCCTCTTGGGACGATTGAGGCGCCCGCTTAGTTCGGTTCACGCGCCATGACAAGGCATGTGTTCTGGCCGCCAAAGCCGAAAGAATTGGACAAAACAGCGGAAACGCTGGCTTCGCGCTTGGTGTTAGGCACGACATCCAGCTCGATCGCCGGGTCCGGCTGATCGTAATTGATCGTCGGCGGGATGACTCCTTCGCGCATGGTCATCAGCGAAAAGGCGGCTTCGACGGCGCCCGCTGCTGAGAGGGTGTGGCCGATCATCGACTTGTTCGAGGAGATCGGGATTTTTCGCATCCGCTCGCCGAAAACGCTGGCGAGCGACAGGTGCTCCATCTTGTCGTTCTCCGGCGTCGAGGTGCCGTGCGCGTTGACGTAGTCGATCCGGCCGGTGTCGAAACCTGCGTCGGCAAGTGCGGCCCGCACCGCCGCAATCGCCGGCGAGCCGTCCGGCTTGGAGCGGGTGCGGTGGAAATCGTCGGCGTGTTCGCCGCAGCCGCTGAGGATGCCGAGGATCTCGGCGCCGCGGGCTTCCGCGGCCTCGAGTGATTCCAGCACGAGGGCGGCGCCGCCTTCGGCGAGTACGAAACCATCGCGGTCGCGTGAGAACGGCTTCGACGCCTTTTCCGGAATTTCATTGTTGGTGGAGAGCGCCGACAGCAGCGAGAAGCGGATCAGCGCTTCTTCCGTCGCCGAGCCGTCCGCGCCGATCGAGATCGCGCGCTCGCACTCGCCGCGCCGGATCGCCTCGACGCCGAGCTGGATGGCGGTCGCGCCGGAAGCGCAGGCGGTGGAGAGCGTAATCGGCAGGCCGCGCGCGCCGAGTTTTTCCGACAGGCGGTCGGCGATCGAGCCGAACTGCGTCGACTCGAAAAGGTCGAGGCTGTTCAGGCCGCGCGCCGAGGCGAGCAGCCGATCATAACCCGCGCCGTCTTTCGTCTTGCGGTAGAGCTCCAGCCGGTCGGCCCAGCCCAGTTCCACCGGTGGCGCGGCAAGGAACAGCGGGCCGTCGAAATCGACGCCGCGAAAGCCTGCTTCGTCGACGGCTTCGAGTGCCGCCGTTTCGGCAAGCTCATAGGTGAGCGCGGCGGCGCCCATGCTGCTCGAGGTCAGGAAGTCGATCGTGCCGGCAATCGTCGTGTTCAGATGGTCGACCGGAAAGCGCGTGATCGGATGGATGCCGGAGCGTCCGGCGGTCAGCGCCTCCCAATTGTCCTTCTTGCCAACGCCGAGCGAGGTGACGATGCCGATGCCGGTGACGGCGACGACCGGCCTGCCGAGATGATCCTTGCGCGATGCCATGGGCAAATCCTCAAGCCGCGGTAAGCAGGGCTGCGCCCTCGAAACGATGATAGCCGACCGCGGTCGCGAGGACGCTGTCCGTCTGGCCGGAATATGCCTTCTCGCCGGAGGCGAAGGCCGGGTAGGGTGCATGATTTTTGATCGCCATCGCGGCAAGCGCCACCGCGAAGGGGAACTGCGCTTCCTTGAGATGGCCGGTCAGCGACGTCAGCCCGCGATAGGCAAGCGTGGCGTCGGCATCGAGAGCGACCTTCTCCGCCGCGGTCGGCAGATGCGTCCCCGAGGCAGCCGAAATCAGCAGGCTCTCCTTCGCCGGCCGGTCGAGCGAGCCGATGAGCCTGGTGACTGCCTCGGCGTAGTCGCCCTTGTTGCGGCGCGCATTGCCGGACGCGACCTTGCTCACCACCGCATAGGGCGTACGACCGCGCTTCTCAGCATGCCCGCGCGATTCCAGCACGAGGAAGGCCGCGCCGGAGCCGGTGATTAATCCGCCGCCTTCGGCGCCTTGCCGGTTCCAGACCGGTTGCCACGGTGCGCGATGCAGATAGCCGCCGAGCTCCTGGCCAAGCAGCATGTCGTGATGTTCGGTCTGGAACGCGCCGCCGAGCAGGAGGTGCGTGGACTGACCCGAGCGGATACGCGCGGCGGCCGTCTCGACGGCCGAAACACCGGCGCCTTCCTCGCCCATGAAGGTGCGCGACGAGCCGATCACCTTGTGGACGATGGAAATGTTGCCGGCGAGCAGGTTGGAAAGCTGCGCCAGGAAGAGGGTTGGCCTGAGTTCGGTGGTGAGTTTCTCGTTCAGGAGCACGCCGGTGTCGCTGCGCGTCTCGGAGGCGGCGAGAATCAGCGAATCGACGTTCTCGTCGCGCTCGCCGCCGCCGGCCGCGATGATCATGTCCATGGAGGCGCAGAGCGCCTCGTCACCCTTGATGCCGGCATCGTCCAGCGCAAGCCCCGCAGTATAGGTGCCAAGCCGCTGCCAGGTCTCCATCTGGCGCTGGTCGCCGCGCTTGGCGATCTGCTGGTTCCAGTCGATTTCCGGTAGCGGGTGGACGGTGTAGGGCGCGTAGCGCGTCGAATCGATGACCGGCTTCGGCTCGGTCGCCGTCAACGCGCTCCAATGCGCGTCGACGCCGACGCCGAGCGACGAAACAAGGCCAATACCGGTGATAACGACGTCGTGGGCGGTCATGCGGCCTTGTCGGCCAGCCGGGCAGGGGCCGTCAAGTCGCTGGAGCCGCCTTGGCGGCCACCAGCTCGTCGATCTTGGCGCACAGGTTCTTCATCAGGAAGTACTCTTCCGTCGAAACCTTGCCGTCATTGACGTTCTGCGTCCACTTCTCGAGCGGCACCTTGATGCCGAATTCCTTGTCGATCGCAAAGACGATGTCGAGGAAATCGAGGCTGTCGATGCCCAGATCGTCGATCGTGTGGCTTTCGGGCGTGATCGTCTCGATGTCGATCTCGCTGGTGTCCGAAATGATCTTGGCAACTTTCTCGAAAGTCGTGGGCACGTGCAAAATCCCTGGAAATGCCGTCGCTGCGGCCTGAAAAACTTGGCGTCCGGACGGCCGGATGCGGGCGGTTTGGCGCTGTCTAATCGTTTTTTGGGGGCAGGAAAAGGGGCGAATGTTCAAGCTTGTCAGTGGCCGGGGCCGACCACGGGCCTCCCCAGGCACCCCACTGGCGCGTTTCCGCTCGCAAACACTCATAGATTGTGTTGAATTGGGCCAGTGATGTGGGGGGCGAATTGGACGCATCAGCCGAGGGGTTCGTAAAGGCCGTCGAAGCGACATACGGCGCCGCGGCGGACCCATCGCAATGGCCCCGCGCGCTTTGGGCCATCGCTCGCTGCTTCGGCGATGTCGGCGCGGCGATCAGCTATCAACGAGACGACGGCAGTCTCGGCGCGATCGTTTCGCCAGGCATGGAGCCGGGGCAGCGCGAATATGACGAGCACTGGTGGCAACAGGACATCCGCTTTACGCGTGGTCACGAATTGGGGTTCGTTGCGGCCGGCGACACGATCACCGACCGGCATGTGGTGACCGAAGACGAGATAAAGACCCATCCCTTCTACGCCGACTTCCTCGCCGAATACGGGCTGCGCTGGTTTGCCGGGACAAACATCTCTCCCGACCCCTCTATGCGCGCTGTCCTCTCCGTTCAACGCGTGGCCGTCAAACCTCCGTACAGCGATGAGGAGCTGGAACTGCTGGCGAGGTTCGGCCGGCATGTCGAGGCTGCGCTGCGGCTCGGTATCCGGCTGCTGGACGCGGAGCTGACCACGCTCAGCCTCGGCGACGCGCTCGCGCGCCTCGGGGTGGGCGTTTTCCTGCTTGACGGCTCGGCACGGGTTCTTTTCTCGAATCCCGCGGGCCAGCGTCTGACAGGCGCCGGGCTGACGGTTCGCAACCGGCACCTGTCCGCATTCGGCGGCGTGCAGCAACGCGCCCTGAGCACCGCGATCAAGACCGCGCTTGCGGAACCCCCCGATTCCTGGAGCGCAGCGCAGCGTCCGATCCTGCTTGACGGCGGCGGCTCACACCGATTCCTGGCCGCCTACGTCCTGCCGGTGCGCGCGCGAGCCAATCAGCCTGCGGACATCGTCCTGAGCAACGTGCGGGCGCTCGTTGTCGTGCCGGCTTCCGGCCCCTCCGATCCGCCGGACCCTGCGATCGTCCGCGACCTGCTTGGCCTGACGCTCGGCGAGGCGCGCGTTGCATCGCTCGTCGGCCACGGCCTGGCGCCGCGCGATGCGGCCGAAAGGCTGGGGATTGCCGAGGCGACGGCGCGCAACCTGCTGGGTCGCGTCTTTGCCAAGGTCGGCGTCTCCCGCCAAAGCGAACTGACGGCGCTGTTGTCGAAGCTTGTGCTGGAATAGCAGGCCGCCGACTGCCATCCGAGTCTTGTATCTTATATAAGACTTGATATCTCTTTGCCTCATGGCAACAGTCCTCGTCGCCGGCGTCGCGGTCATCGATTTCGTCTTCCAGCTCGACGAAATGCCCCGCCGCGCCGAAAAATATCGCGCGAAGGACGCCGAGATCATCGGCGGCGGCGGCGCGGCCAATGCCGCCGTGACGATCGCCCGGCTTGGCGGGTCGGCGATGCTGGCGACACGGCTCGGCGACGATGCGATCGCCGACATGATTCTCTCTGACCTGGCGCGCGAAAAGGTCGATTGCGCGCTGGTGAAACGGCTGCCCGGCAAACGCTCGTCGTTCTCGTCGGTGTTTGTCGACGCGCTCGGCGAGCGGCAGATCGTCAATTTTCGCGACATGGGCATGAGTTTCGATGCGGACTGGCTGACGCCGATGCTGCCGTCGGCGTTTGACGCAGCCCTTGCCGATACCCGCTGGCCACAAGGCGGGCCGGTCGTGCTGAAGGCAGCGCGGGCGGCGGGTGTCCCCGCCGTCGTCGATGCCGAGGCGCCGATCCAGGAAGCGATGGAGACGATCCGCGCCGGCACGCACATCGCCTTCTCGCGCCAAGGGCTCAGCGACTATGCCGGTTCCGACAATGTCGAACGCGGCCTGACGCTGGCGGCGGAAGAGACCGGCGCGTGGGTCTGCGTGACCGACGGCGAGAAGGATGTCGTCTTCCTGTCCAAGGGCGAGTTCGGCCGGGTGCCGGCGTTTCCGGTGACGCCGGTGGATACGCTGGCTGCCGGCGATGTCTGGCATGGTGCGTTCGCGCTACGCCTCGCCGAAGGCACGGCGGAGCCTGAAGCGATCCGCTTCGCCAATGCCGTTTCGGCGATGAAGTGCCTGAAGCTCGGCGGGCGTGCGGGTGTCCCCACCCGCGCCGAGGCCGAAGCCTTCATGCGGGAGCGGTCATGACCGCTCAGTTGAAGACGATGCGGCCGAGTACGTGCAGGCCTTCGCCCTCGGCGCGGACGATCACCGCTTCACCCTCGCGCGCGCTGACGCCGGCGATGGCGCGGATCGTTTCGGGATGCGTGACCAGGATCAGATTGCCGGAGCCGGAGAAGTCCGCGATCTGCTTCAGCACCGCGGCCTTCTGCTCCGCGGCTGCCGCTTCGTCGGCCAGCGGCAGGCCGAGCGCATCGAGCCTCTCCGGTTCGTCACGGAAGGCGATTTCGGCAGTGTCGAGGCAGCGGCAATACGGGCTGGAGACGACACGCTCGGTTTCGGCGGCGCGCGCCGCGAACAGCGCGCCCATCTTGCGTGCCTGCTGTTTGCCGCGGTCGGACAGATTGCGCTGGGTCGAGCATTTTTCGATGTCGACGGTCGCAGGGTCGACCGTGCCGGTCGCATATGCGTGCGCGAGCAGCACGACGTGGCCGCCGTCGCGCAGCAGCGCCCAGCCGGCTTCCGTCGCCTGCGCGGACGTCACCGCAAAAAACGCCAGAACGATTGTCGCGAACCTCAGCATCCAGCCTCTTTCACCCTCATGGGCATATAGGGAAGGGACGGCGGCATGAAAGGCAAGCCTAGAAGCAAGCCGGTGATCGGCGTGCTGCCGCTCGGGCGACCGACCTTCGACGTGCCTTACGCAGAGGAACGGCTGGCCGCGATTTACTCGGCACTCGATGCAGCGGGCGTTGGCAGCATTGAAGGTTGGCGCCAGCTTCTGTTCGATGCGACGGCGACGCGGGCGGCAGTCGCCGCGCTGAAACCGTTGAAGCCCGATGTCATTCTCATTCTGCAGGTGACGTTCACAGATGCGTCAATGGCGGTTGAGATTGCCGGCGCGTTCGATGCGCGGCTGGCGATCTGGGCGATTCCGGAGCCGCGCATCGGTGGGCGGCTGCGGCTCAATGCCTTCTGCGGTCTGAACCTTGCCGCTCATGCGCTCGGTCTTGACGCCAAGCCATTTGGCTATCTGTTTGCCGCGCCGGAAGCAGACGGTATTTCGACCGCGATCGCCGAATTGTTGTCCGGCGGCCGGCGGAGCACGCCGGTCCCGGCTCGCGCTCCCACAGCAGGCTCCAGCGCCGGCCGCGATGCCGTTGCCGCCATCCGCGGCGCGAAGATCGGCCGGATCGGCGCGCATCCCGACGGGTTTCATACTTGCGCATACGATGCCGCGAAGTTGAACCAACTTGCGGGCATCTCCGTGGAATCGCTTGATCTGGAGTCGTTTTTCGCCCGCGCCCATGCGGTGAACGACAATGAAGCACGGGCGCAACGCGTCCTGGCCGAGGCTGTCGCGGGCGGACTGAATCAGGTCGACCAGCCGCAACTCGACCGTTCGCTGCGGCTCAAATCCGCGATCGAAGGTTTTCGCGCCGACCGTGGCTTCGACGCCTTCGCCATCCGCTGCTGGCCCGAGACGTTCACCGAATATGGCGGCGCGGTGTGCGGGCCTGTGGCGATGATGGGCGAGAAGCGCGTGCCCTGCGCCTGCGAGGCGGATGTCTATGGCGCGGTGACGTCGCTCCTGATGCAGACGGTCGCCGACGCGCCAGTTTTCCTCGCGGACCTTGTTGATCTCGACGAAGCAGACGATACGGGCGTGGTCTGGCACTGCGGTCAGGCGCCGGCTTCGCTGGCCGATCCGGACGCGCATCCGCGCGCGACCATTCACACCAACCGCAAAATGCCGCTGCTGTTCGAGTTTCCGCTGAAAGCCGGCCGCGTGACGATCTTCAGGATCAGCCAGGCGCGCGGCGACACCGTTGCCGTCATCGGCGTCGGCGAGATGCTGAAGCGGCCGATGGCGTTCACCGGCACGTCGGGCGTCCTCCGATTTGACTCCGGCGTCGCGAAGGTCCGCGATACCGTCATGGGCGCTGCACTCGAGCATCATTTCTGCATCGCCTATGGCGACCATCGCGCAGCCCTCGAAAGCGCCGCGGCGGCGCTCAACATTCCCGTTCTGGATCTATGATGGATATCGTTCGCTACGCACTGATCGGCTCGGGCATGATGGGCCATGAGCATTTGCGCAATCTGGCGCTGATCCCGGGCGCGACGGTGGTGGCGGTCTCGGACCCCGACGAAAGCATGCGGCTCTCCGCGCAGGCGCTGGCGGGCGAGGGATGCCGGGCGTTTGCCGATCACCGCGCGCTGCTCGACAGCGTGCAATGCGATGCATTTCTGGTTGTCAGCCCGAACCACACGCATGCGGCGGTGCTCCAGGATATTTTGCCGGCCGGCAAGCCGGCCCTCGTGGAAAAGCCGCTGTGCTCGACGGTCGCGGACTGCAAGGCGGTCATCGAGCTCGCGGCGGAGCACAAGACGCCGGTGTGGGTCGCGATGGAGTATCGCTACATGCCGCCGCTGCAGCGGCTGATGGCGGAGCTCGCCGCCGGAACGGCCGGCGCGCTACGCATGATCTCCATCCGCGAGCATCGTTTTCCGTTCCTGAAGAAGGTCGGCGACTGGAACCGCTTTTCCGTCAATACAGGCGGTACAATGGTAGAGAAATGCTGCCACTTCTTCGACCTGATGCGACTGCTGGCGAAAGCCGAACCGATCCGTATCTACGCGTCCGGCGCGATGGACGTGAATTTCCAGAACGAGCGTTATGACGGAAAAAAACCGGATGTCATCGACAACGCCTTCGTCATCGTTGACTTCGCCAATGGCGTGCGCGCCATGCTCGACCTGTGCATGTTCGCGGAAGGCTCGTTCTGGCAGGAGTCGATCTCGGCCGTCGGGGATGCGGCGCGCATCGACGCGTTGATCCCAGGCCCGGCGCGCTTCTCGCCGGAGGGCAAGGAACGCGCCTCCGAGATCGTGATCTCGCCGCGCGCGACGAAGATCGAGCGGCGCGAGACTGTGCATACCGACACTGCGATCCTCGCCGCCGGCGACCATCACGGCTCGACCTATTTCCAGCATGTGAAGTTCAACCGGCTGGTGCGCGAAGGCGGCGTGCCGGAAGTCTCGCTGGAGGACGGGCTGAAGGCGGTGATGATCGGGGCAGCGGCGGAAGAGTCCGCACGGACGGGCAGGGCGGCAGAGCTCGCTCTCCCCTAGGAGACGGGATGTCAGTAGCCTGTCGCTGGCCTAACCAAGCCGTCTTGCGGGCGGCACGCTCCGCGCGGCATCTAGAGCCATAAACGGAGCCCAGCGATGATCCTCATTGGCCAGTACGATTCATCTTTCGTCCGCCGCGTCGGCATCGCGCTGACGCTCTACGGCATACCGTTCGAGCACCGGCCGTGGTCGACATTTGGCGATGCGGAAAAGATCCGGCCGTACAATCCGCTGCTGCGCGTGCCGACGCTGGTGCTCGACAGTGGCGACGTGCTGATCGACAGCCATGTCATCCTCGACTACGTCGATGGCCTCGTGCCGGCCGAGACGCGGATGTACCCGGTGACGGAGCCGGAACGTCACAGGGCGCTGAAGGTCGCAGCACTTGCGACGGGCATGGGCGACAAGACGGTCAGCCTGTTCTACGACAAGGCCTTCCACAAGGAGGCGTCCAAGCCGCTCGGCGAGCGCATCCGGTCGCAGATCTTCGCGGTGCTCGCCACGCTGGATGCCGATCGCGCGTCGCGAAAGGCGCAATACTGGTTCGGCGACCGGATCGGTCATGCCGACATCGCCGTGACCGCGGTGCTGCGGCATATGTCGGAGGCAATCCCGGATCTGTTCGCGTTTGACGATTTTCCGGCCCTGGATGCGCACCGCCAGCACTGCGAGGCGCTGCCGGTGTTCAAGCAGATCAGCCAGCCCTTCATCGCGCCCGCATAAGGCGCCTTACATCTTGGCGAGCTGTTCCTTGATCAGATTGATCTTCTGATCGGTCAGCGGGATGACGGCTGCGAAGCCGACTTGCACAAACGCCTCTTTCGCGGCCTCGAAATATTCGATGGCGCGTTCGAAGTCCGGTTTGCCGCCACCCTTCGAGCCCTTCGACCAATATACGTCGCCGATGTTGTTCTGAGTGAAGGCCCACTGCATCGGCTGCGCCTCGCGGGTGAACACCTTGTCCGCCGCTTCGAATGCAGCCTTCGCCTCATCGAGGTAATTCGCGTCCGGCTTGAAATTCGACAGGTTGAGCAAACTCATGCCGAGGCCGTTCTGCGCGGTGGCCCACTCCACCGGCGCGTTCTCCATCGTCATGACTTCCAGCGCCAGACGCCGCGCCGCCGCGGACAGTTCGAGGTTTTCCAGCATATCCTCGTGGGTGGCGAGCGACTGCCTGACACCGCCGATGCCTGCCTGGGCGAAAGCCCAGGTGCGCGCATTGTGTTCGCGGGATATCTCCTTCAGCGCATTCTCGTACGCCCTGATCGCGTCCTTCATCACCCTGGGATCGTTGGTGAGCGCGCCCAGAAGCTGGAGCGTGTTGCCGATATTGTGCTCCGTTTCGGCCCAGTCTCGCGGCAGTTCGCGGCGCGTGTAGACACGCTCAGCCAGTTCGAACGCCTCGACCGAGGCCTTGAGCTTGCCGACGTCCTGTGTGCGCTGGCCGATCGTCTGTAGTGCGGAGCCGAGATTGTTCTGCACCGACGCCCAGTCGAGCGGCAGCTTCTTTCGGTCGAAGACGGTCAGCGCCTCATTATAGGAGGCCGCGGCTTTCTCAATGTTCTCGATGCCGCTTTCAAAGCGCCCGAGAGCGCTGTAGGCGTTGCCGATGTTGAGCTGCGTTGCCGCCCAATCGAGCGGGAATTGCTCTTTGGTGCGCACTGTCAGTGCGTCCGTGAATACGGCGACGGCGTCGTCGATTTTCGCATTATCGTTGAGGTTGCCGCCGAGCGTGACCAGCGTGTTGCCGAGATTGTTCATCGTCATTGCCCACATGGTGGGCTGGGACGCACGCGTCAGCACTTCCAGTGCGGCGCGATAAGCGGCCTCGGCCTCCATCAGCGTCGCAGCTTCGGCCTCACGCTGGCCGAGCGTGTAGAGTGCGATGCCGATATTGTTCTGCGTCGAGGCCCAATCATTCGGAACCTTGGCGCGATCGCGCATGGTGAGCGCGGTGCGGAACGCCTCGACGGCCAGCTTCAGCGTGTCGGTGCCAGCCTCGTGGCGGCTGAGTTCCAGCAGAACATTGCCGATATTGTTCTGCGCGGCCGCGGCGTTCAAATCGTCCTTTTCGGCAACGAACACATCCAGCACCTCGCGAAAAGTCGCCAGAGCGTCGTTCAACGATTTAGGGTCGATCTCGCGCTCGCCGATCGTCTGCAATACGACGGCCTGGTTGTTCCTGGTGATCGCCCAGTCGCGCGACCGGTCGTTGGGCGGCAGATAGCTGACGATGACGTCATAGGCCTGCACGGCGGCCTGCAACGCGTCGACGTCGCCGGTGGCGTCGCCGTGCGCGTTAAGGGCCTCGGCCTCGAGATTCTTGTAGTTCCAGCGCAGCGTATCGTCCCAGCGCTCGATCAGCTCGAACGCCTTGCTGTAGTCCTCGGCCGCCGCCTTGAACTGGAAGACGAGCATCGAGGCGTCGGCGCGTTTGGCGTAGACGGCGGCGTCGGCGATGCGCTTCTGCTTCACCTCGTCTTCTGCTGCGTCGACCGCGTCCATGTTCTCCTCGATGCGGCCGATGGCATCGTCGAGGAAGAGCTTTGCCGTGACGATCGCGCCTTCTTCGATGGCGCGGTCGGCGGCGGCGGTGAGGCGCAGAATGTCAGGATCGTCGGTGCGCAGCGCGCGCCGTTGGTCCATCATCTTCTTCAGCCGCTCGGCCTGGGCGTCGAGCATCTGCCCCAGCTCGTTCGGGTCCTGAGGGATCGCCTGCTCTTCGTCGAGTGCGCGGAGAACGCCGTAAAGCGCGTCGAGCGGCACGCTGTCCTTTGCCGCCACCAGCTCGACCTGCTGGCGGTTGGCGTCGGGGAGTTCGGAAATGGTGAGCAGCAGCTTGCGCCGCTCACCGGTGATCATCGCATCCTCGCCTTCGGGTTCGTCCACGGCGGCGCCGAAATAGAGCAGACGGCGCAAACTCTCGTTCACCCACGGACGCTGCTCGGTCTTCGTGTCGAGATAGACTTCCTCGGTCACCATGCGCATGACCGCGCCGAACTCGGCGCCGTTCATCGCGCCGAGGTGGCGAAGCAGCGCTGCCGCATAGGGGCTGTTCTCGCCGGCGACGCCGTCGAGGGCAGGGTGGCCCGGCTCGGCAGCGAAACCGATCACCATGCCGAGGTTATCGGTCGTTGCCTTGGCCTCGGTCTTGAGCGTCGCCGCGCCCCGCGTCGGCATCAAACCGCTGACGCCGACCGGCGCGCCCGGGTCGGCCGCGTCCTTCTTGACGATCGCGCCCTCTGGGAATGGATTCGTGCGGCAGGCGTCGAGCAGCACGATGGTGACCGGCACCGTCGCCTTGAGCTGATCCATGACCGCCGAAAGCGAAACAAGCGCCTCGCCGGCGTGGTCCAGTGAGGACACATCCGCGTCGACTGGGATCAACCAGTTGTCCCCGCCGGATTCGATGCCGTGGCCTGAGTAGTAGAGAAACGCGACGTCCGCGCCTTCGGCATCCTCGACGAAGCGCTCCAGATCGCGCTGCAGCTTGGCCGCATCGCGATCGGTAACGCTTCGGGCGTCGAAACCCATATCGGAGAGCAGGCCGACCATGTCGCGCGCGTCGTTGGCCGGGTTCGGCAGCGCGCTGATGTTCTGGTATTTCGACTGGCCGATCACCAGCGCGACGCCATTCAGGCTCGGCGGCTCCTCGGCGCCCACGAAGGCTGCGCTGAAAAGGGTGAGAAACGCGGCGACGAGCAGCCGCCCGCACCAGGTTCTGGAGATCGCAAAAGCCGAAATCATGCCCGCCGCTTTATCCCGGACTGTGTTGCCACTCTATGTCGCTGGGGAAAATAACCAGATTGAGGCAAAGGCTGGCGGATTGCATGGCGCGGCGCGGTCGCTTATCAGGCGGCCGAAATGTCCCCTGTCATCGAAACCATCCTGTTCATCTTCGGCCTTGTCGCGCTGGGCTACCTCGCCGGCCTGACCGGCTACCTGAAAGCCGAAGTCGGCGATGGGATCGCGGCTTTTGCCGTCAGTGTGGCGCTGCCGCTGCTTTTGTTCAGCACCATGGCAAATGTCGATTTCCATGGCGCTGCGCCCTGGGGGCTCTGGGCAGCGTATTTCACGGCGATCGTCGTCGCCTGGACGGCGGGGCATCTGACCGTGACACGAATCTTCGGTCGGGACGGCGCGGCAGGGGTCGTCGGCGGCGTGACGACGTCGTTTTCCAACATCGTGCTGCTCGGCATCCCGTTCATGATGGGCGTCTTCGGGCAGGACGGGTTCGAGATCCTGTCGCTGCTGATCTCGGTGCATCTGCCGATCATGATGATGGCGTCGATCGTCCTGTTCCAGATTTTTGGCCGCGACCGCGCCGTGCCGGTCAAGACGATGGAGCTGATCCGCGATTTTCTCTGGAAGCTGCTCACCAATCCGCTGGTCGTGGGCATTCTGTGCGGACTGCTGTGGCGCGCAGTCGGACAGCCACTGCCGGCATTGGCGTCGCGCTTTGTCGATGCGCTCGCCGATATCGCGTCGCCGCTCGCCCTCTTTGCGGTCGGGCTCGGGCTGCGGAAATTCGGCATATCCGGAAACGTCCGCCCGGCGCTGGCGATCGCCGGCCTCAAGCTCTTCCTCTTGCCTGCTGTCGTGCTCTGCACGGCGTGGCTGTTCGGCCTGCCGCCGCTGACTGCCAAGGTCGCCGTGGCGGCTGCCGCGCTCCCCGCGGGCGTCAATTCGTATCTGATCGCCACGCAATTCGGGACGGGGCAGGCGCTGGCATCGAGCGCCATGACGATCGGCACCGGCGCCGCCGTCGTCACCACGGCGATCTGGCTGTCCATAGCGTCTATGGTGTTCGGCTAGTCTTGGGGCGCATGACCATATCCGAAAAAGTCTGCGAATTTTTGCTGCGCTGACCTTCGGTTCTCGATGGCTAGCGCAAATCCGAGCTGTAATGCACGACGTCGGTCAGGCAGCGCGACAGGCGCAGCTCGACCGGATGTCCCTCCAGGTCGTAGGCAACCCGGTTGATCTCCAGCAGCGGCGTGCCCTGCGGGCAGCCAAGCTCGCGCGCATCCGCCTTGGAAGCGGCGATCGCCTTCAGCCGCTCGCCGGCGCGGCCAATGGTGATGCCCCAGCGCTCCGAATAGAGCCGGTAGACATTGTTGGGCACGGTTTCCAGGTCTTCGAAACCGGCGAAGCGCTTCAGCGACAGCGAAATCGTCTCGACGATCATCGGCTTTTCGTCGATCGTGCGGACGCGCTCGAGACGGATGACATCGCCACCGGCGGCTATTTTCAGCTCCCGCCGCTCGACCTCGTTCGCGGTTTCGCGCAACCGTTTCAGGATGCGGGAATTGGGAAAGCTGCGCGCGCCGCTGTCGGGAACCAGCCGGTAGAACTGGAACAGGATTCGGCTTTCCTCCGGCTCCGACACGAACGTTCCGCGGCCTTGCCTCCTGATCAGCAGGTTTTCCGCGGTCATCGCGTCCAGCGCCTTGCGGATCGTTCCCTGGCTGACGCCGAGCTCCTTAGCCAGGTCGATTTCGGAAGGGATCAACTGGCCCGGCTGCCAGGCGCCATCAATCAGGCGCCGGACGAGGTTTTCACGCACCTGCGCATAGAGCGGGCGGTAGGCAAAAGCCGCCGTTTCGGCGGTTTCGGACATGCGTCTTCCCTTCCTTTGGACCGCGCTATCTCTATCTCCGCGCGGTTGACTTTGAAAGGTCCTGTATCTTATGTCTTATATAAGACTTGCAGATGACCGGCAAACCGATGACGATCCCTCACCTCCTCGTTCATGAACACAAGGACAATGTCGGCGTCGTCGTCGTCGAAGGGCTGAAAGCCGGCACGAAGATGCTGGGTGTCGTCACCGGTGACAATTCGAGCTTCGAGCTCACCGCGAAGAACGACGTGCCGATCGGGCACAAGGTCGCGCTGAAGGCGCTGAAGTCCGGCGATACCGCAATCAAGTACGGAGAGGATATCGGCCGCTTCGTCGCGGATGTGGAGATGGGGGGCCATGTTCACGTCCACAATCTGAAGACGAAGCGCTGGTGAGAGCGCGGGCGCGGAGCGGCACCTTCGCGCCCGCAGCCAGCAGAACAGGGATCGGCATGGCCTCCAAATATTCCAACATTACGTTCAAAGGCTATCGTCGCGACAATGGCCGCGTCGGTGTGCGCAACCATGTCATCATCCTGCCGGTGGACGATATTTCGAACGCGGCGTGTGAGGCGGTCGGCAACAATATCAAGGGCACGATGGCGCTGCCGCACGCCTATGGCCGGCTGCAATTCGGAGAAGACCTCGATCTGCATTTCCGCACGATGATCGGCACCGGCGCCAATCCGAACGTCGCGGCGGTAATCGTCATCGGCATCGAGCCCGGCTGGACGAAAAAGATCGTCGACGGCATCGCTGAAACCGGCAAACCAGTCGCGGGCTTCTCGATCGAGCAGAACGGCGATCTGAAGACGATCATGGACGCTTCGCGCAAGGCGAAGGAGTTCGTCCACTATGCCAGCGAGCTGCAGCGCGAGGAGTGCTCTGTCTCCGAACTGTGGGTCTCGACGAAATGCGGCGAGAGCGACACGACGACCGGACTCGGCTCATGCCCGACGGTCGGCAACATGTATGACAAGCTCCTGCCTGAAGGCATTTACGGCTGCTTTGGCGAGACATCGGAGATCACCGGCGCCGAGCACATCGCCAAG
>Ga0335075_10007375_pt1 | contig 16916 bp, 19 predicted proteins | sample Lox_Sample_24_FD_206723 | JGI IMG/M metagenome (GOLD analysis project Ga0335075, IMG submission 206723) | Soil microbial communities from Loxahatchee National Wildlife Refuge, Florida, United States - Lox_Sample_2.4 | ecosystem: Environmental > Terrestrial > Soil > Wetlands | place: USA...
GCGGGACATATTTGTGGAAGAGAAGAGATTGGATAAAGAAGACAACGATACAAAATCCACTGATCGCTGGGTATCCAAACGAGTCCTCCAGACCGGCATTTCAGACCGAGCCGACCCGTTTAGATGCCATTGAGGCCTTCATATCTCATAGCAGCAGTTCCACGGCATCATCAAGAGACGCTAGCGCGGCTATAATGGAAAAGTACGTCTCCAACCCTGGAGCCTTCCCCGCCGACGCAGGCATTCTGTTCCAACTATCGGGAAAGTGGCTAAAGTGACCGGTTAGATCCCACCTCACAGTGGAATCTTTTTCATTTTTTCATTTTATGTCATTTTTAGATGACCTCCCCCTTCTTGGTGTATGTCGCAAGCACAACGACGCGAGGTGCGCAGCCGGTGCGACGATCTGTCGCTCAGTCTGGCGACACCATGCGATTGTAGCCCATCCTTTTCGACTTCAATGTAGGAGAATCTACAATGAAGAGAAATTATCACTCTTTTTTGAGCCATTTCTGAACCCTGTGCATGAGGGTATAGCTAATTACCTAAATGATGATTAGTGCAGCCAAGACTGCGATGAGTTACTCTCCTATTCCAGCTATTGGATAAGTAAGCGATCATACTTCATCCACGGGCAGTTCCTCGGACCTGCCAGCATCCATAATATATATGAGACTGACATCCGGGCCAGCCCCCTGGACCCTGTCGTTCTCTAACCCAACGCCCACGCACAAGTGGGCCTCCATTAGCATCCAGCTTGGGCTCTCGCTAACATAATCAACAAGTCAGAGTAATGGAAAAAATAGCAATAGGGATACGTTATCAGGTTCTTCGAGATCCTACCACAAACTCAGATGAGAGCATCGACAGCAAACACTGGGTCCTCGTGTTCTCTGGGAGGGAAGTGGCTTTCACAATCGAAGCAGTCGCTGGCTCGGGGGGAAGGCCTGAGACACTCATGGAAGTGAATGCGTGTTCACCCTCGTATGACGCCTTTCACCTTGGATCCTACTTCGGCAGATGGCTCGACCTCAAGCGGATACTGCATATCCATCCGCAAAGGGGCTCGCTCTATTCCGCTTATTTTAACAACAGCCAGCATTTCGTTTCGCTCTACCTCCTCTTCTTGAACGCACTCGCCAAGTCGGAAGCCGGAAAACGGTTCGAGATCCACAATACGGAACGCTATGCGAGGATCATGGGGACACTCGAAATTTCCGGTTCCAATGTTCGGAACAAACAGAACCTAGCCGCGAGTACCCTGAGCTGGGCAACAATTGATGGCGGTGGGGTTGCTGCTCAAGCCGCTAGTGTTCTAGCCGGGGCAAACCAAGCCATCACCGTGCCCGCTGGTGGACTACCGGGTTTATTCGGTGCCACGCGGACCTTTGTGGGCTTGACCGCGGGGACATATTTGCAGGAGAGAAACAATTGGATAAACAAAACAACAATACAAAATCCGATGATCGTTGGGTATCCAAACGAGTCCTCTAGACCGGCATTTCAGACCGAACCGACTCGTTTAGATGCCCTTGAGGCCTTCATATCGCAGAGCAGCAGTTCCACGGCATCAACAGGAGAAGCTAGCGCGGCTATCATGGAAAGATACTCCTCCAACCCTGGAGCCTTCCCCGCCGATGCAGGCGTTCTCCAACCATCAGGAAAGTGGCTCAAGTGACCACGTAGATCCCATCTCACAGAGGTTGTGGAAGATTTCCCTTTCTCCCTTTTATGGCATTTTTGGATCAGTATACGAATTTTGTGAGCCACTTCTGTATTCTATTCTGTAGGGGTGGGCCTACCCAAATGATGAGTGCAACCAAGACTGTGATGAGTTACTCTCCCATTCCATGCATCTATTGGATAAATCAAGTAAGCGATCATAATTATTAGTATTTATACGATCGCCGGCCCTCTGGGGAGCTCATCTACTTGGATGCCGTAGACTTCTAATTGGTGTCCTAACGTCCTAGCTTAGTGGCTGATTGAGCTGATAGGCAGATCATCTGGCGGATAGTATAGTTTGAGGTCCCAGAGGGTTCGAATAGTGCTCACAGGTGGTTTAGTGGATAGCATTGATTGCGAAGGAGTGTGGTAAATGGGTGGTTAGGTAATGAAGGCGACCACCAACGCTTGATTAGGGTGTCTTAATTTATACTGCATAGCCGGAGAAATGGTGACGCAGGTAATATCTAAGTAATATTGGCCTGACGTTGGTTCGTACTCTGGCCCAGGATGGGAGGGTTGTCGCTTTCAGAGACATCGACGTCGCGAACGGGATTTCGAAGGGATATAAGGAGTATGGACCGTCGAAAATTAACATTCTCTGCTGGGATATATATATTCTGATATCAGGAAATTGACCAGGGTCGAGAAAAGCATATAGGATTCGGAGCCTGGCAGCTCTTGTCATAATTGTACTTACGTAAACAGATCGCGATCGCCGCGCGAACATATTCCAGAATGGAGCCTGACAATGCAATGGAATGAATCCATTGGCACAGACGTCGTAAGGCAATCCGCCTTTCTTCCTTTTATGGCAATGGATGGCCTCCCTTCTTCTTTGTGTATGCAGCACTGAGCACAATAAAAGACACTCGGGGCGGGCAGTAGGGCCAATAATCTGTCGTTCAGACTGACAATACTATGCAATCTTAGCCCATTTCTTTTTCAATTCAACGTAGGGTATCTAAAATGAGATTTTGTGAGCCATTTCTACGGGGGTAGATCTGCCCAGGTGAATAACACGTCGCTTCATTTGCTTCCTGCTTTATTTCGGTGCAGACAGAGGATTCATTGTGAATTTTTCACTGGATTCATAAATAAAATGAGAAATGGTGCCTTCATCCCCTCATTCTGTTGTTGGTTAATTATAATTTAAAATTTGGAGTTCGTTCCTTGACCTGTCACTCCCTAAATAATAATAAGCTATAATAGGCCCAGCACATGAAAGATGAGATGCAATGAATCACCATGAATCACGGGATTCACGCTGCTATAAAAGGACCTTTCACAGTGATTCATTGACTTACTTATGTGAATCGATCCCTGCCTTCATCCCGACGGTCCCCTTACTACTAATGTGTGTCATTTTTGTTTTTTTTTCATTCGGTTTTCGGTCTCTATATAGTTGGATGGTCCCTCCTTTCCTTATACGAGCCAGGGCCATCGCATATAATTGCTATTACCTAGAGTTTGCCTTTATATAATTACCGCACACAACAGCCAGCTCAGCTCCACACAAGGAGATCGATGTCACAGAGTGGAGCTGCCATTTTATATAAGTTTCCGGTAACCCCAGCTGAGAGCAAACAACAAACATAGGCCGGCTGATCGTACTCATTTCCTAATCCTATTGTAATTGTATCAAATTGAAACATCCCAGATGAATTTAAATTAGGCAGGTGGGTTCCTGTCAGCAAATTGTATTGATAAAGGTTACCTGTGCGAGATGTATTTTAGCTAAAGGGCTGCATCTTGTAATAACACGGAGAGAAACGCCCCTTCAACCCAGCGCAGCCTGTATCTGTCTTGACATTTCGCCATTGGAACCCAAGCATAGAGTGACCAGCAATAAGCAACAAGAGAGCCTGGACATTCATGGAAAAAGCCATGGTCTTGGAAAATATGCAAGTTGGGGTACGCTACCAATGGTTGGGGAATCCCTACATCAACTTCGAGCTGCAAATAGAGACGGCGCACTGGGTGCTTGTATTTACCCAGGGTCAGCCCTCAGCAGAGTATACGACAACTCTGGAGTTAGCTAACGGCAAGGACGGAATCGCACGCACCCTAAAGAAGAGGTTCAAGGGTTCATATGACACATATCCACTCGGCACTTTTATGGGGACTCAGGAGACCTTTTGAAAATCTGCCAGGCTCATCCTCGGCGTGGCTCATCCTATTCGGTTTCCGACAATAACTGTCAGCACTTCGTTGCCACATTCCTCGTTTTCCTTGAAGCATTCGCCAAATCCACACCGGGTCGATCCTTTCAAGTGAAGGAGCCTCGACGATATCATAAAATACTTAAAGTTGTGGGAGGCTTGTCCACAGGGGACGCTTACAATGTCCCCAATGTCGCGTCGGAGATGATTTCCAGGCTCGTGATGGACCCAATTGGCGCAATGGGACTGGCAGTTATGCATCCCGAGTTTGCAGCGCTGTCGAAGAAATTCTCCCAAACTTTCAAAAATCCATTACCAATACCCTATGGATTCCCACAGACGTCCCCTCCGTTGGATGAAAAAGAACTGGAACCCGAGCCACAAGAGGGATATTCGAGCAGCCACCCAAGTAATGGCTGCCTCAGTAGCAGTAGCGAGTCGAATTCCTCGATAAAACTCTATATGTTAGAGGAGTAGATAGATTCTCCAGTCGTGGTTCCAATTCTTTGTAGAGTTCCAGTTCTTCTCACAGTTCCGATTCTTGGTCCTCTCGCAGCATAGAGATACCCCTGTTCTCATTCTTCAGGCCTGATTCCTGACCTTTTTTCGGACAGTTGCTCGGAACGATTTCCATCCGATTATGTTCATAGTCCATTTGTCTCTTCTGCACACGACGAGTGTACCTTGGCTGCTGTAGCTGTCCGGGCAAGATGCCTTCTAGAAAAGTAATGTATGCTTGATACGCGTTTGATTATATGGCCAACGTCAGAAATGTCCAAAATGGCTTGCTTTGTGGTCGGTTCGCCACCGACTGCCTCTTGACCCGCACCTTGCCACTTGACCGACCTCAACAGAGATGGACGCCGACATCACGCAGCTCGTTGAGATGGTCAGTATCGACTCGGTTATCCAGCTTCCTACGATGCCCTGAGACTGATGGGAAGTCGATCAATCTACGCAGGGCGCGACTCCCGCACAGGCGCGGGCAGCTCTTGCGGACCATGGCGACGTTATGAGCGCCGCCGAGCAGATCTTTGACGGAAGGTATGCTCATATCAAGGACGATGGCGATGGGAATTCCTCGAAAGCACAAAGTTCGAGTCAGCCAGTGGCTAGTGTCGGTGCTGGGAGTAGCAGGCCAAGGTCAAAGGTGGGCTTCATGTGTCCATGTCACTCGCTTTGCACCATTGGGATAACACACGATATACATATATCTAGGCCGACGAGGAGGAGGAAGAGGAAGATGTAGAAATGCACGATGACGACGAAGATGAAGACGAAGACGTCCAAGAAGACGAGGACGATGACGATGAAGAAGGTAAGCTTCTTCTCTATACAATGAATCCAAGTGGCTGTGGCTCAAGCTGGGTCTCTTCAATGCGATCTTGCAGACGTGAGTGCTTCTTTTTTATCTAGGACTCTATCTGACGAAATCCTTATTCTAGTACGCTGCATATGACTCTGACTTCAGCGAGAAAGCCGCCGGGGGTGCACGCAAAATAGCCGATATAGACCCTTATGCGGGCATATTCTTCTCCAAAGACAGAAAGGAGGAAGTTATTGAAATTGAGGAGACTCCTGAATATATCCAATTGCCATCTGGTACTCGAGTACCCCTAATGACCCAAGGAGAGTGGATGCGAGGATGTCCGGAGGGTGGCGAGCAAGGATTTCTGTTCTCCCTTTACCAGTTTCTCACCTCAGACCCATGTCCTTGTCCATACCAGTGCGGACACATCGTAACCAGGAAGAAAAGCGACTTCTTTGCGTTACATGTATGTGGACAACGTGTCTTAGGCACTCTTTAATATCTAACAAAACCTCCTTTCAGGATGACTTCAAAGCCTACATAGAAAAACTGCGTGGTATAGTACGGCACACCTGCGAGGGCTGTCAGAAGACGTTTTGCCTAGCGTGTGGCGAAAGCTACTCTTCAACAGAAAAGCCACGGCCAGGCATGAACAACGAAGTGGATATTGCCCTCTTTCATTGCGCCAACCTACAGGGCGTCATCATCGGCATGGGTCTCGCGATCGTGCAGATGCACTATGATTTCCAGGCAGGCCCTTCCCCCTCATCTCCAACCCTACCAGCTTCTACGGAAGAGCCGGAAAAGAAGAAACGTAAACTTGGGAGCGTCCTCAAAGGGATCGTGCCAAGTATTCATCTGGGCCCAAATGACGAAGACGAGTATGGGGGAAAGAAGTCAAGGAGTGGGATCGGTTATGCCGGAACGACCAGAGAAGATGTGCGCATACGTCTGTTTATTACGGAGAGATTCTTTTTGCTAATAGCAATGCTTTCTTCCGCAGACATCTGGACAGCAGGAGGCAATGGCGTCGCAAAAGGCGAGGGACAGCAGTTTGGCCGAGCTACTTTCTACCGTGCGATTTTATCTACCTTCCGTAAGACGGGAAGGAGGAGGTCTGGCCAGCGACTTCCTCATCCACCCCACCACTCTTGCTCACATCCGCCGAAGGTTCAACGTCCTCTGCAGTGTCCTTCTCCGCAATGACTCGCTGTCGGATATGAGCGACCGCTCGACCCTGTACTCGGAACTCTTCCTCTGGCTCGAGACGATCTCAAACCACGAAGGTCTTGCGTCTATCATGGGCATGCCGATCATGGTGGTGTCCGTCGTAAAGGACGTCGTTGTCAGGAAAGGCAGTGGGGGAGGAGCCGGATCGACGAAGGAACGAACGATCGTTTACGAGGGGTCTTCTGGGCCGCGCGAACTTTTGGAGTCGATCGTCGTGCAAGCCGAGGCGGCGATGAAGGGCCTGGAAGGGCTCATCAAAGCACGGGAGGCTAAGAAGGATCCTGAAGCGATGACGGAAGAGCAGAAGCGGATGAGCTCTGCTACGAAGGGGAAGAAACCAACAAGCGGCGCTCCCGGTGACGAGGAGAACGAAAGGCTACTCGCGTTCTGCGAAGGAATCCTAAAAACGGCGGCAGCAATTGACCGATCGTTGCTCGAGATCAAGGGTGAGGCGTTCATGGAGCGAATGTATAGCTCTCTACCGCGCCTTAGTGCCACGTCGCAGGCGAATACCACCAATTCCATGGATACCGGCGAAGTGGCCGCGTTGAAGATCGGAGCCTCGGAAGCGGAAGCGCGGGCTGTGTACGAGCAATGGGCGACTAAATCTCGGTTCGAATACTGCGATTTGGAAGTCAAGAATGCGGATGGAATGTCGCAGACTAGTCCGCCGAGCTACAAGTTTAGCTACAGCACTGACGCGAGGATGATGATGAATCTGGACATGCCCAAGAGGAGCTTGGCTATCGCCAGAGAGTTGGCAGTACTCACGACGAACTTGCCAGTCTCTTGGGATTCATCCATCTTTTTGAGAGTGGATGAGAGCCGGGTCGATGTTATCAAGGCCCTCATTACTGGGCCAGCGGGTACACCGTAAGCGCATCTTTCTCCACGCAGATGATTGTGTTCTTGCTAACTTTGCGCTAGATACGAAAATGGATGTTACTTGTTTGACGTATTTTTACCGGCTAGCTACAACCAGACACCTCCCTTGGTCAAATACTTGACGGTATGCTGTCTGCGTGTGAAAGGGCCCTGTACTGATGCCACAACGCAGACCAATGGCGGGACATTCCGATTCAACCCTAATCTCTACGCCGTGAGTACCACCTTACAGGGAAAGACATAAGGCGTTTAACCCGTCTTTCACTGGCAGGAAGGGAAGGTATGCTTGTCCTTACTCGGTACCTGGGACGGCCCAGGGTGGATAGCGGGAAAATCGACGCTACTGCAAGTCTTAATCTCCATTCAGTCAATGATTCTTTGTGAAGAACCTTGTGAGCGTTGTCCTATCTTTGTTCTTTTGGCTATTACTCAACTCTTCACAGATCTCAATGAACCAGGCTGGGCTAGTCAGGGGGGAACTCCAGCGTCCAAAGCATGTGAGTGCAAAATTTCAGCTTAGAGGCATTCCAACTGATATTATTCACTTCAGACTCGGCCAATGTTCGGCGGATGGTTGTAAATACTGCGGTGAGCTGAATTTCACTTAGAAAGATCTACTTGATTCGACAACTCGGATACAGATGCTTGGTAACCTGAGGAATCCGCCTGAGCCATTTGTGGATGTGATTCAAACCCACTTCCGTCTCAAGGCCAAGGCGATCACGGAACAGTTGGATCGGTGGCTGAAACTAGACGATGGGCACCCGACCAATGGGGCGAACAGCGGTGGCATGGGGGGTGGAACTGGGACAAGTGGTGAAGCGTTCCAACGAGATGTGTCGGACTTGAAGGCTCTTTTGAAGAGCATGTCGGCATGATGTTAGTTCTGGATTAGGTAAATTATAGAAAACCCTTAATGCGATTTGATAAGATTCAATGTGTACTTGTTTATAAGAATGACTTTGGGGTCCCATTCGCTGCTGTATTGCACGAGGTTGTTTCTTATTACGAGTTCAGAGGAGATGGACGCCCGTGGATGATAGAATGAGGAGACCGGTAATGAGAACACTTGACGAGCCAAACGTAGGTGAACTTGCACTGGTAGATGAAGCGCTGCTTGCTGGCGGCGTCGTGGTTCCAGTGCCAGAGGTGGTCCGGGTGGAGTTGGTGGACGTAGAGGGTACGGAGCTATTGGTGAGTGTCCCGGTTATTCCATTGGTGATGACTGGTCCTGGTCCCTCCGATAAACCGGAAGGAAGCGTAAAGGTCCCTGTGCCCTGGATGATAGTCGGCAGACTCTCGATTGACATGCCTCCGTCGCCTCTGTTTGGGAGACGCAGTAGCAAGGTTAGTGGGTTTCTACCTCATTTGTCTTTGGGAGGCGAAAAAACAATACGCACGAGCTGGTAGAGAGCACGGGTGTCAACTGCAAAGCCGGGACGGCTGAGACCGAGGCTATCGTGAGAGAGACTAGAGCGACCAAGACGTTTTTCAGAGATATAGCGCACATTTTGTGGACTTGGTAGGGTCTAAGATGCCTGCAAGCCAGCGAGAGTCTCCACTAGGGGGCTCACATAGAAACCAATTAATGGCCGGTTGCTCCATGTGGCTATCTAGCTCCATGCGGTTGGTAGTACCGTAAGCTATATTTGGTTTTTTCATGAATCTTCCAAGATTTGTCTCGTAATTGGTCAGAGCTCAAAGCGTGGGTGGTATTCGATCACTTTTTGGCTGTTGACTCTCTCACCCCTCACGTGGCTCGGCATTTGTCTTCCCGGTGTTTGGAGGACGATGATTCTGTCTCTCTCCTAAAAGCTTGGACTCTCCCTCCTTCTCCCTAAAATAAGTACTTTCAAAACTCGATTGTCTCTCCGTCATGTCAAGCGACTCTCTCATCCATGCCGTTGCTGGAGCAGCCGGTGGCTCATTAGCCATGACGATCACATAGTGCGGCTTCTCTCTCGGCCTACGACATTGCCACTGACCGCCTTTCTCCGTGTAGCCCGCTTATTTTCGTGTCTACACGGGCTGCCGTCGCTACCGAAAAAGAGCACAAGGCAAATCGCGCATTGTTTCCTTGAAAAGTGTCAACGGGGCGACTTACTCCTGTCTCCGCTTAGACGACGTACGAAGCTGTCATTGACATCATTCGCTCCTCTGAGGGTATTTCTGGGCTATATTCAGGCTTGAGCTCGAGTTTGTTTGGGATATCCATCACAAACTTGTGCGTCATACACCAGCGTCATCTCCTTGCTTTCTAATTTTCTCTTCTTAGTGTGTACTATTACTTCTATGAACGTGGAAGGACAGCCCTTATTGCCGCCAGGAAGACACCGGGGTCCAAGGGTCTTTCCACGGCGGAATCGCTCCTAAACGGTTTCATCGCAGGTAGAACATACAATGAAAGTCTAGCCTCCTTGACTCACGCTGTTCATTTCCTCCACAGGATCTGCTACCTCGATCATCTCGAACCCAATTTGGGTCATCCAGACCCAACAAGCGGTCAGGACGATGGCCCCTGCCTCGAACGATCCATCCGCCCCAAAGCAAGTCACCATCAAGAAGCTTTCGATCATCGAGACGGCCCAAAAAATCATCAAAGAGCACGGTGTCGCCGGACTCTGGGCCGGCATCGGCCCAGCTCTGACCCTAGTCATCAACCCAATCATCCAGGTTAGTGCACTCTGTTTTCTTCTTCTCTGTTTTGTGCTGACGACTCGTCTTTTTCCGGTGTTTTAGTATACCGTTTTTGAACAGCTCAAGAACTTTGTCATGCAACGCCGCACCGCCAAGCTCCGTGCAGCTGGCTCTCACCGCGCAGCGTCTTTCTCCGATATGGATTATTTCTTCCTCGGAGCGATTTCCAAACTTGGTACGTGACTCTCGTTTTTCTCCCTTCCTTAAACTGACCACCTTGCTCCTTTTTAGTGGCCACTTCTGCCACTTACCCCTACATTGTCGTCAAATCCAGGCTCCAAGCCGGAAGCGCGCAATACCCATCCGCGTGGGCAGGCCTTCAGGCGATTATTGGCAAGGAAGGCGTCGGGGGTTTGTACAAGGGCATGACTACCAAGCTGGTTCAGAGCGTCTTCACTGCTGCGATTCTCTTTGCCGGCCAGAAGAGGGTGTATGAGGTGACGAAGAAGACGATGGTCGCCGCCGGAATGGTCAAGGCCTAATTACATACCCTGTTTATTTAATTGGGACTGGGAACCTAATCCGTATAGAGATATCCCCAGTCACGAGCTGGGTTCAATTGGGGGAAGGAATAAGCACCGAGTCCTAAGAGTAGGGAGGACGATGAAAAGGGACGAGTGATCGGGGTCCTGTTACACCTTGACCTCTGCCGCGACTCTTTCCCCTCAAAACCGCATCAAACGAGTTGTAAATCATATATCCCGCATATTTTACGCGTTAATATCGTGGTTCAGAGTCCCTTTATGCCATGGCTACCCAATCAAGTTCGTTCTCTCGAAAGCCTGCCCAGGCGAGACAAGGGCCACTGCTTTTCGACGGCCTGCACTATTTCATTGCTTCGTGCGTACCTCTGAATGAACAAGCGGGCATGAGGGCCGTTCTGGCGGCCAATGGGGCAATTGAGGTATGCACGCTTTTTTGCCACTTGTATTCTTCATCCCGCGACTGCATCCTTTCTTCCTTCTACCTCGGTACATGTTCTCGCTAATCAATCGTTTTGGTAAATAGGTAAATTCGGTCGAGGAAGCAGAGTACATCTTCACGGATTCCGAGAACTTTGAAGGTTCCAGTGGGGTACCGCAAAGCGCCGCCGTTGTGCTTGTAAGATTGCGCACGCCCGAATTTCTTGCGTATGCTCAGGTATCTTTAGCCCAAATGGATCGAACGCAGTCTCGCCAACAAGACGCGACAAGAGTACGTTGGACAACATAAGAGAAGTAGGAGCACGAGCTAACGTAATTTATTGGTTTTGCTAGACCGCGATACTTTTCACCTTCTCCTAGCGCTATCTTCTCGACCTTGGTGATTGCTACCGACCATTTGCCCCCCGGAGACGTGGACACGATTATCGCAGGGACGCACGCTAGGGGTGGCATGTATAGGGAAGGGCTCACAAGGGATGTGACGCACTTACTCGTTCTTTCGCCGACCGGTCAGTTGTAGGATGTTTCGAGTGCTCCGACAGACGGTTGAAACTGCACATGTAGGTGACAAATACCGTACCGCCCGTCGACATGCCGCCCAGACGGGCATTAAAATCGTGCTCGTTCACTGGTTCGACGACTGCTACAAGGTACAACACCGGTTACCCGAACAACCGTACGAAGAGGCCCTCTTGCAGGCCGAACGAGAGATACGACAACAACCGAACGGTGAAGAGGTGCTCCAGTCGGATGTACCAATCCACCGGAAGAGGTTGAAGCTCCCTGACCAAGCGAAGTCGTTCTATGAAGCTTTGAGGATGGGCGGTACTCCACCCGAGTCTGGCTCTTCCGCGAAGGATCGCATCAGCTCGGTGAAGCCACATTCAGACGTCTGGCGTGGGCGTAGAATCTTGCTGAGCCATTCTTTGATGCTATCCAAGGACAGAAGGAGGACGGTCGCTACTGAGATCGAGAGATTTGGAGGACAGGTGGTGTCAGTTGATAGGAAGAAGGACGCAATACGCCCCGAGTCCTTTTCACTCGGAGGAAACGGAAATCAAGATGTCGACATGGACGAGGCGGAGGAACTCGGATCGGATGCAGATCTGGAAGAGGACGTCCAGTTCGAGGTCACGTTCGCGAAGGAGCGGGAACAGGCCGAGAAGGACGGACTCAAGCTCAGCACGCGGTATCGTGCCAAAGATCTACGTGAAGCCATTTTGGTGATGGGCGATCAAGTGGATGTCCTGGTCACGAAGTATCGGTCTGGCCTTGCATACCTCGTTGCGTTGCACTCCGGTAGCAAAGGTCGCCAGGAGGTTGCGATCGCCACGCTTCCCTGGGTGTTCTACGTGCAGGAGATTGGGGCGTTCAGCGCGCCGACGAGCCAGCTACTGCATTTCCCAGTCCGGCGCGGCGCGGTACCCGAAATCCAAGGAAAGGTGTGTGTGTGTATGTATTCATAAACAGTGCAAGAGTCTCTGATCTTTCATTGCCATCTCGGTATCACGCAGACGATTACGATATCAAATTACCAAGGACCAGCGCGAGACTACCTGAAGAAACTTATCAACTTGATGGGCGGCCCTCGTGGAACTGGCACGCCAGAAATATTTACTGCAACGCTCAGCAGGGAAACGAGTGTAGTCATAGCCGCTAGGTATGCAATTTATTTACGTTGCTGGCACCCAAGTGTAATAGATCTCCACTTTAGGTTGGAAGGAAGGAAGGTTGAAAGCGCCCAGACCTGGAAAATACCCATTGTCAATCATCTGTGGTTGGAGGATACATTCAAGGCATGGCGAGGGGCTAGTCTCGCTGATCCAAGGTTTGCAACTCAATTGTGCTCATGGATTCACGCCTGATGAAGCCATTAGGTATACCCACTGGAGGTCAAAGATATCCTTTAATGACCTCTTGCCTGGCTGCTCCGTTATTGAAGGGAGTCTGGCAGACCTCAAGGAAGACATCAATGACATAGTACGAGAGATGAAGGCTATTGGATACGGGGAAGGGCTCATCAAAGCTGCATTGACCGGAAAGCTCGGTGTTCTACAAGAGGCTGACCCGATTCCTGGCGGACAAGCCGGTGCAAATGAAACGCCCACATCCAGCTATGTGGCCGTAGAGCAAAGTTTGCGTGTAGAGGAGGCAAATGTGGACATGGAAATAGACACAGGAGACGCTGTTCTAGAGACGGCATCGCGACGCAAAGCAAAAGGAGCCTCTGCAAAACCTCCATCCGAGTCCATGACCTTCAAGGGTTTCAAGCCCCCGTCAGGGAAAGGGCTAGTGCCTGTTGTTACACGCCTGCGACGTGATTCAGCAACCCGAGAGGCAGCTATGAAAGTCCTCTCTGGGTCCTCAAAGGTCATTGACCTGGTTGGGCCCTCTCAGGAGCCTCCAAACAGCCAGCCATCAGTTGCCGAACCTGAAGCTGACAAAAGCGCGGAAGTCTCCAAAACGATTATTGCACCCGCGGTGCCAGTTTTGCGAAGTCCTTGGGACCCATCCGCGACAAAGAAAGCCACGATGAGTAGGGTCGTTGATGACTCCCCGGCCGAATTCCGACGGCCTTCGAAGAAAAAGAGGGAGATTGCTGAAAAGGGAGGTCGGCAAGCCAAGGGGTCCACAGCGGCGGCTGCTCAAAGCGAGGTTAGTATGGAAGATGCTGAGGCGGCCCGAAAAGAAAGCCAAGATGCTAAGCCGAAAGGGGTACGGTCTGGTCGTGGCAAGGATCCTCAGCCGGAAGAAAACGCACCTTCGCAGAGGCATCAAAGTTCCAAGGCACAAAAGGAGGAACCGAAACCCCAATCTACAGGTCGAGGGAAGAAGCGAAATATTCAGACTCAGGAGTCGGATGAAGAGTTCCCAATCGAGACTCAGGATGACCTGATATCTCGTCGACGTAAGGTCGTCCATGCGGAAGGAAAGAGTCGACCCGATCCCGAAACGATGTCGTCAAGAGTGGAGTCTTCTCATCCACGACGTCCGACACAGAAAGCAGAACGGGGCGAGTCCGGTGCCAGCGAGGATGCGTACAGGCCTGAAAGGGCTGTGAAGAAACCTGTCTCCGCAAAGGCAGATAAGGCGATGAAACGGCTAAGGGACAGCATATCTGGCAAGGAAGGAGCCGGTCCTAGCAAAGAACCCACAAGGAAGGTGGCAAGCCGGAGACAGGCCAGTTCCTCTAGGGACGAGGAGGATTCGGCAAAGGAGCAGTCTGCAAAGCCTGGGCGGAAACCGCGAGGTGGAAGAAAACCCAAAAGCGGAGCTAAGGCGGACGACGCGTTCTCACTGAGCAGTGACTCGTCCGACGATGAACATCCCGGCAGTCCTTCGGCATCCGTCGTTTCCAAGCGTTCTTCCTTGGCATCCGGGCAGGCGAGTTCGGAGGACGAAGAGAATATGGCGGCTGCTCCACGTGCCCGACGGAGGGCCGCCACCAAAGCGACTCAATTGCTGCGGGAGAAAATCATGCCTGACGCGAATCTATTCGCACAGCAGATGAAGATGGGAGAGATCCGGAACAATTGGGAAGAAACTAGGAAGCGACGGCGGGATCCAGAGATGGAGGAGGATACGGACAATACGACGGACACGAAGAGGAGAAGGAAAGGTGGCGAAGGAGCCGCTGGCGTGAAAAAGAAGAGGTTTGGTTTTTTTTCTTTTTTCTTTGGCTTTTGGGTCGCTCGTCCCGTTGACAATCATGCTAAATCCTCCATAGGGAACGTTCTGTCTCGGCTCCCAATATGGGAATTCGGATGCTGACGACGAAGGTTCCACTGAAAGAGGAGGAATTACTGGTGTGTCCTGAGGGTTTTTTTGCCCCGTTTGGGGTGAAGCTTATGAAGATGATCAGAAATTGCATAATATGGGGATAGTGCGTGTGGAGGATCCACTTTCCTGCACGCACTTGGTTTCCAATGCGATCTTCCGGACGGAAAAGTTTCTGTGTGCGATCTCCATTAGCCCGACGATTGTGACCGAGATGTGGGTTCGTGAATGTCTGCGAAGCAAAAAGGTGGTTGGTACGTGCGAAATCCATCCTTGTCCGTGAAACCGTTTTCGGGGTTCATGAAACACGACGCAGATACGACTCCATACCTTCTCCGGGATGAAGAAGGGGAAAAGAAGCTTAATTTCAATTTGGGAAAGTGTCTAGCCCGTGCTCGTGAAAATGGAAAGACGTTGCTGAAGGGTCACTTCTTCTATCTGGTCTTTACCACAGAGGCGGCGGAAAATGTGATTCGAACGCTCTCTTCCGTCATCAAATCGGCAGGTGGTAATGTGGGTCGTCTCCTTGTGGTTTGTGTTTGAGCTGACGGTAGGGTGAAGTGTGCCCGCCAAGCTCCAACCTTGCGGCAAATGGAAGGCCATACAAAGAACCGTCACGTCGTGAGCGATATCCATGGAAAGGACAAGTGGTTGCCTTTATTGGAGAAAGGGATCCCGATTTATAACCAGGAAGTGATCCTCGCTGCTATCCTCCATCAGGAGCTCCCTGATTGGGAGGACGCCGATCTCCTGCTGAACTGATCTTACCATTCACTAATGCCTGTATTCTTGTTGGACCTTTCGTGTACGTACTATAGGTAATCGACAAGAGGTGTACATATCTTTGCTGGGTACAAGCGTCACATCCCGAGTGCATGTACACGGAATAAGGTTTTTCATTGCCAGTGGAGATGAACGAGAGGAGCGACGGTTGAGTGAGATTAGGCGCGGTAGCGATACGCTTCAGGGTCTTTAAACTTCATCCTACCCCGACCTTAGAGAGGGTGTCTCTGTGAGTTTGAAGAACGGGCCCAAGAAACGTGGGTTGTGCTTACCTTTGTATTGGAGTCCCGTCCGTTCGTCCACCCAACCCATCTTGGCCCGCTCCCGTTCGCTTGCCTCTTGCGCCGTGCGGAACGCCTCGTTTCGTTCGTTTTCTTCCCGCTCGAGGCGGAGGTCGTATTCTTCCTCGGTCTCGTTCGCCAGGGGATTGCGGGCAACGGACGTCTCGACGTCCGAGGTCGTCCTTGCCGTTCCGGCCTTATCTTCCTCTTTTTTCCTCCGTTTCGCTTCCCGCTTTTCCTCTTTCCTCTTCCTCTTCCTCTCTTTCCGTTTTCTTTCTTCGTCGTCGGAGCTGGACGACGCGGTGCTTGGAGTTTTGCTTCGATTCCTCTCCCTGCTTCCGCTCCCGCTCCCGCTCTGACTTCTCCCTCGTTTCTCCGCTCCCTCTTTCTTGGTTAGAGCAGCAGCAGCCGTAGAAGCAGTAGCTGGTGGACCTCGATACTCCAATTCGCCGCAATTGACGATTCGGACGGGTTGGAGCGGCCGATCGTCGTGGTGGGTCTTGACGGCCTCGATCTGTTTCACGACGTCGTCGAAGCCCCTGAGGACCTTTCCGAACACGACGTGCTTGCCGTTGAGGTGCTCGCACGGGGCGAGGGTGATGAAGAATTGGGAGCCGTTCGTGTGCGGACCGCGGTTGGCCATCGCGAGCAGGCCGGGCGCGGTGAGGGCGATCGTGAGCCCGTCGGGTTCGTCTGCGAACGTGGTCGAGGTGGCGGTCGCGTAGATGGATTCGCCCCCGGAGCCGTTGTGCTTGGTGATATCTATCACGATCTTTCGTCGGTTCCAGGTGCGGTATGGGATGGAGAGAGACGAACCTCCGCCTTGGATCATAAACTCTGGAATCACACGATGAAAGATGGAGTCCTTGTAGTAAAGGGCATGGCCGGAGACGGTGGATTGACCGCGTTCGCCGGTGCAAAGGGCTCTAAAGCTGGATAGAGTATGTTAACTCGTCTTCGCAAGGGGAAGATGTTCACTTTTCGGCCGTTTTGGGGACCAAGTCGGAGAAAAGTTGAAAGACGATTCTGAGCAGGAGGTAAAAACGAAAAGAAAACGAAAGGAAAGGAAGCGAAAGACCTGCCGAGGGGTGTTGGACCGATGGCGACGTCGATGAAGACTCTCGGCCTTGTGGTGGTCATGGTC
>Ga0335075_10007377_pt1 | contig 16911 bp, 10 predicted proteins | sample Lox_Sample_24_FD_206723 | JGI IMG/M metagenome (GOLD analysis project Ga0335075, IMG submission 206723) | Soil microbial communities from Loxahatchee National Wildlife Refuge, Florida, United States - Lox_Sample_2.4 | ecosystem: Environmental > Terrestrial > Soil > Wetlands | place: USA...
TCAGGCGGCGATCTCGATTCACAAGCTCTGCTGCGGCGAGCCGATCACCGATCGCATGCCGCGCGGGGTCACCTTGAGCAGCCGCAAGATGGGCATGCACGAGTGGTCCTACAAGAACGAGTACAACGCGGTGGAGCGCCGCCTGGTTCCGCACGTCGGACTCATCGAGCGGTTCAAGAAGATCAACGTCGAGGTCGAGCTCGGGTTCACCGCCGAGCAAGCGGCGCTCGAGGTGCAGCGCTGCCTCAATTGCGACGTGCAGACGGTGTTCACGGCGAAGCTGTGCATCGAGTGCGATGCCTGCATCGACATCTGCCCGGTCGATTGCCTCACCATCGCCCCCAACGGCGCGGAGCCCGAGCTGCGCGCGCGCCTGAAGGCGCCGGCCACCAACCCCGAGCAGGCGCTCTACGTGTCGGCGCCGTTGCCGCAAACCGGCCGCGTCATGCTCAAGGACGAGGATGTCTGCGTGCACTGCGGACTTTGCGCCGAGCGCTGCCCCACGGCGGCGTGGGACATGCAGAAATCCACCATCAAGGTTCCTCGCGCCGAGGATGAGATAGCCACATGCCGAACCTGATCAATGGGCCCGATCGTGTGAATGACTTCGTGGTGAAGTTCGCGAACGTGAACGGCACCGGCTCCGCCAGCGCGAACTCGCTCATCATGAAGGCGATTTTCCGCATGGGCATTCCAGTCACCGGCAAGAATTACTTTCCCTCGAACATTCAAGGGTTGCCGACCTGGTACGAGATCCGCGTGACACGCGACGGCTACGCGGCGCGCGCCGGCCGCGTCGACATCATGGTGGCGATGAACGCCGAGACCTACTCGAAGGACGTGCGCGAAGTGGTCTCCGGCGGTTATCTGATCTACGACGCCACCTGGCCCCGCAGCGCGCTTTTGCAGCGCGGCGACATCTCCGTCATCGGTGTGCCGCTCGCGCAGCTCGTGAACGAGAACTTCGACGGGGTGCGCAACCGCATCCTGCTCAAGAACATCGCCTATGCGGGCGTCCTCGCGGCGCTCCTCGACGTCGATCTGGAGGTCATCGATGGGCTGCTGCGCGAGAGCTACGGCAAGAAGCCCAAGCTTCTCGATTCGAACAGCAAGGCCCTGCATCTCGGCTACGATTACGCGCGCAAGCACCTCGGCTGTCCTTTGCCGCTGCGCGTCGAGCGCATGGACGGGACGCGCGGCCACATCATGATCGACGGCAACACGGCCGCGGGCCTCGGCTGCGTGTATGCCGGCGCGACCGTGGGCGCGTGGTACCCGATCACCCCGTCCACCTCGCTCATGGACGCCTTCAAGGGATTTTGCGAGCGCTACCGGGTCGATGCGGCCAGCGGGGAGCGCAACTTCGCGGTGATCCAGGCCGAGGATGAGCTGGCCGCGATCGGCATGGTGCTCGGCGCCAGCTGGAACGGGGCGCGCGCCTTCACCCCCACCAGCGGCCCCGGCATCTCCCTGATGAACGAGTTCCTCGGGCTCGCCTACTATGCCGAGATACCTTGCGTCGTTTTCGACGTGCAGCGGGTGGGCCCCTCGACCGGCATGCCGACGCGCACCCAGCAGGGTGACATCCTGCTCTGCGCCTATGCCTCGCACGGCGACACGCGCCACGTGCTGCTGTTTCCGGCGAATCCGGAGGAATGCTTCTACATGGCGGCAAAGGCCTTCGACCTCGCCGAGCGGCTGCAGACCCCGGTGTTCGTGATGTCGGATCTGGACATCGGCATGAACGATTGGATGTGCAAGGATCTGAAATGGGACGACGCCTACCGCCCGGATCGCGGCAAGATGCTGTCGGCGGAGGAGCTGCAGAGCCTGGACAAGTTCTACCGCTACGTCGACCGCGACGACGATGCCATCCCCTACCGCACGCTCCCGGGCGTGAGCCCGAAGGGCGCCTATTTCACGCGCGGCTCGGGCCACAACCAGTACGGCGCGTACACCGAGGATTCCGCCGAGTATCAGGTGGTGCTCGACCGGCTGAGGCGCAAGTTCTCGACCGCTGCGCGCTACGTGCCCAAGCCCGAGATCATCGGCAAGGGCGACCAGAAGATCGGCATCGTGAGCGTCGGCAGCTGCGATGGCGCGGTGCGCGAGGCCATCGATGTGCTCGCGCGCCAGAAGATAGCGGTCGACTACATGCGCATCAAGGCGTTTCCCTTCGGCCACGACGTCGAGACGTTCCTGAGCCTGCACGCGACCATCTTCGTGGTCGAGCAGAACCGCGATGCGCAGCTGCGCTCCCTGCTCACCCTCGAGACGGCGGTGGACAAGTCCAAGCTCAAGTCGATCCTGAGCTACAGCGGCTTTCCCATGTCCTGCGAGCCCATCGTCGATGGGATCCGCGCCACGCTCCCCGATGCGCCGCGGCTCACCGCCATCGCCGCCAGGCGCACCCGCTGAAGCGGGGATCTTCCCGGAGAACTCATGTCCTTCATCAACAAGCCGAAAGTCGCCCACCCCTCACTGCCCAGCAACGCGCTCGGCATGACGCGCCGCCAGTACGAGGGCAGCATGTCGACGCTCTGCGCCGGCTGCGGACACGATTCGGTCACCGCGGCGATCATCGAGGCCTGCTGGGGGCTCGACATGCGCCCGGAGCAGCTCGTCAAGCTCTCGGGCATCGGCTGCTCCTCGAAGACCACGGCCTATTTCGTGAGCGGCGCGCACGGCTTCAATTCGGTGCACGGGCGCATGCCCTCGATCGCGAGCGGCGCGAACGCAGCCAATCGCGAGCTCACCTACGTCGGCGTCTCCGGAGACGGCGATTCGCTGTCGATCGGCCTCGGGCAGCTGGTGCACGCGATCCGCCGCAACATCAACATGCTCTACATCATCGAGAACAACGGCGTGTACGGGCTCACCAAGGGCCAGTTCTCCGCTTCGGCGGACATCGGGACCAAGGCCAAGAAGGGCGAGGTGAATCAGAGTCCGCCCATCGACCCGGTGCTGCTCGCCCTGTCCCTCGGCGCCACTTTCGTCGCGCGCGGCTTCTCCGGCGACAAGGCGCAGCTCGTGCCGCTCATTCAGGCGGGCATGCGCCATCGCGGATTCGCCCTCATCGACGTGCTCTCGCCGTGCGTGACGTTCAACGATCACGAGGGGTCGACCAAGAGCTACACCTTCACGCGCGAGCACTATCATGCGGCGATCGAAGCCGACTACGTGCCGCCGGCGCGGGAGATCTCGGTCGATTATGCGGCGGGCGAGACCCTGCCCGTGGAGCTGCACGACGGCGGCCGCGTGCTGCTGCGCAAGCTCGGTGCCAGCTACGATCCGACCGACCGCAGCGCCGCCTACGGCTTCATCGAGCACAAGCTCGCGCAGAACGAGTATGTGACGGGGCTCATCCACATCGATGAGGACGGGAGCGGGGAGTTTCACAGCGTGAACAAGTCGAGCGCGGTGCCCTTGAATCGCATCCCCTACGAGAAGCTCTCCCCGGGCGGTGCGGCGCTGGAGAAGCTTCTCGATCGCTATCGATAGGAGCGGGACTCCGTACAACGGCCGGCATGAGCAAAATCGCCATCAAGACCCGCGACGGGACCTGCCCCGCCTACGTGTACCAGCCTGCGAAGGGCGGCCCCTGGCCAGCCGTGCTCGTCTACATGGACGGACTCGGGATCCGTCCGGCCATGCTCGAGCTCGGCGAGCGGCTCGCGACCCATGGCTACTACACCTTGCTGCCCGACCTGTTCTACCGCTCCGGACCCTACGAGCCGATGGATCCGCACACCCTGTTCAGCGACCCCGAGAAGCGCAAGACGCTGATGGAGAAGTTCATCGCGCCCGCGACGCCAGCCAACATCATGGCCGACACGCAGGCGTTTCTCAACTACCTCGGGTCCCGGCCGGAGGTCAAGGCGGGCGGCATCGGCACCACCGGCTACTGCATGGGCGGGTTGATGTCGCTCACCGCAGCGGGTACCTATCCGGACCGAATCGCGGCCACGGCCTCCTATCACGGCGGGCGGCTCGCCACCGATGCGCCGGACAGCCCGCACCGGCTCGCGCCGAAGATCAAGTCGCGCGTGTACATCGCAGGCGCGATCGAGGACGCCTCATTCCCCGACAGCATGAAGGAGCGGCTCGAGGAGGCGCTCACTCAGGCCGGGGTCGATCATCGGATCGAAACCTACCCCGCGAAACACGGCTGGGTGTTCCGTGACACCCCGGTTTACGATGCGGCCGCCGCCGAACGCCACTGGCACAGTCTCATCGGGCTGTTCGATTCGACCCTCGAGCGCTGAGCCGACGCCCGACCGCAGGGCTACCTTCACGTAGCGAGCGCCCGAGGAGCCGCGACCGTCCTAGGTGGGCGCCCGATGGCAAGCGCTGCATCCCGAGACCGGACCATGGCTTTTGAGCGCTGCCGCCGGATGGCGGTGGCAGCCGAAGCAAAAGCCGTGAAAGCGCGCCTCGACCCCTTCCTTCAGGTCCGTGCGCCGGCTTCGATGACACTCCACGCACAATGCCGCGCCGCTGCCGTCGGCATAGTTGTGATGACAGCTCAGGCAGTTGATCGCACCGTGCTTGCCGTGCGGAAAGTCGAGGGGCAGAGCGCTCGTGCGGCGCAGGAGCGGCTCGCGCAGCGCCGCGTCCACCGAGTCGGGAACGAGCCCCGCGAGTCCCACCACGCACATGGCGACCACCGCGACGATCACGCCCGAGTGACGCCCGAACACGGTATGAGCGCGTGCCGGCTTCGCGCTTCCCGGCAGCGGCGCCGGCCGCCGCGCACGCAGCAGCATGAGAAGCGCGCCGATCGTGGCGGCGACGAACAGGACCCGACGCCCGCGGCCGCCCAGGTATCGGGCGGTGACCACGACATGCACCGCAACCAGCAAGGCGAGTGCGCAAGCCATGATCACATGCGCGGCCTGGAAACCGCGATGGCTGCGCCAGAGCCGCCGCCGGATACCCGCCTGGGAGAGCACCACGAGGATCATGAGCAGCAGCGCCGCCCCGATACCGGCCAGCTGATAGAGCGGGGCCGTGGGCCGCAAATAAGCCGTGACGATGCGATCGGCCAGCAGCAGGCCGCCGACGTGGATGAGCACCGCGAGGAGCGCCGTCCAGGCGAGGGCGGTGTGAAGGCGCAGCGACAGCAAGCTGGGCGGCTGCGCGCTTCGAGGCCGGATCGGAGCCCCCGAGAGGACGATGCAGACGAGTGCACCCGCGAACCCCGCCCATTGAGAGAACTCCCAGGCCAGGCCGGTGAAACCCGCGAACGCCGGCAGGGCGAGGAGCAGCGCGAGCGCTGCGCCCCACAGAGCGTAGCGCGCATCGATGCGCGTCATGAGGACAGTATCGCATAGGCCGCCGCCGGACCGGCGCTTTTCGGGGCGGCGGTCCTTCGGCAGCCCGGCGGATGGTACCTTCGCCCCGGGACTGCAACTTTTCGCGCCTTGCCGTGTTTTAGGGCTAAACGAACCTACGCCAGTGCAAACGCCAACCACGGAGCCGAGCCGGTCGATCGAGTTCACGAAGTTCATGCGCGCGTACCAAAATATGGTCTTCTCGACGGCCGCGCGCCTGGTGGGCGGCGATGCTCAGGCGCAGGACATCGCTCAGGACGTGTTCATCAAGGCATACGAGAACTTCGAGCACCTGCGCGGCAGCGCTTCCGCCGGCGGCTGGCTCAAGACCGTGGCCACCAATCTGTCGTTGAACCACCTCACGCGCTATCGCAAGCGCTGGCGGCTGTTCTCCGAGGAGACGAGCGTGCCGGAGATGACGCTCCCCGACACCGCAGTCGAGATGCTGAGCGAGGCCGAGCGGCAGGCCGCGATCGAGGACGCCCTGCGGCGCCTGCCCGAGCATCAGCGCGTGCCGCTCGTGCTCTATCACTTCGAGGACTTCTCCTACGAGGATATCGCGGCCAAGCTCGCCATCTCGCTCGCCAAGGTCAAGACCGACATCCGGCGCGCGCGCGCGGCGTTGCTGCCGCTGCTCGAGCAGCGCGGCGTCCGCGACCCGCGCGAGGAATGAGGCCCGGTATGCATGAACTGCCTGAAAGCGAGATCGAAGCGCGCGTCGGGCGGGCACTGGGCCGTCTGCCTGCGCGGCGCGCCCCGGCGAGCCTGGAATCGAGGGTGCTCGCGGAAATCGAGCGCCGCGCGGCGCTGCCGTGGTGGCGCAGCAGCTTTGCGCGCTGGCCGTTCGCGGCGCGGGCGGCGTTCGCACTGATCTGTGCCGCTCTGATCGTGCTCACGGTGCTGGGCGCGGCCCCGGCGCTCACCGATCTCGCGGCCGCGGGCGACTGGCGGGCATGGCCGCTGCTGCGCGAGGCGTTCGCGCTCACCGTCGTGCAGCGGGCGCTGATGGGATCGATCGCGAATCTCATGTCCTCGGGGTGGGTCGAGGGCGCCCTGGTCGCGAGCGCCGCCCTGTACGCGGCTCTGTTCGGTCTCGCCATCGCGGGTTACCGCACGCTCTATCTCGATTCCGCGCCTGCGGATGAGGATGTCTCATGAATTGCGCTCGCTCCCATGCATTCGGCTCGCTGCTCACCGCTGCGTTGATCGCCTTGCTGCTGTCCCTCGCGGCGGGCGGCGCTCGGGCGCGCGGCCACTCGGCGAGCGTTGAGGAAACCGCCGCCCCGCCGCAGCAGGCCGCGCCGCCGCAAACCGCCGCGCAGGAATCCAGCACGCAGCAAGCGGCGTCCTCGGAGGCGTCCTCGCAGGATGAGGACACCGCCGACCCTGACGAGAGGCGCGCGCTGGGCGACTGGGACCAGTACTTCAACTGGACCTCCGAGGGGCGGGGGCATCTGCATCGGCACCGTCACGGCGACACCATCGTCAATTTCGGCGCCGATTCGAAGCTTCCCGCCGGCGCCCGCGCGGATGCCGTCGTATCGATCCTCGGATCATCGAGCAGCGAAGGCGACGCCGGCGATGTGGTCTCGGTCTTCGGCAGCACGCGGGTGAGCGGGCACGTACAGGACAGCGCCGTCGCGGTGTTCGGCAGCACCTACGTCGATGGCGCCGTGGGCGGCGATGTGGTGGCGGTGTTCGGCAACGTCAAGCTCGGCCCGAACGCCGATGTCGGCGGTGACGTCGCTGCCGTCGGCGGCACGGTCACCCGAGATCCGGCCGCGACCGTTCACGGCGACGTGCAGAGCGTCGGCGGCTTCATGCCGGGCTTCGGCTGGCTGCAGCCGTGGATCGAGCACTGCCTGCTCTACGGGCGACCGCTCGCGCTGGTGCCCGGCATCGGCTGGGCGTGGGCGCTGGCGATCTCGCTGCTGGTGCTGTACCTGGGGCTTGCCGTGCTCTTTCGCGGCGCACTCACCGAGTGCGCGAGCACGGTCGAGTCGCATCCCGGCACGACGCTGATCGCGGCGCTGCTCACCATGCTGCTCACGCCGATCCTGATCGTGCTCCTGTGTATCACCGTCGTCGGCATCGCCGCCATCCCGTTCCTGCTGTTCGGCCTGTTCTGTGCGGGGCTGTTCGGCAAGGCCGTGATGCTCGCGGTGGTCGGGAGGCGCGTGACCGGTACGGGGCGCAGCGGCGTGGGCGCCCATCCCGCGCTCGCCGTCCTCATCGGCGGCCTGATCGTGCTGGGGCTGTACCTGGTCCCGGTACTGGGCCTGCTGTTGTACAAGCTGCTCGGGCTGTTTGGGCTCGGCGCGGTCGTCTACACGGCGATCCTCGCCTCGCGGGCGCGGCGTGGGCCGCAGCGGCTCGCGCCGGCGCCGGCCGGCGGCCCCTCCGGTTTGGCGGCGGGGGCCGCCGACGCAGCCTCTGCGATGGCGGGGGCGGCTCCCGAGGCCGGTCCGATACCCGCGCCGGGGCCGGCACCGGGCCCGGTGCCCGCAGCAGCGAGCGAGCCGCCGATCAACGCCGCCTTGCCGCGCGCCGGCTTCTGGATCCGGATGGGGGCGCTATTGCTCGATGCGGTGCTGATCGGGGTCGTGACCAGCTTCTTGCATCACGACCTCGAGCTCGTGCTGCTCGCCGCCTATGGGGCGGTGATGTGGAAGCTGCGCGGCTCGACCATCGGCGGCATCGTTTTCGACCTGCGCGTCGTACGCCTCGACGGACGTCCCATCGACTGGGAGACGGCGATCGTGCGCGCGCTCGGCTGCTTCCTGTCCCTGGCCGTGGCGGGGCTCGGGTTCTTCTGGATTGCTTTCGATGGCGCCAAGCAGGCCTGGCACGACAAGATCGCGGGCACCGTGGTGGTGCGCGTCGCGAAAGGGGTGCCGCTGGTCTAGCGGCACGGGCCGACGGGCCGATGACGCCCGCTACTTGCGAGACTCCGCCTGACGAGCCTGTGAGGCGCCGGTCGCGTGCTCCTCTCCGGGCGGGGCTGCGGCGGACCCTTGAAAGCGGCGCGCGAACTCGACCGCCGAGAGGGGTTTCGACAACAGGAAACCCTGCGCCTCGTGGCAGCCGCGCCTGCGCAGCCAGTCCAGCTGGCCTTGCCGCTCGATGCCTTCGGCCGTCACCGTGACGTTGAGACTGTCTCCGAGGGACAGGATCGCGTTGGCGATGGCCGCATCGCTCGCCGAGCGGTCGAGATTGTGGACGAACGCCTTGTCGATCTTGATGCGGTCGGGAGGAAATCGGGTGATGTACGCGAGCGCCGAGTAGCCGGTTCCGAAGTCATCGAGCGCAATGCGGCAGCCCAGCTGACGGAGCCGCTCGAGAGCGCCGCGAACTCTGGCGGAATCATTCACCAGCAGCGACTCGGTGATCTCGACCTCGATCAACGAGGTGGGCACGCCGGCGGCGGCCGCTTCCACCTCGATCACCCGCGCCGGGTCGCCGTGCAGGAGCTCCTTGCCCGAGACATTGATGGCCACGGGCATCGACAATCCCAGCGCCTGCCACTCTCGCAGCTGGCGGCATGCCGCGCGAATGACCCAGCCGCCCAGATCGATGATCAATCCACTGTCCTCGGCGATCTCGATGAATCGAGTCGGGGGTATCTCGCCGTATTCCGGGTCGCACCAGCGCAGCAGCGCTTCGGCGCCGACCAGGCGGTAATCATCCAGCAGGAACTTGGGCTGATAATGCAGCTGCAGCTGGTCCTCCAGCACCGCGCGTCGCAACCGCCCCTCGAGGTCGAGCCAATTTCTGAGCCGCGCGCTCATCGCCGGGGTGTACGTCACGATGGAGCCCGATGCGCCCGCCTTGGCCTGGTACATCGCGGTATCGGCGTGCTTGAGCACGGTCGCGACGTCCGGCCCGTCATCGGGGAAGACGGCAATGCCGATGCTCGGTGCCGAGTAGAACTCCAGACCGTCATGCGTGATGGGATCATTGAGCATGGCCGAGCACGCGGTCGCTATCTCGAGCGCAACGGATCGCGCGTGGGGTGCGCCGACCAGGACGATGAATTCATCGCCGCCGAAGCGCGACACGGACACCTGCTCGTGCGCCGCCTGGAAAGGAGCGACAACCCGTGCCAGCTTGCCGGCGACGTTCTTCAGGACCGCATCTCCGACGGCGTGTCCGAAAGTATCGTTCACGCGCTTGAAGCTGTTGAGGTCGGCGTAGATGACGGCGACTTGCTGCTGCGTCGCTGCGGCCTCGGCGAACAGCCGATCCGCCAGGTCGATGCAGCGCTGCCGGTTCGGCAACCCGGTCAGCGTGTCGAAGTAGGCCAGCCGCTCGATGCGCTCGGCGGCGGCGGCGTTGCGCAATATGTAGGCGAGGCGGCGCGGCAGGAGCGCCCAGTTCACCGGCTTGGAGATGAAGTCGGTGGCGCCCGCGTCGAACGCCCGGCTGATGGCGGCGGAGTCCTCGTGGCCGGTCACCATGACGATCGGCACCGTGGCGAAGCGCGCTTCGGCGCGCAGCCGCCGGCAAACCGTGTAGCCGTCCATCCCGGGCATGTCGACATCGAGGAGCACGATCGCGACCTCCCGCGACAGCGCCGCCTCGAGCGCCGCGGCGCCGTTGTCGAAACTCAGCGCCGTCAGCCCGGAGGCGCCCGCCGTCTCGGCGAGCAGCAATCGGCCGAGATCCTCGTCGTCGGCGATGATGGCGACCAGGGCAGGCTCGCTCATGCGCTCTCCCGCAGATCGAGGCGCCGCAGCTCCTCGAGCAGCGCCGGATGTGCCGCGCGGATGAGGTCGAGCAGCCGCGCAGCCCGCGCCGCGTCGCGCTCCGCGCACGATTTCTCCAGCTGGCGAACGTAGCGGCTGAAAGCGAGCGCCCCCACGTTGGCGGAGCTCGAGGCGAGCTTGTGGCAGAGCGCGGCCGCCGCCGGGAAATCCTCCGCGGCGAGCGCCGATCGGAGATCCTCGATCGATCGAGTCGAGGCGGGCCGGAAAAGCTCCACCAGCTTGGAGTACAGGTCGGAGTGGGCGCCGCCGCCGCGCAGGCTGCGCAGCCCGAGCACCGTGTTGGGATCGATCAGCGCGGCCTCCCGGGGTGCCGCGCCGGGCGACGGCGCTGCGGGCGCGACCCGGCTGATCCAGCGGCGCAGCAGCGCGGCGCATTGATCGAGGGTGTAGGGCTTGCTCATCAGTTCGTCCATGCCGGCGCTCAAGCAGGAATCGAGATGGCTCGCCGCATCGTGAGCGGTCAGGGCGATGATGGGTACACGCCGGCCCGGGTCTTCTCGCTGGCGGATCAGCCGGGCGGTCGCGAAGCCGTCGATCGCCGGCATGTTGATGTCCATCATGATGAGGTCGAAGCGCTCGGTGGCACTGCGCGCGATCGCCTCCGATCCGCTCTCCACCCAGACCGACGTGCAGCCGAGCTCGGCCAGGTAGCCTTGTGCCACGGCGGCATTCACCGGCTCGTCCTCGACCAGCAGAACGTGGCCGCGGAGGCTCTCGCGCGGGCGCGCCGCGGGCGCCGGGTCGAGCAGCGGCGCGCGCCGCATGCCGGCCGCCACGCGCAGGGCGCAGAGAAGCGCCTGGTGATGAATGGGGTTGGACACGACGGTGTCGGCGTCGATCTTGCGCCGGCATGCGAGCGCCTCCAGCTGCGCGGCGCTGCCGACGATGACCAGCGGCAGTGCCGGGCGCTCGCCCTTGAACGCGGATTCGACCGCGGCGGCGTGCGTGCCGAGATCGGCGACGATGAGATCGCCCTCGGCCAGCGCGTCCGGGCGCAGCCCGCTCTCGTCGCAAATCGCCGTGAGACCCAGCATCCTCGCATGCCTGCTCAGCGACTCCGCGAACGCCGGCCGGCGGGTGAGGATGCGCAGGGCGCGCGCGGCGAACGCGGGCGGCGTTTGCGCCGGCCGCTGCGCGGCCACCGACAGAGGCAGGCGCACCCGGAACGTGGATCCCATCCCGGGCCGGCTCTGCACCGCGATCGCGCCCCCCATGAGCTCGGCGAGCTCGCGGCAAATCGCCAGGCCGAGACCCGTGCCCCCGAAGCGCCGCGTGGTCGATTCGTCGGCCTGAGTGAAGGGCTCGAAGATCTTGTCGATGGTCGCCGCGTCCATGCCGACGCCGGTATCGGCCACGGTGATGTGCGCCTCGGCCGCGCCGCAGTCGGCGAGATCGATGTCGGCCTTGACGAGGATCTCGCCGTGCAGCGTGAACTTGACCGCGTTGCCCACGAGGTTCAGCACGATCTGACGAACTCTCAATGGGTCGCCGAGCAGCGTGGATGGACAAGGCAGCGGCGGGCAAACGATCAGCTCGATTCCCTTCGCTTGCGCCGCGCCCGCAAACAGTGTCGTGCATTCTTCGAGAATCTGCACGAAATCCAGCGGCACGGTCTCGAGCTCGACCTTGCCCGCCTGTATCTTGGACAGATCGAGCAGGTCATTGACGATCTGCAGCAGGATCTGCGCCGACGAGCGGATGGTCTGGGTGAGTCGCGCCTGCGTGGAGGACAGTGCGGTGCGGCTCAGCAGCTCCGTCATGCCCACCACGCCGTTCATCGGCGTGCGCAATTCGTGACTCATGCGTGCCAGGAAGCTGCTCTTCGCCTGCCCGGCTTCCGCCAGCTGGCGGTTGCTCTCGAGCAGCTCGCAGGTGCGCAGCGCCACTTCCGACTCCAGCCGCTGCTTGGCGGCGACGATGCCCTGGATCTTGGCGCGGTGAGACCGGACGCGGTTGACGATGAGCAGCAGCAGGACCACGGCATAGACCGCATAGGCCCAGGGCGAGCGCCACGGCGCCGGAGCGCGGTGCACGGTGAGGCGCAGCGGCTCGCTCCAGATCGAATCGGCGTTCGCCGCGCGCACTTCCAGCAGATGATCGCCGGCGTCCAGATTGGTGAGCGTCACACGATGCGCGGCTCCGAGATCGATCCAGCGATCCGACAGCCCCGCCACGCGATAGGCCAGGCGGTTGCGCTTCGGCGAAGTGAAATCGAGCGCGGCGAAATCGAGCGAGACGATGCTCGCACGGTAATCGAGCCCGATACGATGCATGAGCCAGTAGGGCGTCTTGCCGGGTGTCGGCACGCCCAGCACCTCGAGTCCCGTCAAGACGACGCGCGGCGCCTGGCTGCCGTCGGTGAGGCGCAGCGGGTCGAAGATATTGAACCCGCCCGGGCCGCCGAAGCACAATCGGCCGTCGCGCAAGCGATGGTAGGCGTTGAAGTCGAACTCCTCACCCTGCAGGCCCTGTTCGCGGTGATAGGTCTTGACGGTGTGCGTGTCGGGATCGTAGCGCATCAATCCGGCGTTACCGCTGAGCCACAGGCGTCCCTTGGAGTCGCTGAGAGCGCCGTAGACGGTGTCGCTCGATAGTCCTTGCTCGCGCGACACCACCTCGAAGCGGATGGCGTCGGGAGAGGCGGCCGAGCCGATGACGCGGGCGAGACCGCCGCCGCCGGTCGCCACCCACACGCGGCCCTCGCCGTCGATGTCGAGTCCGTAGACCGTATTCGAGGGCAGGCTCGCAGGGTCGGCGGCGTCGTGCCGAAATACCTTCACGACCGTGCCATCGGCGCGCGCCAGATCGAGGCCGCCGCCATCGGTGGCGAGCCACATGTTGCCTTGCAGATCCTCGGCAATCGCGCTCACATTCTCCGCGCTCAGCGCCCCCGGCCGCGCCGTGCCGCCCGTATCGTAGGGAAGTTGACGGATGAGTCCGCTGGCCGGATCGAGCACATCGGCGCCCCCGCCCCAGGTGCCCACCCAGATACGGCCGTCGCGCGCCTCGAGCAGGGTCATGATGCCCGCGGCGCTCACGGCGTGCGGGTCGCCGGCTTTCACGGGAATGGATTGCAGCAGTCCCTGGGCGGTGAGCTTCTTCAGGCCGCTCGCCATCGTGCCGATCCATAGCGTCCCATCACGACCGAGTCGCAGCGACATCACGCGTTGATCGCCCAGGGCGTCATTGCGGCCGAGGATGCGGTCGAGGGTGGCGGCCTCGCCCGTGGCATCGTCGAAACGGACCAATCCGCCTCCCATCGAGGCAATCCACACCTTGCCGTCGGGTGCGTCCGCGAAGGACATGACCATCTTGCCGACGAGCCAGTCCGGCCGATGGCCGCCGAGCTCCCAGCTGCGCGGATTCCAGCGGCTGACGCCGCCCTCGCGCGTGCCGATCCAGACCAGGCCGGCCGAATCCTGGTACAGCGACAGGATGCTCGAATCGCGCAGCGACCCCGGATCGCTCTCCTCATGACGATAGTGCGAGAACCGCCCCGTCGACCGGTCGAGCAGATCGAGCCCTTCCGAGGTTCCGACCCACAGATGCCCGGCGTGGTCCTCGAGAATGGCGCGTACCTCATCGCTTGCGAGCGAGGTCTCGACGTGCGGGTCGTGCCGGAAGCTCTCGAGCACCCGACCCCCGTGATCCATGCGGTTGAGGCCGCCGTCGAAGGTGCCGACCCAGAGATTACCGCCTTGATCCTCGATGATTTGCAGGACCTGACTTCCCACCAAGGAGTGCGGATCGCTCGGGTCGTGGCGAAAATGAATGAACGCGCCTCGCTCGGGTTGCCAGCGGTCGAGTCCCGCGAGCGTTCCGACCCACAGCGCGCCGGAGCGATCCAGGGCAAGCGTGAACACGTTGTTGTCGCTGAGAGAGTTCGGATTTCCCGGGTCGTGGCGCAAGTGCTCGAAGCGGCCCGAGGCCGGATCGAGGACGTCGATCCCGGCATCGTAGGTGCCTATCCACACGCGGCCGCGCGCGTCCACGAGCAAGGTGCGCGTCGTATCGCTCGCGAGGGAGGCGGGATTGGCCGGATCGTGCCGATAAACGGTGAAGCTGTCCGTCGCTCGATTCCAGCGCGCGAGCCCGGCGTCCTTGATCGCGATCCACAGGTCATGATGGGCATCCTCGACGATATCGCGGATGAAATTTCCCGGCAGGCCGTTGGCGCCCGCGCTGCGCGAGTAGGCATAACGCACGAGCTCGTGGCCGTCGTAGCGGACCAAGCCGTCCTCGGTCGCCAGCCAGACGAACCCCTGGGAGTCCTGCAGCGTCGCGTATACCGTGCCCTGCGGCAGACCCTCCGAGGGTGTCAAATGCTCGAGAACGAGTGAGGGCGTATCCGCGGCCGCAATCGGCCCGGCGCCGATCAGCAGCCACATCACCCCGGCCGGCCAACGCCGCCAACGCGAGCGGTAAGCGCCTGCATGCATATCGGTACTCACCTGCTTACGATGCATGAATCTGAGGCGAGCCGGCTTGACCGACTTCCAATCCTGCGCCACCGGCGCGGATTAGGAGATGCGCTTCACATTCCGGCTATTGGTTCGGCACCCAGGGCACGATCGACGCCGGCGTGGACGCACCGGCCTGCGATCCGCTCGTTCCCCACCACGGCACGGATCGACTCCAGGCGTAGCCTCTCGACCAGGCGTAGCCGGAATTCCAGGTGTAATCGTCGGTCCACGGGTAGCCTTGACTCCAGCCATACGGTTGAGTCCAGGCGTAGCCCGCGCTCCAGTAATAGCCCTGGGTCGAATTGAACGTGGTCGACCAGGAATATCCGTCCGCGGACTGCGAGCCGCCCCAGGTCGAGCCGGCCATGTTCATGACGTAGTACTCGCCATTGGCGTTCTGATTCGCGGGGCCGCCGAAATGCTCGGTCCCCGCAAGGTCGGCGCCGATGTCGAGTCCCTGGTTGGCGCAGCCCGTCAGGGTGCTGTTGACCGCCGAGACCGCATTGATGAGGCCGGCGCCCTGCTCGAAGACGCTGTAGGCCAGGGCGCCGCTCGAGGTGACGGCCGGCCGCGCCGAAGCAAGCAGACGGCATTTGACCGTATCGGGGGTGAGCGTGGGATTCGCCTGCAGCATCAATGCCGCGACCCCGGTGGTGACCGCCGTCGCCATCGAGGTTCCCGACATGGTGAACATTTCCTGCGTCGGGTTCATCGAGCCGGGGTCGATGTTCGCGAGGTAGCTGTTGCTGTTCATGGACGCCACCATGTGTCCGCCCGGCGCAATCACCTCCGGTTTCACGAATCCCTCGTAGGTGGGACCGGCGGAGGAGAAGGAGGCGAGGCGATCGTCGGTCAGGACGTAGGGCGTGTAGTTGTCGGTGAGGGCGCCGACCGTGATGAGGTAGGGCACGTTGCCCGGCACTTCGATGGTCATGGGCGAGGGCCCGGAGTTGCCGGCCGCCGCCACGACGACGATGCCGGCCTGCCACGCCGCCATCACCGCTTGGTTGAGAGGGTCGTCCCAGTAGTAAGATTGCGGCGCTGCGCCGAACGAGAGGTTCAACACCCGGATGTTGTACTGGCGCCGATGCGCAACGATCCAATCGAGACCGGCGATGACATCGACGTAGCTTCCGGCCCCCTCGCCGTCGAAGGCGCGCACGATGACGAGATTCGCTTGCGGGGCGATGCCCAGATAGTTGCCCGAGACATTGACGGCGCCGCCCGCGGCGATGGACGTGATGTGGGTGCCGTGGCCGTAGGGATCTCCGAGCACGGGACCCGAGCCGCCGTCGGTGACATCGATCGTGGCGAGTATGCGGCCGCCATAATTCTGGCCGAGCGCCTGCCAGAGCCCGCTGTCGAGCATCGCGATGGTCACGCCTCGGCCGGTGATGCCCTCCTGCTGCAGGGTGTTGGCGCCGACCAGCATTGGATAATTGGTTTGGTACAAGATCGTCGGCGTACTCACGCCGGTGCCATCCTGCGGCACGGAGTTGCCGCTCGTGGCGCTGACCACCGAGGTGGTGACGCTGGACACGAGCGGGACTTGATTGGCGGTCACGAGCGTCGCCGAGGCGACATCGCTCACCGTCGATGTCACGGTCGAGGTGAGCCCACCGAGCAGGCCCGAGGATTGGCGCGTGGAGAGCGCACGGTCGGCGAACAGGCGCACACCCGGCATGGCGCGCAGACGCTGCGCTTGCCACGGATTCAGTCGCGCCGCCACCGCGTGCACGATGGCCAGCTCGCGCTCGACCGCCGCGCCGGCGGCATCGACCGATTGGCGCGCGGCGCTCACGCTGTCTGCTTGCACGAGGTAGCGTGCCGAGACCGCCGCCGAGCGCGTCGAGACCGCGGCGCCGGTCAGCGACAGGGCTGCGACCGCTAGGAGGACGGATGAGAGAATGGGCGTCTTCATGGGGATTCCTGCTCGTCGCTGATTCCCGACGGTCCGAGTTGCAGCGCATTACAGCGAAAGCGAGACGCAGTTACGGTGGGAGAGGACTCATGTCTCAGCGCGCGGGGTGTGACGCGCGTCGCATAATCAGGGTGTCAAATTGCCCGGCGGCCTCGGCATACAGGTCACCGCTCCCCTGCTTGCAGCCGAGCTCGAGCAACGCGCCTCTCTGGGCGACATCATCCACGCCGGTCGCGATGGGCATGAGCTCGAGCGCCGCCGCCGCGCGGATGCCGGCACGGCACATCTTGAGCGCCACCGGGTCGGTTCTCAGGGCGGTGACCCAGGCCCGGTCGAGCTGTAATCCCCAGATCGGCGCGCGCGCCAGCCGATCGAGCGAGGTGAACCCGCGGCCGACCTCATCGACGACGATCTGCACCCCCAGCCGG
>Ga0335075_10007378_pt1 | contig 16909 bp, 18 predicted proteins | sample Lox_Sample_24_FD_206723 | JGI IMG/M metagenome (GOLD analysis project Ga0335075, IMG submission 206723) | Soil microbial communities from Loxahatchee National Wildlife Refuge, Florida, United States - Lox_Sample_2.4 | ecosystem: Environmental > Terrestrial > Soil > Wetlands | place: USA...
CTATACCTCAGTCCTTTAGCCTTCATCGAGGTCCAATGGCAGCACTACCGCAAGCCGGCTGTGCTGACGTCGATGCCACACCCGCTGGCTTAGTCGCGCGGGTCGACCGGGACGATCGCCGGCGGCCAGCCGGCCGGCGCAACGCCTGGCGAGGCTCGGCGTGACTGACACGGCTGCGAGCGAGACGCTGCGGACGCTGCTGACTCCGATAACGCAGCGAACGGCGGGCGAGCGCATCGCGGAGCGAATCGTGACCGCCGTGGCGCTCGGTGAGTTCGTGCCTGGCCAGCGGCTGCCGACAGAACGCGAGCTCGCAACCATGCTCGAGGTCAGCCGTGCGAGCGTGCGCGAGGCCTTGCAGCGGCTCCAAGCGTCTGGATACGTCATCACCAAGCGCGGCCGGCGCGGCGGTACGTTCGTCCGCACCGATCAGGGCCCGGATGCGGAGGACATGATCGCCCGGACGCTGGTTCCGGCGTGGGCCGACCTGACCGAACTGCTGGACTTCAGGCACCTTGTGGAGCAAATGATTGCCGGCGCTGCAGCGCAGCGGCGAGAAGGCAGCGACATCGCACAAATCCGCTCTGCAGTGCAGGCCTACATCGACGCCACCGACCGCGACTCCTCGCGGCTGGCCGACCACGCATTGCACCAGGCCATCGCTCGCGCTACGCATAACGCTCGGCTCGTGGAACTTAGCGCTCAGCTGCGGCGCGAGGTCAGCCTCGGATTCGATGCCGAGCCTTACACGCCTCAGGTCCGGCGTCGTGCGCTGCACCAGCATCCGCTGCTGGCAGAAGCGGTCATCGCCGGTGACAGCGCGCAGGCCGCGCACCTAGCCGCCACGCACTTCTCGCTCACCGAGGAGATGCTCGGGGAGCTGCACGCCCGTATCCGACTGCGATCCGAGGGAGACCGGGATGGCCGTAGCAACAGTTAATGGCATCGAGCTGAACTACAAGCTGGAAGGCGATGGTGAGGAGACCATCGTCCTGATCAACGGCCTCGCTGACGACCTGGAGACCTGGGTTCTCCAGATCGACGACTGCCTGGCCGCCGGATACCGTGTCCTGCGTTTCGACAACCGCGGTATCGGCGCGAGCTCCAAGCCAGCCGGCCCGTACTCGAGCAAGATGCTCGCCGATGACGCCAAGGGCCTCGTCGACTCGCTCGGCCTGACCGACTTCCATCTGATGGGCGTGTCGATGGGCGGAATGGTCGCCCAGGAATACGCCCTCAGCTACCCCCGCGACCTGCGTTCGGTCACGTTCGCCTGTACCTACGCAGCACCAGGGCCGTTTTGCTCAAGGATGTTTGCCATGTGGGCCGACATGGCCCCGGTGCTCGGCGTTCCCTTCGTTATGCGCGACGTCACCCTGTGGGCGTTCACGGTCCCGTTCTTTGAGCAACGTGGCGAGGATCTCGCCGAGTTCGAGACTGCCATGCGCTACATGGACCAGCCGGTGCACGCCTACCTGGCCCAACTCGCGGCGATCCAGAACCACGACACCATCAGCAGGCTCGGCCAGATCGCAGTCCCTTCGCTAGTGATGGCCGGCGAGGAAGACATCCTCATCCCGGTATCGCTGTCCCGGCGGCTCCATGAGGCGATCCCCGGCTCGCACTGGGCCACCACCAAAGGCGGGCACGGCTGCGTCTGGGAGCACCCCGCCGAGTTCAACAAGACCTTCCTCGACTTTGTGCGACTGCACGGAAAGGGCTAGCGATGGCCACTACAGCAGAGACCAGCGAGGGACTGCAGCGCGGCCAGATCGGCATGCTCGGCGTGATCATGCCGGGCGTCGCCCAGATCGCACCCGCCTTCAACCTGTTCTTCACCACCGGATTAATGGTCGCGCTGGCTGGCGCATCGGCGCCGCTGATCTTCCTGATCAGCATGGTCGGGATGGTCGCGACCGCCAGCAGCCTGGCTCAGTTCGCCGGTGTCTACCCGAGCGCCGGATCCTTCATTACCTACATCACCCGGGCGATCGGCACGAAAGTCGCCGTGGCAATCGGCGTGATCACGATCCTCGGTTACATCATCGCCTTCGGCGGGATCTACATCTTCGTCGGCAGCTACATCGTCCAGAACGTATTCGGCGACCCGCACATCTGGGGCATCACTCAGCTCACCACGATCGTCTACGGCGCGTTGGTAGTCGCGCCTGTCGTCATAGGCCTGAAATTCGGCGTTCGCGTCACCGTCGTGCTGTATGTGTTCGAGGTACTGCTTCTGCTGGCGATGAGCCTGACGATCTTGTTCCGCGGCGGAGCCAGCGGCCTGTCCGCCACGCCGTTCAGCTGGCCGAGCGGGCACTCCACAGACGTCCTGCTGGCCTTCAGCCTCGCGGTGCTAGCGTTCGGCGGTTTCGAGGCAGCGGCCCCGCTCGCCGAGGAGACCCGCAATCCGCGGCGGGCCGTTCCCGCCGCCGTCATTGGCGCTGTATTGATCAGCGGCGTGCTGTACGTCCTGGGCTCGTACGCGCTGGTGATCGCTTTCGGAGTCGGTCATGCCGGGACACTTGCCGCGAACCCGAACCCGTTCCACACAGCAGCCAAGGCCTTCATACCGTTCGTCGCCCCGCTGATCACCTGGATCTTCTTGTCCAGCGTCACCAGCTCCTACGTCGCCGCGAACACTCAGACCTCCCGCGTGATCTTCGCGGGTGCGCGGGGCGGGCTCTGGAGCAGCGTGCTGGCGGCGGTCAACGTACGGTTCCGCACGCCGGCCGTCGCCGCTATCGCATTCGTGGCACCGAGCATCATCATCGGCGTGGTCGCGACTGCAGTGACCACGCCGTCCTCGGCATCGGGGTTCCTGGGCACCTACGGCATCCTCGGCCTGATCATCATGTACCTGATGGCCAACGTGGCCCTGATCGTCGAATGGGCGAAGTTCCGGGCTCGCGGCATCCATAAAAACCCATGGCTGTGGGTGGTCGTGCCGATCATCGGCGTCGCCGTGCTAGCCGTGCCCGTATGGGGCGACCTGCGCCCCGGCCAGGCCAGCCCCTACAACATCCTGCCCTGGCTGACCCTCGGCCTCGTCGCGCTCGGAGTTATCTACGCCCTCGTGCTCGGCGCTGTGCGCCCGCAGGCGCTGCGGCGGGCGCCAGCTCTTCTCGAGGGTGACGAAAGCCTGGCCACCGATCCAATTGCGGCGGCTGACTCGGCCTGACCACAACAACGGCTTCGGCGCGCGACTGAGGTTCGTCTTAGGCTGGTGTGCCGTGCGAATCTTTATCGCGGGCGCTACGGGCGTCATCGGAATCCGCTTGGTCCCCCTGTTGGTGGCCGACGGGCACGTGGTGGCTGGCATGACCCGCTCCGCACACAAGGCCGACCTGCTGCGTGAGCTCGGCGCGGAGCCCGTTGTCTGCGACGTGTTCGACTCTGCGGCCCTTGCTCACGCGGTGGCGTCGTTCGGTCCGGAGGTGGTCATGCACCAGCTGACCGACCTGCCCGACGACGCCACCCAGATGGCGAGTTTCGGTGACCGGAACGAGCGGATGCGCAGCGAGGGCACGCGCAATCTGCTCGCCGCCGCGGCAGCGGCCGGGGCCGAGCGCGTCATTGCGCAGAGCATTTCCTGGGAGCTGCCAGGGAACAGGCGCGAGGTCACCGCGGAGCACGAGCGGGCGGTGCTTCAAGCAGGTGGCGTGGTGATCAGGTACGGCCAGTTCTACGGCCCAGGCACGTTCTACGAGACCAATCCGCCACAGCAGCCGCGCATCCACGTCGATGACGCTGCCCGCCAGACTCTCCCGGCATTCGCCGCACCGGCGGGAATCACCATTGTCGTGGACGACAGGGCGGCCTGAGCGGACATCGGCGAGGCGCGCGACTGGGCGGAGTCGCGCGCCCCGGATTGTTAGCTCCCTACGCTGACATAAGGGGTCCAGCTGCCGCTGCTGTTTGCCTCGATGCCGACGGTTGCGTTGATCGTCTGGCCATCGACGGTCTGGACGGTCTGCGCGGTCAATGAGTCGACGCCCAGCCATGCGTAGGCTTCCAGGTTCGACGGGAAATCCGACTGGATCTGCGCCAGGCTCAGCGTCTGCCCGTACTGGGCGCCGCAGGCGGACGAGGAGCCAAGCATGTAAAAGCCGCTGTAGCCCGAGGTGCCGCCCTTGCCGTAGCAGAAGTCCGCAGACGACAGCGGGTAACCGGTAGACGACTGCGGATAGGTTCCGGAGGTCGATGTCTGCGGGCCGTCGCCGATCCAGATGTTCTCGATTAGGCCGTCCCCTCCGGTGTAGTCGAGGCTGGCCGGGGTCAAGGACCCGAGGGAACCGAGGTTCACAACCACACCCGCATCGGCGTAGCTCGGGCTAGTGCTGGTGCTGGTGTCAGCGAGATCCGGGGCTGACGAAAGAGTGAACTCGGTGCCGTTGTTGACTTCGGCCATGACCTTGGCCTGAGAGATTCCCGCTGGTCCCTGCGGCCCGGTGTTGCCGGTCGCCCCGGTCGAGCCGGTCGCCCCGGCTGGTCCCTGCGGCCCAGTCGGGCCCGTTGCCCCGGTCTTGCCAGCCTGCCCGGTTGCGCCCTTCGGGCCGGTGACGTTCCATGACAGCGCCTTGTCGCCTTTCGGGCACTTGGCGCCCGAGCGCTTATACAGGCCGTGTGTCCTGGCGTTCTCGCACGCCTGGATTGTGGTCGGCTTCGCCGTGCTGGTGGCGGCGAGGGACACGCCTGCGCCCATGACCGCCGCGGCAACGAGCCCGACAGCGGCGAGGAGCTTGATCTTCAAGGGGGTTCCTTTCCCGTTGCGGTTGCCGACGGGGGATCCGTCAGCGTCTTGCGCGAGCTGGCGTCCGCGCCCCCAGGGACCTGTCAGGAAAGCCGGGCGAGCGGACGCCGCACCGGCCCTCGTCGCAATGCCAAGCACGGAAGCAGCCGTGCAGCACGCAGCGCACAGCCCAGCTCCGATCCCCACCCCAATGCGCACCGGACCCCTTCGGCGCACCGGTAACACGCTGTGGCTGTAGCGCACGATGTAGACGCGCTGGTAAGCCCGGACGTTTACCGCATCAATGGTCAGGATTTATCGCAAATAGACATCTGGCGAGAAACGGCATTCGGCCTGCCCACGCACCTCTGCGACCTGCGGTGACTTCGATCATTGTGCTCGGCGATCACGTTCTATCCGCGTATGTCCGCGCGGTGATGCCGTTAGCCCCGACAACGGCGATCATATGAGCTGCCGTGCCAGGTGTTCCTGGACCAGGCGCACCGCCATGGAGCCGTCGCCGATAGCGGAGGCGACGCGTTTGATCGACCCGCTGCGGACGTCCCCGGCGGCGAAGACCCCAGGCACGGTGGTCTCTAGCGGCAACCGCCCGGCTGCCGGCTCTTCGGTGGCTACCGCGTGGTGGGCCTAACGACCCACAACCCGAACCAACGTCCTGGGCTGCTTGTGGACGGACCGGAGCTACCGGTCAGACCGGTTCGACTGCGAGTTTCCTGAAGCGGAGCGACGGGACTGCGCGCCGGAGATCAGGCTGTCTTCTGGTCGTCTGGACTGCGGCCGCGCGTGACGGCGCGCTCGATCCGCTCCAGCCGCTCGGTGATGTCGGCGATCTCCGGCGGTATGCCGGTGCGGACTGTGCGCTCCAGGATGGAGCGCACGTAGCTGGTGTACCGGACGTGCCGTGCGCGGGCCTGCCGTTTGAGCTGGTCGATCACATCGGCGGGCAGCCGGAGCGAAGTGGTGGCCATCGGCTGCGGCTCGACCCACTCGCCGTGCTCCATCTCTGCGCTGGTGTCGTGAGTGTCGTAGTAATCGGCCAGCTCCTCAAGTTCGGCCGCGGGCCGGGGTAGCTGCTCAGAATGCTTGGTCATGGTCATCGTGCCTTCCTGCGGAAGGTCTTCTTCTCGTTGTCGGTCATGTCGCGGGCGGTGACCACGAACGCCTCCTCGGCTTCGGGGATCACCACCGCGAGCAGATAGCGGCCCGCGTAGGTGCGGCCGTACACCAGGATTGTGCCGTCCCGGCCGGGCACGGCCCAGTACGGACGCTCGAGGATCGCCTCCCGCACTTCGTCCAAGGTCACGCCATGAACGGCGACATGGTCGGCGGACCAGTCGCTGTCACGGACGGACTTGAACACAACACCAGTGTAATGCATTCGTATTGCAACTGATTCCCCGTTACAGGGAGCTGGCGCTGGAACCTGCTCACTCGCGCCAAAGGATCGCTCGACCGACCTCCCGACCTGTCTCGTTGCTGGTGGGCGTCGGTGTGGCGTCCCTGCGGAGTGCCGCGAGCCGGCGCTGATCCCCTTCCGGTCGCGCACGGAACGGGCACGACCTGGATGCAAATAATCACTGAGTCTTGATAAAGAAACTTTGATCAAGATACGCTGGCTTAGTGTCCGAAGACAGGCGGCCAGGCGAGGCAGGCTTGCGGCTGCGCGCACTGGCGCATCCGCTGCGGTGGCGGCTGATGGAAGTGGTTGACAGCGAGGGCTCGGCGACTGCGACGCGCTGCGCGCAGCTGCTCGGCGAGAGCGTGGCCAGTTGCGGCTACCACCTGGGCATTCTCGGGAAGTACGGCTATCTGGAGCAGATCCCCGACACGCCAGGCCGGGAGAGACCGTGGCGAGCGACCGACCGCCGGCAGGACCTGTCACCGCCTGGGCCGGGTGTCGATGACCAGCTGGCATCCGAGGCGGCCACCGAGGCATTCCTGGAAGCCGAGGTGGATCAGATCAAAGCCAGGCAGCGCCGGAAGGGCACCGAGCCGCCGGACTGGGCTGCTGCCACCGCGCTGGGCGGATCGACTATGTGGCTGACGGCAGAGGAGCTGCGAGAGATCAAGGATGAGTTGCTGGCCTTGTTGCGCCGTTATCAGGAACGATCCGACGATCCGCGGTTGCGACCGGATGGTGCTAGGCCGTCCCGGCTGTTCTTCAGCACTTCGGTCCGCCCGCAGCCATGACCTTCACCGCAACTGCCGGAAGGACGCGGGGCGGGCTGTGGCGTCACCGGGACTTCCGCGTGTTCTGGACCGGCGAGACAACTAGTCAGATCGGCACCGCGGTAACAATCGTGGCCCTGCCCCTTGTCGCGGTGGAACTGCACGCCAGCACCTTCGCGATCAGCCTCTTGACCGCCGGTGCCTGGCTGCCCTGGCTGGCGCTGGGGTTGCCTGCCGGGGCGTGGGTCGACCGGCTGCCCCGTCGGCGCGTGATGCTCGCCTGCGATGCCGTGTCATTCGTGGCTTTCATTAGCGTGCCAGTGGCGGCCTGGTGCGGAGCGCTGCGCGTGGCCCAGTTGGTGGCCGTCGCTCTCATCGCGGGCGGGGCATCGGTTTTCTTTAACACCGCCTATCAGGTGTATCTGCCGTCCGTCGTGGACCGAGACGACCTGACCGAGGCCAACGCCAAGCTGACCGGCAGCCGCTCAGCCGCGCAGGTCGCCGGGCCTGGGGTTGGCGGCGCGATCGCCCAAGCCGTCGGCGCCAGCGCCGGGCTGCTCGCCGACGCCGTCAGCTTCGCGGCCTCCTTCGCATGTCTCATAGCGATCCGGAGCCGGGAAGAGCTCATCCGTGCAGACGCCGTTAGCAGCAAGCGGCAGCTCGGAAGAGAAGTGCTTGACGGCCTGCATTTTGTGGTAGCCGACAAGTTCCTGCGGCCCCAGCTGGCATTCGCCGCCGCCGCCAACCTCTTCCTCACCGGCCTTGACGCCCTCTTTGTGGTCTTCTTGGTCCGGACCATCGGCAGTAGCCCAGGGACCGCCGGCCTGGTGTTTGCCCTCGGCAGTGCCGGCGGAGTCATCGGTGCGGTGGCAGCCCGGCCGCTGGCCACGCGATGGGGGACATCCCATGGCATCCTCATAGCGGTACTAGGCGGCCTTCCCTTCGCCGTCCTCATGCCACTTACCGGCCGTGGGGCCGGTCTGCTTCTCTTCGTCGGGGCAGACTTCATGGTTGCTGCCGGCGTAGTCGCATTCAACGTCATCGCCGCCAGCTGGCGCCAGACCTATGTGCCGACCGAAATGCTTGGACGCGTCAGCTCCTGCGTGATGACCCTGTCTTACGCCATGATGCCGCCCGGCGCCGTGATCGCCGGCATTCTTGGCCAGGCCCTCGGCATCCGCACCACCCTGTGGGTGCTCGCCACCGGTATCGCCGCGTCCAGTCTCTTCTGCGCGGCATCACCGATGCGAAGACTGCGCGACCTCCCCGCCGCGCCGGCCACTCCAGCTTCCCACCGCCCGGAGCCATCAAGTTACTGAAGCTGCTCTCGTCACCCTGACGGCTGACGCCACGGCCAGATTAGTCCGCGCATAGAGACCGGGCAGCCTCGTCTGCCGATAACTGCAATGAGCCGCGCACAGCCGTCGCGCTTCTGCTCCACGTCGGTAGCCGGATGTACCTGCCATGTCCCTGCGATGTACCTGCGGTGTCCCTGATGCTGACCTGCGGCCCGCGCAGGATCGGCGACCCCGCGTACGTGGCACGATGCAGGGGCGCGACCATCTGGCGTCACCTGCCGCTCGGTGCAGTTGTCATGTCCGTGCGCGCCCTGTGCTCCCTCCGGGTTGCCCAGGGGACGCGTGGGCACGCATTCCGATCCGCCCGCGCAGTCCGGGCACCATTGCGGGTTCCTGCTGAGACCGGTAACCCCTGCCGTGTCTGGCGTGCTGGCAGCGGCCGGTCCGGGCCTTCCTGTGGGCTCCCAGACTGATACCCCCTGGTGGGTCTATCGACGATCGATGGGGCGCGGCGGGCGCGCGGGTGACGGGTGAAGACGGCATGCCGCTGCTGCGGACCTGATCCCGGTCGCCCAGCCTGTGCCCGGCCGTGTGCGGCGCAGAGCGGGCACGTCGCGCGAGTTCACTCCCCACCGCCAATGTCTGCCGCGGGCCGCGCAGTGCGGCGGACACCGCGCGGCTGTGCGCCGCACGTGCCGTCACCGCCGCGTGACAGGCGCCGCGCGGGAACCCGGCGTTCAGTTTGGCGGCGTCAAAGCCGCGCCCTGAACTCGGACTTTCACTAGTGTCAGCGAGCCAGGCGGCGCGGCCACCGGACCACCACCGGCGGGCCCTGGTCAGCACACCAGGTCCTGCGCGTGCTCGCCAACCGCATCTACCTGGGCGAGCTGACCTTCCGCGACATCACAGCCACCAGCTGCCACCCCGCGATCATCGACGACACCGCTTTCGATGAGGCGCAGCGCATCGTGGCCGCCCGCGGCGAAGACTACTCCAAGCGAGCCGCGAACAGCTCGGACTACCTGCTCACCGGGCTGATGCGCTGCCCGTCGTGCGGCAAGGCGATGATCGGCACCCGAGCGCACGGCCGCAGCCGCGTCTACCGCTACTACACTTGCTTCACCCGCGTCCGCTACGACACCGCTCGCTGCAACGCGAGCCGCCTGGACGCCGATGCCACCGAGCACGCAGTTCTCGTCGCACTCGCCGGTTTCTACTGCGACCAGCACGACTTCATCGCCGACGCCATCACCGCAGCGCAAGCAAGCCACGCAGCGGCGCATCACGGCAGACGTGCTGAGCTGGCCGCTGCAGACCGCGAACTGGCACGGACTGACGCTGCGATCGACCGCTATCTGGCCGCGTTCGAGAACGGCACCCTCGAGCCCGAGGACCTCGCCGGGCGGCTCGCCCAGCTGAAGGCCCGATCGGCCCAGCTTCGCGCCCGCCGAGACCAACTCGACCGCCAGGTCGCCGCAGTACCTGCCGCGCCGCCACTAGCCACCCTCCGGCAGGTCGCCGATCACATCGCCGAAATCGTCGCATCCGGCTGCGATAGCCAGCGCAAGGCGCTGATCGAGGTGCTGATCGCCCAGATCAAGATCACCGGCCCGGACCGGATTGTTCCGGTCTTCCGCATACCCCAGCCAGCTTCGAACCAGCCGAAGGCTTCGGGCCCGGCAATGGCACCCAGTGGGGCCGCCGAAGATCCGGTTCGTGCATTGACCAATTTGGTGGGGCGCCTGGGGCTCGAACCCAGAACCCACGGATTAAAAGTCCGCTGCTCTACCATTGAGCTAACGCCCCGCGTGCACTCGGGCTCTGACCAGCAGCTTCTCCTAGGAGATCGCCTCGGTCGTGCTGCCGTCATCGTAGCTGCGGCGACCGTCCCGCGAGCTAACGATATGCCAGCCGGCATCGAGGATGTCACGACTGAGGGGCATCGGGCGATCTTGTTTCTGAGCCCGAGCGCACCACGCCGCGTTTCTTCAGCAGGTCCTAGCCGCGGATTCGGATCACAAGGCGGCTGGCATAAACGATGACGCCACCGATGGGTCGCCCCCCTGCCAGGGCGTGCAGGCGGGCCCAGCGAAGCTTCCATGACCACTTCGGCGCCGAGCCTGCGTCGACTAGGATCCCGCCGATTTTGCTGGTGGTGACGTAGCGGCGGAAGGCGCTGATGGCTGTCGGCGTCACCGCGTGCCTGGCCAGGGCAGCGACGGGCGCCGGCAGGTCTGTAGTCCCGTTGAAGGCCGCGTTGACGAACCCGCCGGCCAACCGGAAGTAAAAGTCGGTCTCGGCCTGCCATCGCATGCCCTCGTTGCGGCGGGCTGAGACCACCAGCACAGTAATGCCAGGCTCAAGGTACCTGCGGTACTCGCCGGTAGCGATGAATGCCGGCGTGCCCGACGTGGTGTTGACGTTCAGCGCGGGGACGTCTGCGGCGACTGCGGCAACCGCCACCGCGGCTAGGGCCCAGCGTGCCAGCCGTGCCCGCCGAAGCGGGGCCGGATCGGCCAGCCACATGGCTGTCATCACGGCCAGGATCAGGAACGCGAACACCATCAGCCGGGATGCGTATGCCCCGCGCAGGACCGGCAGGTTCCACACGATGGCCGAGGGCAGCGTGGTAACCATGCGGCCGCCCACATACAGCACGGGCCCGAGCGCGCCGAGAACCACGACGATCAGCATGACAACGAGGAGCCTGATGATCCGCCGTGACCAGTAGAGGATCCCAACCGCAACCCCCAGCACCAGCAACGGGATGCCCATGTAACCGTCGAAGCTCGCGACCCGCATCTGATCTGCAGTCGTCGCCAGCCAGCTCAGGCCGAACGTCGCGCCGCGCCTGGGGACAACCAGGCCGAGCAGGTTGATCGAGGTCTGGCCGGGGCGCCGGTCAAATGCACTCGGCACGTTGGCTAGCGCAGCTGCAATGAGCGGCGAGCCCAGGACAAGGGATCCCAGCCAGGCCAGCCCGGCCAGCCGGGCCAGCCGGGTGACGACCGGGCGGGTGGCAGGGCCGGCCAGAGCCCAGCCGACCAGCAACGCCAGTGCTCCCATCGCTGTCACGAACGCGAAGGTCTCGAGAAAGAGGGCGACTTGCGCCGCCAGCGCGAGCGTCAGCAGCACCACGAACGCCCGCCCGCGGATCGCGCCATCCCGCCAAGCCACCACCAGGTAGGCCATCAGTGGCAAGAGCAGGCTGAACGCCAGGTCCAGCTGCCCGGCCACCACGTGGTTCATCTCGTACGCAGAGAACCCGTACACGAACCCGGCGGTCAGAGCAGGCCAGAACCTGCCGGTGAGCCGCCGGCACAACACAAACGCCGCCCACCCCGACACCGGGATCGAAAGCGCCACCAGCAAGTTGAATGCCGCCACCGGGCCGATGGCTGCGGTTAGGGGCCAGGCCAGCAACGCCAGCACCGGTACCGTGGTGTCCCAGGCCAGGTTGTAACCGGCCGGCGCACCCACATAGGTTGAGTAGAGCGGGTTCAGTCCACGCGTCAGCGCATGCGGCCACCAGCCGAGGCTCCAGACGAAAATGTTCGGGTCCATGCTGCGCGGATCCAGTTGCGCCTGCGAGGGATGGGCCACCAGCGGTTCCGTCCGCCACAAGATCCACACTCCGAGGTACACCACCAGCGCGAGCACGCCCTGCATCGCCGGGGACGTCAAGCGCAGCCGCCCCGCCGCCACGTCGACGCGTTCCGTTTGTGAGCCATCGATGCCCGGCCGGCTGGCGACAGCGGACTCCGTCGTGGCGTCCGCGCGCTCATGCCCTGGCGGGAACTGTCCCGGCAGGCTGACGGCGGCAGCGTTGTCGGGAGAATCAGGCTTCATATAAACAGAGACGTTCTAGCGGGCGCGATGATGCGTTGTACTTGACGGATTCCGTCCGGGGACAGAGAGATCGAGCGAACGTCGTCAGCGTCTCCGGTAGCGTCGGCGGTTCGGGCGGCTGATGGCGCGGACGCTAGTACCAGGGGACGCCAGACGACGTCGGGTTGCACCGCACGCGCGGACTGTGTTTCACCAACCGTCACCAGCGTGCCGGTAACATCCCGCTTCGTGCACGCTAGTTTTTTCGAGGCCGCCGGGTCGGGCACCTTCCGCGCGACCGAAGCGACAGCCGGACCATGGAGCGCCGACGCTCAGCATGGCGGACCGCCGTCTGCACTGGCCGCGCGTGAGCTGGAACGCCACGAGCCCGACGAGAACATGCGGCTCGCCAGGGTCGCCGTCGACATCCTCCGCCCGGTCCCGGTAGGCCTGCTGACAACCCGGACCCAGACCCTTAGGCCTGGCAAGCGCGTCGCCCTGCTCGAGACCGTCCTGGAATCCGGCGGGCAACCGGTCCTTGTGGCTAGGGGGTGGCGGATCGCGAAGCTGACCGACGCGCCTGTCGTCACCAGGGCCGCCGCTGTGCCGGAGCTCCCGGCTGCGGCGAAGGTGCCACGGTTCCCCGGCGGCAATGTGGCCGGCTACCTGAGTCACATCGAGTGGCGATTCGAGACCGGGAACTTCGACGAGCCAGGCCCGTGCAAGACGTGGGCAAGGCCGCGCATCCCGCTGCTGCCTGGCGAGGAAATCTCTCCGATGTCCAGGACCCTGCTGCTCGCCGACTCCGGCAGCGGCGTAAGCATGACCCTGGATCCGAGGATCTACATCTTCATCAACGTCGACCTGACGGTGATCCTGCACCGTGATCCGGCCGGCGAATGGCTGCTGCTCGACGCGGCAACCACCATGGGCGGCACAGGCACCGGCCTGGCGGAGACAAGGCTGTCGGACTTCGCCGGAGAGGTCGGGGTCGGCGCCCAGACCCTTCTCGTCTCACCGCGATAATTAGCGAGCATGACGGGCGGGAACGGGGAGCTAACCGCCGCAGTGGAAGTCGGCGAGCAATCCCTGCGCGGGCTGGTGCGGGCCGCTCCTGGGCTGACTGTGCTAACCGGCGGCCAGACTGGCGTCGATACCTACGCCGCCGTGGCCGCGTTGCATGCAGGCCTCACTGTCCACCTGGTCCTCCCGTCCGGCTACCGGCAGGAGGACGGCCCGCTGACACCGGCGCGCCGCCGTCGTTTCGCCGGCGCCATCCTGAATGAGCTACCGTCCGACAGCTTCAGGTACCGGACGTGGACGTGCGCATACCTGGCCGATGCGGTCTTGCTACTCGACCCGGCGGGAGGCTCGGGTTGCCGGGAGACTGCCCGTGCCGCGACTCGCCTCGGCCGGCCGCTGCTGATCTCCCGGTCCGGTGCGCTTACTGCGGAGCAGACGACAGCCTGGCTAGCCGATGCCGGCACGCGAGTGTTCATGGTGGCAGGGTGCCGGGCAAGCGTCCTGGCAAGTAAGGGCAAGGGCCGCGGACTGCGGACCGAACTGGCCGCAATCATGGCTGGTGCCCGGCGGCACCATGACGAGCTGATCGCGGGCGCCAGTCAATAGGCTCGTCGCCACACACCCTGCAGGTTTGCTGGCTTCTGCCGCACGATTCGTCGCTTATGTGGTCGGCAAAGCCGCAGGGAGTGGAGGCGCCTGCCGCCGGGCGGAGTCTCTGGCAGAGCGCAGCGCTGCTTGCTATGAGGCTGTCCAGTCGATCGGGACCGCCTTGGCCTCGTCCGTGTGCCGCTCAAGCCAGCTACGAGCGAACGGGCACAACGGCACCAGAGTCATGCCGTCGGCCGTGGCTTTGCGGATGGCGGCTCGGACTAGCTCGCCGCCGAGGCCGCGGCCGCCCAGCACTTCAGGAACCTCGGTATGCACGAGTATCAGGCGTCCTGCTCGCGTGCGGTACACCAGTTCTGCGAGGTGTCCTTCGGCCGTGATCTCCAGCCGGGAGTCAGCCTGATTGTCAGTAACCGCAACGTCGCTCATGATGCTCATCGTCGCACCAGTGCCGACCCGGTTACGCCGCGGTGTGACTGCCGGGCGGAGTCAGCAGGACCTCGCCGCCAACCGGCCTGAAGCCGGCGCGCAGGAAGGCGCGGACACTCGCAGCGTTGCCCGGCGCGATCTGGGCCCAGACCGGCTCGCCCTCGGGCACCAGGTGCCTGGCCGCCGACGCCAGTTGCCTTCCTAGGCCAGCGCCGCGGCACTGAGGATCCACCTCGATCGCCGTTTCCCACCGGCCGGCCACACCCCGGCCGAGCACGATGACCCCTCCGGCCGTCTGCCACGCTCGGACGTCATCCCGGTAGTGCAGCGCCCGCGCGATCCGGGCGTGCCGTGCGGTCGGAGTCGGGGCGGTCGCAGTCGGGGCGGTCGCAGTCGGGGCGGCCGGCGTTGGGCCGCCCCCCGCACGCGCGGCTGCGGACGGCTCGTCCGGCGGCGGCCCGGACCGTGCAGGATCGATCTCGGCCAGCATCAGCTCGCCCGGGGGCGCTCCGGGCAGCGGCGTGGCGCAGGTCAGCATGTCGATGCTCCCTGTCTGGCGGCCGAGGCGCAGGCCGAGCTCATGCAGGAACCTCGCGCTGAGCGGCGCGCCCAGATCGTCCGCCGGGAGTTGGGCAGCGACCCAGTCGGGGTCGGTGTCGGCAAAGACCACCGCGAACGCAGTAAGACCGATTACCCCGGCGTCGCGCTCGGTCGGCTGAGCGAGGATCTCGACGCTGCCGTCGGGAGGCGGGAACTCGCCCGCCGCGGCCCGATCCAGCAGCTGAGCCAGTCTGCTACGGGCACCCGCCTGGTCATCAGCCGCGGCTTCCGCTACCTGGGTCACCCGGCGAGCGTACTCGGGAACATCGGGCTGACACACCTCATGCGAGCCTGACCCGCACCGCATGCTGCCGTGGCGGCTTCGTGTCCGTCGTGCCCTGGTTTGCGGCGGAGACGCGGTTGGCGGCCGAGACTTGGCTAACGGTAGGCCGAGATGCCCGTGATGGCCTGGCCGAGGGCGAGAGTGTGGATTTCCTCGGTGCCCTCGTAGGTGAGCACGGATTCCAGGTTGTTGGCGTGCCTGATTACCGGGTACTCCAGCGTCACGCCGTTCGCGCCAAGCACCGTGCGCGCCTCGCGGGCGATGTCGATCGCGGTCCTGACGTTGCTCATCTTGCCGAGGCTGACCTGCTCAGGGCTGATCCTGCCGGCCTGCTTGAGCCGGCCCAGGTGCAGTGCGAGCAACTGCGCACGCTGCAGGTCGGCGAGCATCCACGCGAGCTTGCGCTGGGTGAGCTGGAACCCGCCGATCTTCTGCCCGAACTGCTCGCGCGTCCTGGCGTACTCGGCGGCAGCCTCGAAGCAGGACCTGGCCGCGCCGGTGACGCCCCACAAGATGCCGTACCTGGCCTCGGACAGGCAGGACAGCGGTCCCTTCAGGCCGGTCACCCCCGGCAAGACCGCGCTGGCCGGCAGCCTGACGTCGTCGAAGTACAGCTCCGATGTAATCGACGCGCGGAGCGACAGTTTCTTGTGAATGTTGCGCGTGCTGAACCCGCGAGTGCCTCGGGGGACCAGGAAGGCCCGGATGCCGTCGTCGGTGGCGGCCCAGACTACGGCGATGTCGGCTATTCCCCCGTTAGTGATCCACATCTTGGAGCCACTGAGAGTCCAGCCGTCCCGTTCCCTTGTCGCGTGGGTTTTCATGCTGGCCGGATCCGACCCGTGATCGGGCTCCGTCAGACCGAAACACCCAACGGCTTCCCCGGCCGCCATGCGCGGCAGCCACTCTTCCTTCTGCTCGTCGGAGCCGTACTTCCAGATCGGGAACATCGCGAGCGAGCCCTGGACTGACACCAGGCTGCGCAGACCGGAGTCGGCGGCCTCGAGTTCCCGGCAGGCGACACCGTAGGCGATCGCGCCCATCCCGGCGCAGCCGTAGCCCTTCAAGTGCATGCCGAGCAGGCCTAGCTTGCCGATCTCGGGAAACAGTTCCCTGGGCAGCGTGCCGGCCTCAAACCAGTCGGCGATGTTAGGCAAGATGCGGTCCGCCGCGAACCTGCGGACGGTGTCGCGGACCAGCCGCTCCTCGTCGGCGAGCTCGTCATCGATGCGAAGCAGGTCGGTCGGCGCGGGGTCCGTCATGCGCGGCATTTGGCTGGTCCTCTCTGCGGGCCTGGGGCTGGCCGTGGCATTGCCGCTAGCGTATTTCCCTGGGCAGGGTCGGTAGGAGCGGGGCGGCCCGAACTCGGGCATCATGGCTTACATGAATGAAGCAAATGGCGGGAACGGAGCCCAGGGGTCTGATCCTGGTTCCGGCGGCTCGGGTAGCTGGGCCAGTCCTGGCAGTGGCTCAAGTCAGCCTGGCGGATCGAGCGGGCCGGGCGGCTGGGGCGGTCCCCGCGGTTTCGCCGGCAAGCGGCTGGAACGCAAGCTCGAGGGGCGCTGCATCGCGGGCGTGTGCGTGGGCCTTGCCGATTACCTGGGCGTCGACCCGAACCTGGTCAGGGTGATCGTGGCGGTGCTGGTCCTGTTCGGCGGGTTCGGCGCGCTGGCCTACGTGCTGGCCTGGGCGCTGGTGCCGGAGGAGGGCGAGCCGGCCTCGATCGCCGAGAAGCTCATCAACAAGAACGGCACCTCAGGCGGACAGGGTTAGCCGATGCGGGGTAGGTTTCCGGTCGGGATGCCCGAGGCGCCTGAATGCCGGTTCGCGTGACGGCTGAGCGGGTTGGGACGGTCGCTTTGCCGGCAATGCCGTTCGTCCCCTATGCTGGCGTGGTCCCCGACGGCGGGCGCCACGGGC
>Ga0335075_10007379_pt1 | contig 16909 bp, 13 predicted proteins | sample Lox_Sample_24_FD_206723 | JGI IMG/M metagenome (GOLD analysis project Ga0335075, IMG submission 206723) | Soil microbial communities from Loxahatchee National Wildlife Refuge, Florida, United States - Lox_Sample_2.4 | ecosystem: Environmental > Terrestrial > Soil > Wetlands | place: USA...
GCCCTCCTGACGTGGCGCACGGCGTGCGCCTCCGGAATCCACATCGCCGGGCCAGCGGGCCCGGTTCTTTACCGTACGCAGCACGCCCGGACGCCCGCACCGCGGGCCGCGCTCAACGGCCGGCTTCCATGATCGTGGTGACTTTTTGCATGTATACCGGAAAAAAGCACCACGATCATGCGCTCGAATGGCTAGCCACCTGCTGCGGGAAGGACCGCGGGCAGGACCTGCCGGCCAAGGAGCTCGATGCCGCGGGCGGCGGTGATGCCGTGCGGTGTCCCGAACTCCACGCCCGTCGCACCGGCTTCGAACAGCGCCTGCACCTGCGCGGCGACGTGTCCGGGCGTCCCGGAGAAGGCGAAGCGGTCGAGGACCTCGTCCGGGACCAGCCGCCCGGCTCCCTCGTGGTCGCCCGCGCGGACCAGGCGCTGGATCGCGGCCAGCTCGGCCGGGCCGATGCCGGGCGCTGGATCCAGCCCGGCGACGACCGGGAGGTAGGTGGCCACCTCGGCCCGGGCCAGGCGACGGGCGGCCGGGCCGTCCTCGTCGACCACGGTCACCGCGCCACAAACCAGGCCCACCTGGCCGGGTGAGCGTTGCGCCCGCGCTTCGCCGCGGGCCAGTGCCTGGCTGGCCAGGGGCAACAGCGCCGGGTTGGTGGAGCCGCCGATCTTGACCCGGGAGGCGAGCTCCCCGGCCAGGGCTATTCCGAGCGGGCCCCACGCCCCGAGCAGCAGGTCCACATCCGCCCGCACCGGCCGGTAAGCGAGCCGGACTCCCGGTTCCACCTGGAAGATCTCGCCTCGGTAGCCCTGGTCATCCCCGGAGAACAGGTGACGGACGACGTCAATGGCCTCGCGCAGCCGGCGCACCGGCCGGTCTTGCGTGATCCCGACCGCATCCAGCCACGCTCCGCGCGCGAGCCCGAGATAGGCCCGGCCGCCCGAGACGCTGTCGAGAATATGCAGCTGGTTAGCGATCTCCAGCGGATGCAGCAGGTAGGGATTGAGGCACGCGGGGCCGAGCCGGACGGCGTGCGTGGCCTGGGCGATGGTGATGAGCGGCAGCAGCGGCGACGGATAGAGCAGGTCGCTGTAGACCGAGATGGTCCCGAAGCCGTACTCCTCGATCCGCGGGGCCAGGCCGGCATACGTGGCCAGATACTCGTCCGACTGCAGCGCGATGCTGAGCTCACGGGTCACGTGACGTCGCCGAGCATGACGGTGCTCTGGCCGGAGCGCTCGATCCGCATGATCAGCCGCTCGTCCGGGTCCGGGCAGGCGACCAGGCTGTCGCTCTCCAGCCAGTCACCCGGCCGGAGTTCGCGCTGCTTGGCGGCCAGCAGCGGCAGGGCGGCGGCGAGCGCGTACACACAGAAGAAGCGGCCGGGGCAGGTGCGCAGGTGGCTGCTCTCGGTGAGCTCGAACCAGTCGCCGACCCGCATGCCGCACACCGATCGTCCCTCGATGCGCTCCACCACCACCCGCAGGTCGTAGAGGGCGACCGAGCCGGCCGGGACCGCTGGATCCACGGCATCGCTCATCTCAGCTCACCTCACCCAGGAATCGTCGCGGTACACGTGACCGTCTTTCATGACCCAGTGCAGCGTCCGCAGCGCGGACACGCTCGCGGTCGGGTCTTCCTTCATCGCGATGAGATCCGCCCGCTTCCCGGGCTCCACCGAACCTACGTGCTCTTCGATGCCGAGCCACGCGGCCGGCTCCCGGGTGGCGGCCAGCAGCGCGTCGTGCGGGGACAGGCCGAACGCCTCCATGTGCTCGAGTTCGCGCACCGTGGCCGACGTCCCCTCGGTCGGCCAGAACGGCGGGACGTCGCTGCCCAGCATCACCGGCACCCCGGCCGCCAGGGCCAGGCGGTACGACTCCTCGTGCCCGGGCGCGGCGCGCAGCGACCGCTGCTGCATCCAGGCCGGCACATCGAGCGAGTCGAAGAAGTCGCCGCACCTGGTCACCGACAGCGTCGGCACCAGCGCGACGCCGCGGTCGCGCATCTGCCGCGCGACCGCCTCGGTGAGCTGATACCCGTGCTCGACGCAGTCGAGGCCCTGTTCCACTGCCTGGCCGATGATGCGGGCCGGGCCGGCGTGAGCTGTCACCTTGCGTCCCCAGGCGTGCGCGGTCGAGATCACGGCGGCCAGTTCGTCCGGCGTCAGCGGCATCGTGTCCATGGTTTCGTTGATCCCGGCGATGCCGCCGGAAATCATGACCTTGATGAGGTCGGCGCCCGCCTTGATCTGCGCCCGGGTCCCGCGCACGAACTCGTCAGGGCCGTCGCACTCGAGCGTGCTCGAGTCCTCGTGCCCGTGCCCGCCGGTACACACCAGCGCGCGCCCGGCGCTGAGAATCCGCGGCCCCTCGGCGCGCCCTTCCGCGATGGCCGAACGCAACGCGAATTCGGCGTGGTCTCTTTCGGCGACACACCGCACCGTGGTCACCCCGCAGCGCAGCGTCTCTCGCGCGCCCGCCGCGACATACAGGGCCAGTTCGTGCGGTGACATGGCCTGGACCGAGTGGGCCAGCTTCCCGGGCAGCGCGAGGGAAAAGTGGGTGTGCATGTTGAACAGGCCGGCCATCAGGTACGAGCCCCGGAGGTCGACGGTCACCGCGTCGGGGAGCGCCGGCGCCGATCCCGACGGCCCGACGCCGGCAATCTCGCCGCCGGTGACCAGGACATAGCGATCTGGCTGCACGCCGGCCCGGCAGCCGTCGAACACATGGCAGTTGATCAGGACCTTCGTGTCAGGCATGGTCCGTCCCGTCCATCAGCCGGTTTGGATCATGAACGGGTTTCCCGCCCAGCAGGGTGGCCAGGACGTCGATATCCGGCAGCTCTTCAATCGGGCAGGTCAGCGGGTCGGCCGAGAAAACCGCCAGATCCGCGTCCAGGCCGGGCCGCAGCTGCCCGCGCCGCGTTCCGGTCCCGAGCAGGGCCGCGGCGCGGCGAGTGCAGAGATCGAGCGCGACGTTCCTGGCCAGGGCCTGGCTCTCGCCGATCAGCCCGCCGCAGCGGGCGGCCCGGGTCACCATGAACCAGACGCCTAGCAGCGGATCGAACGGGGGCACGTCCCCGTCGCTGCCTGCCGCGACCCGGACGCCGGCCGCGAGCATGTCGCGCACCGGAGCGGCTCTGGCCGAGTTCTCCGCCCCCCAGTGCCGCCGTATGTCGTCGGCGAACTCGTAAACGATGCTCGGGTGAACCGACACCCCGACGCCGGACGCGGCCATGCGCCGGATCGTCTCCGGGCTGCAGTTGAGCGCGTGCTCTATCACCAGCTGTCCCGGTTCCCGGGCCAGCCCGGCGGACAGCGCCCGTTCGTAGGCATCGAGAACGACCCGCACCGCGGCGTCGCCCACGGCATGACAGGCGACTCCCGCCGACCGCCGCAGCGACTCCTCGACGATCGCCCACAGGCCCGGGGGAGTGATCCGGAACGGCTCAGCCGGCCCGGCCCCGTCGCCGGTGACCCGGACGGGCCCCGCCGGGCCGATCGCGGCGTCGGCGATCCGGCCGTCCACGAACGCCTTGACTGCGGTCAGGCGCAGAAGCGGGTCTTCCATCGGGCCGGCCGGCGGCATCTCGGCCAGCCGCTGCCGCGCCGAGTCAGGGTCGCTGCCTTCCGGAATGCGCCACAGCAGGTCACACCGCAGCGACAGCCGATCCTGGTCCCGCAGGCTTGCGAAGACCTCCATCTCGGCGCCATCGACCCCGGCCTCCCGGATGGCGGTCAGGCCGCGCGCGGACAAGCGTGCCATGACCGCCGCCAGGTCCTCACAGCGTTCCCGGAGAGCCGGCTGCTCCAGCCCGGCCAGCCGCAGCGCCCGTTCTATGACGGCGTCCGAATCAATGAGACCGGTCTGCGCGGCCTGGCCGGGCAGCGCCTGCGCTCCGAGCAGCGCCATCGCATGCGAGTTCGCCACGGCCAGATGACTGCCGCGCCGCACCAGAACGGGGCCGGGAACGCCCAGCGCGTCCAGCTCCGATCGCGATGGCAGCCGGCCCTCGCGCAGCGCCGACTCGTGCCAGTTGCGGGCGGATACCGTCCACTCGCCGGCCGGGCGGCCGAGCCCAGCCTGGCCCACCGCCGACAGCAGGCCGGCCATGGTGGTCGCCTCGCGCAGGCCGACCAGGCGCACGTCCGCTGCCGCTTGCAGCGCGTGAATGTGGGTGTCGATGAAGCCCGGTCCCACGCAGGCGGAACCCAGGTCAACCCAGAACGCGGGCGACCCGGCCGCCTGGGCCGCCTGATCCGCCGTGCCGGCCAGGGCAGTGACCTTGCCGCCGGCGATGACGATGAACCGGTAAGACTCGCCCGACCGGTACTCGGGCCGGATCGTCTCGGCCGCCAGTACGGTCGCGCCCTGGCGTCCGCTCACCAGACCATCATGCGTGCTGGCGGCCCCGGCGCCGCTCACCGGGCCTGCCGGGAAACCTCCGGCGGGCCCTTGCCGGGTGACTGCCCGGCCACCCGGCCTGGCCGCCGGCCGATGCTGATACGGTGTTCGCTGCGACGGTGGCCGGATCGGAGGAGCCGTGAGCTACCCCAGCGTGCCGAGCCGAGTTCCCGCGGGCGCGACACCCGACGGCGACGGGATCGTGATCGGGGACGGCCCAGTACGAGTCGATGCGTTCATCGACTTCCTGTGCCCGTTCTGCCGGAAATTTGAGCTCTCCGCGGGGCCGACGCTGGCCCGCCTGGCGGCCGAGCGGCAGGCCAGCATCGCTTACCACCCGATGAACTTCCTCGACGAGGCCTCGACGACCAGCTACTCGACCCGCGCGGCCGCGGCATCGGGCTGCGCCGCCGACCAGGGCCGGTTCGTCGAGTATGCCCATGAGCTGTTCGTCCGCCAGCCACCCGAGGGTGGGCCGGGCCTGAGCGATGCCGAACTGGCCAGCGCGGGCCGCGCCGCCGGGCTGGCCGACACGGCGTTCGCCGCCTGCCTGTCCGATGCGCCCTACCTGGACTGGCCCGCGTACGTGACCGCGCGGGCCACCGCGGCCGGGGTCAGCGGGACGCCGACCGTGCTGGTCGCGGGCGCAGACGTCGAGCCCGAGGCGCAGGCCATCGCCGCCGCCGTCGCCCTGGCCGGCAGCGCCCGGTAACGCTCCCGGCCCCGATTTGCCCGGCGGTAACCGGGCAAATCCCGGGCGGTGATCCGCGCAACCCGGGTGCGCTCGGCCGGCCGTGGCGGTCGATGCCGCCCGGCGCGACCGGCGTGGTAGTGGTGAACCTATGCAACTGACCGGCAGCCGGGCGGAGGCTGCGACCGTCAACGCGGCCGGGCTGGTCCAGGGCATCGCCCTGGTCACATTTCCGGCGGCCAGCACGATCTTCACGGCCCGGGGATCTTACGACCTGTCCAGTGGCCAGTACGGGCTGATGTTCGTGCCGCAGGTGATCACGGCGGTGACCGCCGCCCTGCTCGGGGCCGGCCTGATCGGGCCGGGCCTGGCCCGGCGTCTTGGTGAGCGGACGATCTACCTGGCCGGCCTGCTGGCCGACCTGGCCGCGATGCTGCTGCTGATCGTGAGCTGGCTGGTGGTGCACCAGCACGCGGCGGCCTATGGGCTGCTGCTGGCCGCGACCGCCTGCCTGGGGGCGGGCTTCGGCCTGGCCGTCCCGGCGCTCAACACGCTGACGGCCGCGTTCCACCCGCGGGCCGTCGACCGGTCCGTGCTGGTGCTCAACGCCCTGCTCGGGCTGGGCACCGCGCTCGCGCCGGTCTTCGTCGCGCTGTTCGTTGGCATCGGGTTCTGGACCGGCCTGCCCATACTCGCCGCCGTTTTGCTGGTGGGCCTGCTGCTGTTCAGCCTGCGGCTGCCGCTGCGGCCGGCGTCGCCGCCGAACGCGCCGCGGCCCGGCGCGCCGCAGCCTGAACCGGCCGCAGGCGGCCGGATTCCGGCCGGCCTGTGGATCTTCGGCGTGTTCGCCGTCCTGTACGGCTTCTGCGAGACGATGAACGGCAACTGGTCGCAGCTGGACATCACCTCGCTGGGGGTGCGGTCGTCGGTCGCCGCGCTGGCGCTGACCGCGTTCTGGGCGCTGGTCACCGCCGGGCGGGTGCTGTTCGCCGCGATCCAGCGCTGGCTGCCGAGCCGCGTGGTCTACCACGTTCTGCCGTTCGTGCTGGCCGGCGTGTTCGTGCTGATCGCGGTGCTGCCCAGGAATGCGCCGCTGGCGTCGGCCGGGGCCTTCGCCCTGGCCGGGCTGGGCTGCTCGGCGCTGCTGCCGCTGACGATCAGCATCGGGCAGGAGAAGTTCGCGAGCTACCAGGTGCTCGTGGCCGGCGGTGTGATCGCCTGCTATCAGGCCGGCTACGGAATCGCCGCGTTCGGCGTGGGCCCGCTGGTCAGCGCGGGCCTGCGGCTGCCGGAGATCTTCGGGGCCAGCGCCGCGGTGGCGGCCGCCATGGGCCTGCTGTCGCTCGCGGTCGCCCACGGCCGCCCGTCGCCGCGGACGGTGCACCCGGCGCCGTCACCCCCCGCCCGGGCGCCCCCGTCGGTCAGCGGACGGGCGGGCTGAAGACGCTGCCTGCCTGTTCCACCAGCATGGTCATGTCATACGCCACCTGGTCAAGGTCGGCGGCGGCGGTGGTGAACACGGCCAGGTTCGACCCGTTGTCGATCGCCATGATCACCAGGGTGCCCCGTTCCATGGCCACCAGGGCCTGGATGAACCCGTCGCCGTCGAACACCTGGTCCACGGCACCGGCCAGGCCGATCAAGCCGGAGGTGATCACGGAGAGCTGCTCCAGCTGACCGGGCGGCATCCGCTCGGACGCGGCCAGCGGGACGCCGTCCGAGGACACCACCAGCGCGCGCACCACCTCGGGAACGCGCTCGGTGAAGTCGGCGATCAGCCGGTCGAGATCCTGCGGATGCACGTTCCTCCTTCTCAGTCGTCCCGGGATGACGGCATCGCCTCGCGGTCGGCCCGGGTCACCGCCCTGGCTCGCCGGGAGCCCCGCTGGAAGCTGGCCAGCCGGCTGACCGCGATGTGCGCCGAGTCGGCCGTGGCGGCCTGCCGGGCCGGGGGCTCAGCCGCGCGGGCCGGGGGGACCGGGCTGCCCTGCGGAATCCGCTGCGGCAGCCCGGCAGAGGTCAGGCCGCCAACGGCCGGTGCGGCCGGAGCGGGCGGGCTGGATGGCGGCGCGGCAGGCCCGTGCCCGCCCTGGCCGCGGCCATGCAGGTAGCTGGACTCGACGGACTGGAAGATGGGCAGCGGGCCGCTCGGCTCCCCATCGACCGCGGGCGGCCCGGCCTCGGCGAAGGTGGCAGGCGGGGCCAGGGTCGGCAATGGCGCGCTGAGCGTCAGCGGGACGGCCTCGGGGACTTCGGCCTCGGGGAGGGCTTCGTCGGCTGGTCCCGCCCAGACGCTGGGCTTCGCGTCCGGCGAGATCAGCGCGGCGGGCAAATGCACATCGGCCGTGGTACCGCCGCCCGGCGACAGCGCGAGCGCCACCGTGATGCCGTGGCGCGCCGCTAGCTGCGCGACCGCGAACAAGCCCAGGTGCGGTGAGGCCGTCACGTCCGTGAGGTGGGGGTGGGCCAGCTGCCAGTTGAACTGCCCGAGCTGTTCCTCAGGAATGCCCGTTCCGCGGTCGGCGATGCTGATCAGCGCGCCGTCCCCGCGAACCGTGCGCGCGGACATGACCACCTGGGTCGTTTTGTGAGAAAACGTGGTCGCGTTGTCCAGCAGCTCGGCCAGCAGGTGCACGGTGTCGGCGGCCGCGCTGCCGCTGACCGAGACGGCCGTACGGACCGAGACACCGGCCTGGACATCGAGAACGACCCGGTCGTACTGCTCGATCTCGGACACCGCGGCCCGGAGCACGTCCACCAGCGTGACCGGCTCGGTCCAGTGGTCTGGCGACTCGTGGCCGGCCAGGACGAGCGTGCTGTCGGAGTTGCGCCGCAACCGGGTGGCCAGATGATCCATCTGGAACAGGGTGGCCAGCCGTTCCGGATTGTCCTCGCCGAGTTCCAGGCTGTCGATCAGCCGCAGCAGCCGTTCCAGGAGGAAGTGGCTGCGCCGGAAGAAACTCGCGTATATGGCGTTGGTGCTGCCCCGCAGCCGGGCCTCTTCCTCGGCCAGCCGCACCGCTTCGTGGTGCACCCGGTCGATGGCGCGGGCGACCCGGCCGATCTCGTCGGTGGACTCCACGCCGACCAGCGTCACCAACGGCAGGGAGCTGAAGTTCCGCATTCTCAGCGCGCGGACCTCCGCGGGCAGCCCGACCTCGGCGACACCAAGGGCGGCGCCTTCGAGCCGCCGCAGTGGCCGGACCAGAGACCTGACAATGATCAAGGTGACCAGCAGGATCAGGATCAGGCCGGCCAGCGCCGCGCCGCCGGTGATCAGCGCGGACCGCATCGCGCTGCGCTGCAGGGACTGGGCGTAGGCCGTGGTCCACGCGGCCAGCTGCTGTTCGGCATTGCGCATCCAGCCGACGGTGTAGGACATCCCGGCCGACCACTGCTGGCCGGCGCGGGCGCCGAGGGCCAGCGGGCCACCGCCGGCCGCTATAGCGCGCTGTTCGATGGTGGCGGCCTGCCCGGCCTGCGGGCGGGCCAGGGTGTCGGTGAGGGCCCAGCTCTCCTCCGGACTGGCCGAGCTGCGGAACGATGCGAGATCGCTGGCCTGCTGGGCCTGGGCGATGGTCAGCGCGGTGAGCGCACCCGGCCCGAAGCGGCCCTCGGCGAGCGCCACGCCGAGGATGGCCTGCTGCAGCGAGGCCTGGTCCTTCATCCGGGATAGCGAGCCGAGCGCGCGCACGCCGGCGATGAGCGCCGGACTGCCGCTCTGGTCGGCGATCCCGTCGTCGACCGCGAACAGGCCGGCTATCGCCGCGGAATAGCCGTTGATCACGGCCAGGGCCGGTGCCTGGCTCTGCGCCGCGTGGCTGCGCAGGCCGGGCAGTCCGGCGATGCTGGCCAGGACCGTGGCCGCGCTGGCCCGGGTCCCGGCCGGGTAGCCGGGGCCAAGCTGGAGAACCAGCCGGCGTGTCCTGGCCGCCCAGCCGTTGGTCACGGCGTATCCCCGGTGCAGGGCGGCCAGGCCCGAGGCCGGGCGCCCGGCTGCGATGAACGCGGCCGTGTCCGCGCGCTCATCCTCCATCGCCTGCGCTAAGGCGGTGACCTGCTGGCCCAGCACCGCCAGCCGGCCGACCTGGCCGTACGCCTGCGCGCTGCGCGTCTCGTCGGTGACCCGCAACCCGGCCAGCGCCAGGCCAAGCACCGCGGGGATGGCCACCAGGACGATCAGCCGGCGGGCCACCCGCCAGTTTCGCAGGGCGAGCGCCGAGCCCAGGCCACGGTGGGCGGGCCAAGCGCCGGGCGGGACCTCATCGGTAGCTGAGACGGTCACCTTTCCCCCTGTTCTTCCCCAAGACGATACCTCTGGGTCGTCTGCCGGGAAACCGGCCCGCTAGGGCGTTCGGGACCGGGTCAGCGCGCGACCTGGGCCTGCTTCTTCCCGGGGGTGCTCTGATCGCGTAGCCTTATATCCAGTGATGAACAGGCCATCGCACACCGGTGTCTTCTACCGGACTGTGCGCGCGACGATCGTGGGGACAGGCCTCAGAGCGACGTCGGCCGTCGTCTGCGCCGCCTTAGTCATACTCACTTCGCTGGCCCTCTCGGCCTGCTCGGGGTCGTCGCCCTCGGCGACACCGCCACCAATCTCGCCCGGAGCATCCGGCTCGCCAACACCGACGGCGAGCTCGAGCGTCAGCCCCACCGCCACCTCGTCACCCACCTCGTCACCCAGCCCCACGACCTCACCCAGCCCAACCACGAGCCCAACGGCCAGCCCGTCGCCCAGCCCCACGGCGAGCCCGGTCCCCACCGCGGCCCCGGTCACCGGCGGCGGAGGCACGGCCGGATTCCAGCACTCTTTGCTGTTCGGGCTCGGCCTGGCCGCGATCCTGGCCGGTGCCGGGGGCATCGCCTACCGCAGAAGAATCATCAGGAACCGCTGACCCACGCGGTCGCTGAGCGAGTTCACCGGCCCTCATCGTGAACCGATGACGCGCTGAGTCCGTGATCCCCAACTGGGGACGCGTTGACAGTCACGTCGGCAAGCCGCGAGTGGGAGGTCGAGTGTCCTTTCCGCAGATCCAGGTGCGAGCAAGAGCGGCCGATGATCGCTGGCCACTGCCGCCTTCGCGCGCCGGCCAGCCCGCCGCGGACCAGCCCGCCGCGGGCCAGCCCACCGCGGGCGGGCCAGCCGCAGCGGCGCGTGGGTGGTGGCGGGGTCTGTCCGCCCCCTCGTTTGTCCTGGCCGGAGTGACGATCGCCGTCCTGTGGGCCGCCGTGGCCGACCTGCTCAGGCAGGGCCGCCTGGAGACGGTGCTCTCGGCCGGCCGGGCCGAACTGGCCGCCCCGCTCCTGGTCGTGCTGGTCGTCGTGACCGGGATTTGCGAGCGGATATGGCCCGCCGAGCGCCGCGGCGTCCTGGCCCGCGGTCACGTTACGGATGCGTGCTTTGTGGCCCTGCACGCGCTCGTGGTGATCCCGCTGATGACGTTGCTCAGTGTCGGGGCGGCGGTGCTGCTCGGCCGGTATGCGGGCTGGATTGAGCTGCGGTCGACGCAGCACTGGCCGGGCTGGCTGCTCATCCCGCTCACCGTGGTGGCCATGGACGGGGCCAACTGGCTGGCCCACTATGCCGATCACAAGCTCGGTTTCCTGTGGCGCTTTCATGCCCTGCACCACAGTCAGGAGGAGCTGAGCGTCCTCACGTCATTCCGTGCGCACCCGCTCATGCACACGACGGGGTTCATCCTGGCCGCCATCCCGGTCGTCGTTTTGATGCCAACGCGCCCGATCGCCCCGGTGGTGATCACGATCTACGTGTGCGTCGGCACCTTGCAGCACGCCAATCTGCGCTGGACGTTCGGCCCGGTCGGCCGGGTCGTGGTCAGCCCGGCCTATCACCGGCTGCATCACGCCACGGATATCCAGCGCCTCAACCTCGGCGTCGTCCTGACGATCTGGGACGTGCTGGCCGGCCGCGCGGCGTTCCCGGCCCGCGGCGGGGCCGTGGGCCGCACCGGCCTGGACGGCCGGCCGGTCCCGGTCGAGCAGGACGGCTCGGCCCGGCCGGTGCTGCTGCTGGTCGCCGAGCAGCTCATCGAGCCATTCCAGGCCCGACGCTGATCCGCAGCCCAGCCCGCCTCCGAATCCGGGGCCCGGCGATCCGGGGCCGGCGGCGTGTCGCGGCGCCGACGGCGACATGATGGCCGGGTGACCGAACGTTATGACGTCATCATCGTCGGGACCGGAGCCGGGGGCGGGACGCTGGCCAGCGTGCTGGCGCCGTCAGGCAAGCGGATCCTGCTGCTCGAGCGGGGCGACTACCTGCGCCGGGAAAAGGAGAACTGGGATCCCGCCCCGGTCTTCATCGACGGCCGGTACATCTCCAAGGACACCTGGTACGACGCGGACGGCAAGCCGTTCCAGCCCCAGGTGCACTACTTCGTCGGCGGCGCGACCAAGATGTACGGCGCCGCGCTGTACCGGCTGCGTCCCGAGGACTTCGGCGAGATTCAGCACGCCGACGGCCCGTCGCCGGCCTGGCCGCTGACCTATGACGACTTCGAGCCCTGGTACACCAAGGCCGAATGGCTCTACCAGGTTCGCGGCGTCCACGGGGAGGATCCGACCGAGGGGCATTGGTCACAGCAGTACCCGTGGCCGCCGGTCTCCCACGAGCCGCGGATCGAGCAACTGGCCGACTCGCTGCGCCGCGGCGGCTACCGTCCGTTCCACGCGCCGTGCGGAGTCCTGCTGAACGAGGCCAACCGCCCGGCCAGCACCTGCATCCGCTGCAACACCTGCGACGGCTTTCCCTGCCTGGTGCACGCCAAGGCCGACGCCGAGGTCATCGCGGTGCGCCCGATTCTCGGTCGCGAGAACGTGACCCTGCTGGTCAATGCCGAGGTTGAGCGTCTGGAGACCGATCCGGGCGGCGGGTCGGTGACCGGGGTTGTCGTGTCGCGCGACGGCCAGCGCGAGGTCTACGAGGCCGACGTCGTCGCGGTCTGCGCGGGCGCCGCCAACAGCGCCCGGATCCTGCTCCGGTCGGCATCCGACCGCCACCCGGGCGGCCTGGCCAACGGGTCGGACCAGCTGGGCCGGCATTACATGTTCCACAACAGCAAGGCCGTGGTGGCGCTGGACAAGGAGCCCAACAACACGGTGTTCCAGAAGACGCTCGGCCTGAACGACTTCTACTTCGCCGGAAACGGCCAGCAGTGGCCGCTGGGCAACATCCAGATGGTCGGCAAGTCGAACTGGGCCGCGATGAAGGGCGAGGAGCCCAAGCTGACCAGGCTGGCGCCGCACTGGGGCCTGGAGGATGTTGCCCTGCACGCGGTGGATTTCTGGCTGACCACCGAGGACGTGCCCAAGCCGGATAACCGGGTCACTGTGGACCGCGACGGGAACGTGCACCTGGCCTACCGCCAGACCAACGACGTGGAGGCCGACGGCCTGTATGGCGAGCTGAGGAAGATCCTCAACCACGTCGGGCTGGCCGCCCATCACGTCCTGGACAAGAACTTCTACGCCAGCATGGACATCCCGGTGGCCGGGGTCGCACACCAGGCGGGTACCTGCGTGTTCGGCACCGACCCGGCCAGCTCGGTGCTCGACGTCAACTGCAAGGCGCACGAGCTGGACAACCTGTACGTCGTGGACAGCAGCTTCTTCCCGAGCATCGGCGCGGTGAACCCGGCGCTGACCGTGATGGCCAACGCGATCCGGGTGGGGGAGCACGTGGCGCAGCGGATCGGCTAACGACGTGGCCGCCAGCTGATCGACCGAGTTGGCCCCATGGTCGAGCTGGTAGTCGAGGTTGACCGCGGCGTTGATCAGCGACAGGTGGCTGAACGCCTGCGGGAAGTTGCCGAGCTGCTCTCCGGTGCTGCTGATCTCCTCGGAGTACAGGCCGAGGTGGTTCGCGTAAGTATGCATTTTCTCGAACGTTAGGCGGGCGTCCTCGAGCCGTCCGGAGCGGGCCAGGGCGTCGACGTACCAGAACGTGCACAGCGAGAACGTGCCTTCGTGGCCGGCCAGCCCGTCGGGCGAGGCCGAAGGGTTGTAGCGGTAGACCAGGCTGTCGGAGACCAGTTCCTGCTCCATGGCCTGCAGCGTGGACAGCCACAGCGGGTCGCCTGGGACGACGAAGCCCTGCAGCGGCATCATCAGCAGCGAGGAGTCGAGCACCTCGGTGTCGTAGTGCTGGGTGAACGCGCCGACCTTGGGGTTCCAGCCGTTCTCCATGATCTGGCTGTAGACCCGGTCCCGCTCGGCGGTCCACCTGATCAGGTTGCCGGGCCGGCCGTGGCGCGCGGCCAGCCGGATGGCCCGGTCCAGGGCCACCCAGACCTCGGACCGGCCGTAGGTGAAGTTCTTGCGGCCGCCGCGGGTCTCCCAGATCCCCTCGTCCGGCTGGTCCCAGTGCTCGCACAGCCAGTCGATGATCTTCGCCACCGACTTCCAGCCCTGGTGCGTCAGCTGCAAGCCGTGGCGGTCGCCGAGGACGATGGCGTCCATCGCCTCGCCGTAGATGTCGAGCTGGAGCTGGTCGGCGGCGCCGTTCCCGATCCGCACCGGCCGCGAGCCGCGCCAGCCCTCGAAGTGATCGAGCACCTCCTCGGTCAGGTCGGGACTGCCATCGACCCGGTACATGATCCTCAGCGGACCCGAGCCGTCCCCTGCCTGGTGCGTGGCGCGGTCCTTGAGCCATTGGCCGAACGCGGCGGCCTCGTCGACGTAACCGAGCCCGAGCAGCGCGTGAACGGAGAACGAGCTATCCCGGATCCAGGTGTACCGGTAGTCCCAGTTGCGCTCGCCGCCTTCTTGCTCGGGCAGCCCGGTGGTCGGCGCGGCCACCAGGGCGCCGGTGGGCGCGTAGGTCATCAGCTTGAGCGTCATGGCCGACCGGGTGACCATCTCGCGCCAGCGGCCGGTGTAGGTCGAGCGGCCCAGCCAGTCGCCCCAGAAGCGAGCGGTCTCTTCACCCAGCCGCTGGGCCTCTTCGGGAGACATCGTCCGGGCCGGGCCCCCCATCCACTCCAGCACCATGCCGCGGATCTCGCCCTCCCGCACCGTGCGGGTCCAGCTCAGGCCCTGGCCGCCACCCTCGGTCTGGATCCCGAGATCATGGATGGATCGCCCGGGCCGGGCGATGCGGTGCACGGTCAGGTGGGTGTCGCCGGAACGGAACACCGCACCGCCTTCGGTCAGCTCGATCTGGTGCGGTGCGCGGCCGTAATCGAACCCGGGCTGCAGCTCGACCCGGAACCTCATCTCGCCCCGCACCACGCGGATGCTGCGCACCAGCCGGTGCCGCTCGGTCGGCGTGGTCCCGGCGACCGGCATGAAGTCGTGGACCTCACCCACCCCATCCGGGGTCATGAACCTGGTGATCAGGATGGCGGTGTCGGGGAGATAAAGCTGCTTGCTGACGTAGTCGTCGCGGTCGGGCGCGATCCGGCAATGACCGCCCTTGTCCGCGTCGAGCAGGGACGCGAACACGCTGGGGGAGTCGAACCGGGGAGAGCAGAACCAGTCGATGCAGCCATCGGTGGTCACGAGGGCCGCGGTCTGCAGGTCACCGATCAGCCCGTGGTCACCGATGTGGGGGTAGCGCGGCAACTTACTCTCCTCGTGAGATCGGTCAACTGCTCACCATGGCGGGCCCGGCCGGGCCACGCATCACTCCTTCGGGGTGACCCCGCCGGGGGCGCCCGCGCCGTGGCCGCCGCGTGGTGCGCCCGCCACCTGGGGCGCCCGGGGCCGACTGCGAGGTAATCACCCGGCCCGGACGATGCCCGCTGCCCCGGACCTGACCACAGTGGCCTTCGACGATCGCTGACCGAACGTTCGGGGATGGAATCATGGCCAACACCGCTAGAGATAGTTCCGGGCCGCAAGTGCGGTCGGGCCCGCTGGTAACCGGCGGAGCGCTGATCGCGGCCGGCGGCGTGCTCGCGCTGGCAGGCTTCGTCGTCGGCGGAGCTCACCTGCTGGTCGCCATCCGGCAGTGGGTCAAGCAGATGGAGGTCCCGCCGAGCGAGCTGGCCAAGCTGAAGCTGGCGCAGGCCAAGGCGGCCGCCGCGGCCGGCGCCGACGCCTGGCACGACGGCACGACCGCCGCCAGCACGCGCGGCTGACCCCGGCGCGGCGGCTGCCTGACCGGGCCCGGGGCACGTTCGGCCCCGCCCGGTGGCTGCTCGCACGCGCGCCTGACCGGGGCCCGGCGGCCGCCCGGCCCACCCCTTTGCGCACCGTTCTCGCTGAGGCTATTGGCCATAACGGGGCTTGAAGGGATTCGTCTTCTATAAGCTGCCTCATGACTTATGGGGAGCTTTGGAACGTCTGTGGGCAGGGGCAACAAGGGTTGGCTGGTCGCGTGCAACGGGCATTGACATTAAGCCCCGGGTCCCGGTAGGCGCCGCGTGAACTGGTTCTCTAGCGCGTGGCATGCGGTGACCCACCCGGGCCAGCTGGTCAGCGACGGCGAGCACCTCGTCGGCGAGGTGGCTGACAAGGGCGCCTATGCGGTGGGGTCAGGGCTGAACCATGTCGGGCTCGGGTCGGCCGCCCAGTGGGTGGAGCACCTGGGCGATGAAGCGGCCAGTGCCCTGGACCCGGAGCTGCAGCTGGGCCAGACCGACGATCCCACCCAGCTGATTCACGGCGACCCGGGGGCGATCCGGGCCACGGCCAGCAAGCTGGGAACGTTCTCGGGGGCGTTCGGGCGGACCGCGTCCGGGCTGGACGGGATGGACTCCAGTACCTGGACCGGAGCGGCGGCGGATGCCTTCCGGGCCAAGTACGCCCCGCAGCCGGGCAAGTGGCGGGATGCGTCGACCGCGAGCGGCGACGCGTCGGAGGCGCTGGGTTCGTACGCCGGGACGGTGGAGTGGGCTCAGGGGCAGGCCCGCGAGGCGATCGCGCTCTACGCCGAGGGGCAGCGGGTCACCGCCACCGCGGTAACCGCCTACAACGACCAGGTCACCGCGTACAACGCGGCCGCGCAGGCCTACGACACCAAGCTGGCGGCCGGGCAGAGCCCCGGGTCGCGGCCAACCAAGCCCGGGCCGTTCTCTGATCCGGGGGCGAGTCTGCGGGAGCACGCACAGGAGATCTTGTCGGCGGCACGGGCGGAGCGGGATCGTGCCGGTGCCCAGGCCGCCTCGGTGGTGTCACGGGGGACCGATCTGGCCCCGGCCGAGCCAGGGTTCTGGTCGCAGGTGGGGGATACGCTCAGCGACGAGTTCCAGGCGTCCCAGCTGGCGCAGGCCAGCTTCGGCGCGGGGATCCTGACCGGGGCGGCCGACATCGTGAAGGTGGTCCGGACTGTAAACCCGACGGACCCGTGGAACATGCAGCACCCGGACGAGTACCTGGCTGGGCTGTCGGCGGTGGGCGCGGGCCTGGTGAACGACGCGGTGAACCCGCAGGACCTGGTCGAGGGCGTGCTAGGGAGCGGGTGGGGCAGCGACCCGGCATTCGCGATGGGCAAGCTGGTGCCCCAGGTGGCGCTGGCGGTGGCCACCGGCGGGGCGGGCGCGGGCGCCGACGCGGCGACCGATACGGGCATCGACGTCACGGAGGAAGCGGCCTCGCAGCTGGCCCGGTCGCCGGAGACGGACATGACCACGATCGGCGACCCGGTGGACGTGGCCACCGGGGACGTGGTCGTACACCAGACGGACGTGCGGCTGGCCGGGAGCCTGCCGCTGACGGTGCAGCGGATGCACCGCTCGAGCTACCGGGGCGGCCGGTGGTTCGGCCGGTCGTGGGCCTCCACGCTGGATCAGCGGCTGGTGGTGGCCGGGCGGACGGTGGCGTTCGCCGCCGAGGGCGGGGTGGT
>Ga0335075_10007380_pt1 | contig 16907 bp, 11 predicted proteins | sample Lox_Sample_24_FD_206723 | JGI IMG/M metagenome (GOLD analysis project Ga0335075, IMG submission 206723) | Soil microbial communities from Loxahatchee National Wildlife Refuge, Florida, United States - Lox_Sample_2.4 | ecosystem: Environmental > Terrestrial > Soil > Wetlands | place: USA...
CCGAACCGCCCGCTGCGGCTGTGGAGTGCCGGCTGCGCCACCGGCGAGGAGGCCTACACGCTGGCCATCGTGATGACCGAGGCGCTGGGCACCGACGCGTTCCTGGACCGGGTCAAGATATACGCCACCGACCTCGACGAAGACGCCCTGCAGCAGGCCAGGACCGGCATCTACACCGACAAGCAGATCGGCGACGTGCCGGAGGAGTACCGGAAGAGCTATTTCGAGCCGAACGGCCAGCGGCACACGTTCCGCCGCGACCTGCGCCGGCAGGTCATCTTCGGCCGTAACGACCTGACCCACGACGCGCCGATCTCGCGGGTGGACCTGCTCGTGGCCAGGAACACGCTGATGTACTTCAACGCCGAGACCCAGGCGAACATCATCCGGCGGTTCCACTTCGCGCTGTCCGAGGGCGGGTTCCTGTTCCTCGGCAAGGCGGAGATGCTGCTGAACCACAGCGACCGGTTCGAGCCGGTCGACCTGCGCAAGCGGCTGTTCCGCAAGCTGCCCACCACGGTGACCGGTGGGCCGGCCCGGCCCGCCTGGGACTACGCGGACCCGGCGCCACACACCAGCAGGCTCGAGGGGGCCGCGCTGACCGCCGGCCCGGTGGCCCAGCTCGCGATCGACCTGGCGGGCACGCTGGCCGTGGCCAACCACCGGGCCGAGGTGCTGTTCGGCCTGCACCCGCGCGACATCGGCCGCCCGTTCCAGGATCTCGAGGTGTCCTACCGGCCGGTGGAGCTGCGCTCGATCATCGAACGGGTCAAGCGGGACCAGCGCCAGGTCGAGCTCAGCGACGTCACCTGGCACCGGGTGGCCACGCAGGCGGCCGAAGTCTTCGACGTGCACGTGGTGCCGCTGTTCGGCAGCAACGGCGACCTCGCCGGCATCGGCATCAACTTCATCGACGTCACCCGGTACCGCCGGCTGCGCGACGAACTCGAGCACTCCAATCACGAGCTGGAGCGGGCGTACGAGGAACTGCAGTCGCTGAACGAGGAACTGGAGACCACCAACGAAGAGCTCCAGTCCACCAACGAGGAACTGGAGACCACCAACGAGGAACTCCAGTCCACCAACGAGGAACTGGAGACGATGAACGAGGAACTCCAGTCCACCAACGACGAACTGCAGGTGATCAACGAAGAGCTCCGCGGCCGTACCGAGGAGCTGGACCAGACCAACGGTTTCCTCGGCACCGTACTGCGCAGCCTCGGCAACGCGGTCATCGTCCTTAACGAGGACCTGAAGGTCCGGGTCTGGTCACCAGGCGCGGAAGACCTCTGGGGGCTGCGCCCCGAGGAGGCGGAGGATAAGGAACTGTTCTCCCTGGACATCGGCCTGCCGGCGGTGGCGGTCGAGCCCATGCTGCGCCGCGTGCTCCGCGAGGCGGCGAACGACGACACGGCGACCGCCCTGACCGGCGATGTCACCGCGGTGAACCGCCGGGGCAAGACTGTGGAGCTGCAGATCGTGGCCTCGCCGATGCGAACAGAGGAAGGCGGGATCAGCGGGGTAATCCTGGTCATTGACCAGCGATCACCGTGAGCACGGACGACGGGCAGAGGCCGCGGCAGCCAGCCGGCGACGCCGCAGTCGTCCAGGACGCCTTCGAGGCCATGCCCTGGCCGATGGCCGCTGTGGAAGGGCCGACGCACACGATCGTGGCGGCGAACGCCGCCTGCCGGACGCTGGCCGGCCAGCCGGATCTCATCGGCAAGCCGGCCTGGCAGGCCTTCCAGGGCTTCACCAAGAAGCAAATCGCCGATTCGCTTGACTTGGTCTACGCCACGGGAGAGCCGTACAGCGCGCGAGACTGGCCGATCCAGGGAGATCGGTATCTGGACCTCACGCTTGCCCCGTGGCTGGGCCCTGGCGGCCTGCGCGGGGTCCTGATAGCCCAGGTCGACGTGACCGACCGGGTGCGGGAAGTGACGGCGGCGCTGCAACCGCCGGCCGCGAACGCACGGCCGCGACCGCGGAGCGAGACGATCGTCGTGCAGGAGGCGATGCTGCCGTCCAAGCTGCCGGTGCTGCCCGGGGTGCGGATCGCGGCCCGCTATCTGCCCGCTGTCGCCGACGAGCCCGCGGGCGCCGACTGGTTTGACGCGTTCCCGCTGCCCGACGGCCGGATAGCGCTGATGGTGGGGGACGTCGCGGATCGCGGGACTTCCGCGTCCGCGGCCATGGGGCGGCTGCGTGCGGTACTCACGCACGCCCTGACGGTTCAGCAAGACCTGGCCGTCGTGCTCACCGCGGCGGACAGGTTCGCGGCCGACGACGCCGCCCTGGGCACGACCACGCTGTGCATCGGCGTACTCAATCCGGCCGACTGGACGTTCTCGTACGCCACCTGCGGGCACCCGCCTCCGCTGCTGACTGACTCCGGCGGAACGACTCGTTTCCTGCCGGGGACCGAGGCTAGACCGCTCGGCGCCGGCGTCGATAGCCCGGTACTGCGGTCGGCGGTACTGGCGCCAGGAGACGTCTTGCTGCTGTACAGCGACGGGCTGGTCGAGCGGGCGGGCCGCACCCTGGACGACGGGATGGCCGACCTGGCGATAGTCGCCGGGGACTCGGTGGCAAACCGGTCGCTGCGGACGTGGGCGGCGGGCACTCCTGCCGAACGGGCCAGCCAGCTCACCGTCGAACTGCTGACTCGCGCGGGATATGCCGACGACGTGACGACCCTGGCCGCGTGGCGCCAGCCGGTCCCGCTCCCCCCGCTTGCCATCGAGTCGCCGGCCAGCAGGGACGCGGTGCCGACGCTGCGCCGCGCGTTCGGCGACTGGCTAGAGTCGCTCGGCATCGCCCTCGGAGACCGGCATCTCGCCGAGCTGTCCATCGCCGAGGTGGTAACCAACGCCGTCGACCACGCCTACCCGCCCGGTATGCCTGGCCCGGTTCGCCTAGAGGCCGCGGTGGGCGCCGACGCGTACCTGGAGACCCGGGTCAGTGACCGCGGACGCTGGCGCGTCCCTGACATATCCGAGAAAGAACGCGGCCAGGGACTGTCGGTGGCGTTGCAGTTCGCCGACGAACTCCGCGTCAGCCATCCGCCGCAGGGCACGGCTGAACCGCTAGGCGCCCGGGGAACGGTCATCGCGATGCGGCACCCGCTGCACCGCCAGCCCATGCTTGCCCCGCTGACTGTGCGGCCCCCTGGCGTCCGCGCGGTCTATCCCTCGTTCGCCATCACACTGGCCGTGGCGAAACCCGCGCCGCACGTCCTGGTGTCGGGGCCAGTGGATTTCACCACCGCCGATCAGCTGCTCAGCCGGCTGCTGGCGGCCTGCCGTGCGGGGGTGCTGCCGCTCATCGTCGACTTGTCTGGCGCCACGCTGCTGGCAACGGCGGGAGTACGTGTCCTGTACCGGATAGCGGCGCAGCTCGCCGCGCACGAACAGGACCTCACGCTGATCTGCGAGCCGGACAGTCCCGCCGCTGCCGTCCTGGACCTAGCCGGGCTGCCGAGCACCCCGCGATGAGGTCCTCAGCCGGTGCCGTCGTCGGTATTGTCGTCGGTATCGCGCATGTACCGCCTGGACAGATCGAGGGCACGACCGCTCAGCTCAAGCAGCCGTCCCCGGTCCGCACTCTTGTGCTCCGTGCGGTACCGGCTGTTGAGCGCCAGGTCGGAATAGGTAGCGGCGAGCCGGGACATCACGTCGCTCGTATACAGCGCTGACTGCCGCGCATTCGACTCCGCCGCGCGTGTCATGGCCGACAGCGCCGACTCGCGAGACAGCGTGCTCTGACGTGCGCGCGGGTGCAGGCGTGCCTGGGACGCACCGGCCATCTCGGGCTGGTGCGGCAGGTCGAACCCGATCGCCCTGAGGATGCCGCGCATCGTCTGGCTGCACCCCTCGAGCCCGGCCTCGCGCGGCTGGGGCACCGTGCGCACCGCCTTCGCGAGGGCGCGGGCACCGCGGAGGTCCACGAAGTCCACTCCGGACACGTCGAACATTACCGGCCCGCGGGAGGTCGCCAGCGCCTCCGCCACCAGAGCCGCGAACTCCTGCTCCGTCAGTAGCGTGAGCTCGCCGCTGACCTGAATAACGCAAACGGGACCGCGCGTCTCGAAACTCACTTCAATGTGACCGGCATCCATTGGCTGGCTCCTCCGCACGCATCCGGCGGCTGGCAATAACCCGGCCACGGTATTGCCAGGTTAGCAGCCGCAGGCTGGCGGTCACCGCGTTCGCCGCAGGGTGGTGGAGACTGGAAGGGTGATCCACGAACAGCCGCCTCGGGAGCAGCGCTACCAGGTGGTGGTCGTCGGCGCCTCGCTCGGCGGTACCGAGGCGCTGCGGATCCTGCTGGGCGGAATGCACTCGACGCTGCCCGTGCCGATCGTGGTCGTGATCCACCAGGGGCCGGCGGCGAGCAGGCTGGACATGGTGCTGGACCGGGCGTCCCAGTCTCCGGTGCAGTGGGCCGAGGACGGAGCGGAGGCCGCGCCGGGCCGGGTGTACCTGTGCCGCGGCCGGTCAATCGTCCGGCTGGAGCCGGACGGCACGCTGACCGTCCAGCCGTCCCCTGCCACCTCGGCGGGAGCGGTGGACGAGCTGTTCTCATCGGCCGCCGTCTCCTATGGCCCCGGCGTGCTCGCGCTGGTGCTCACCGGTACCGGGCGGGATGGCGCGGCCGGGTGCCGGTCCGTGCGGCTGGCCGGCGGCACGGTGATCGCGCAGGACGAGGCAACCTCCGCGGCGTTCGGCATGCCGTCGGCGGTCATCGACGCCGGGGACGCGAACCTGGTGCTGCCGCTGGGCGAGTTGCCTGAGGTGCTCGAGCAGGTGGTGAGAGGGGGCCTCCCGCTGCCCACCGCGGCGCGGCGCGTGGCGGAGGCGCTGTTCAGCTCCGGCGGTGAGATGGGCCGGCTGATGGCGGCGGTGGACTGGAGCGCCACCTCGCTGGGACCGGTCGAGCACTGGTCACCGGCGCTGCGCACGGTGCTGTCCGTGGTGCTGTCGCACCCGATGGGGATGAACCTGTTCTGGGGCCAGGACCGGGTGCAGCTGTACAACGATGCGTGCATCGGCCTGATGGGCGACTACCATCCGGTGGCGCTCGGCCGGCCCATGCCCGACGTCTGGACCGAGATCGCCGATGGCATGGAGGCGAACCTGCGCGAGGTCGAGCTGACCGGCGAGGCCGCCGCGTTCGAGGACCAGCCGTTGGTGCTGCACCGGGCGGGTCGCCCTGAAGAGGTCTTCGTGACCTCCTGCTATAGCCCGGTTCGTGACGGCGGGGACGTGGTAGCGGTCCTGGCTACGTGGATGGAGACGACGAAGCAGGTCATTGGCCACCGCCGGCTGATCACCGTGCGCCGGCTGGCCGCCGTGGGAAGCACCGACACGCGCGTCGCGCAGGACGCGGTTGACGTGCTCGCGGACAACCCGCACGACGTGCCGTTCGCCCTGCTGTACCTGCTGGACCCGGACGGCTCGGCCTACCTGGCGGCCTCGACCGGGCTGGCCGAAACCAGCCCGGCGCTGCTTCCGCTGGTCACCAGGTCGGCCCCGGTGGCGTGGCCGATGCACGCCACCATGGTCCGCGGCGAACCGCGGCTCGTCGACGACCTGCAGGCACGGTTCCCTGGCCTCGCCGCGGGTCCCTGGCCGCAGCCGCCGGACACGGCGCTGATCCTGCCGGTCGGTGACAGCCCCCACGGCGAGGGCCCGGCCGCGACGCTGATCGCCGGCGTCAGCTCGCACCTCGTGCTCGACCATGGCTACCGGCAGTTCCTTGACCTGGTAGCCGAGCAGATTGGCGCGACGCTGACCGCCGCCCGTGCCCGCCGGGAGGCAGGCGACCGCATCAAGGTACTGGCGGAGCGGAACCGCGCGGAGACCGAGTTCTTCGCCAGCGTCAGCCACGAGTTCCGCACACCGCTGACGCTGATGCTCTTGCCGCTGGAGCAACTGGACGCCGAGTCGCGCCGCAGCCTGCCAGCCGAGTCGGCGCGCATGATGCACCGCAACGCGCTGCGACTGCTGCGCCTCGTCAACAGCCTGGTCAGCTTCGCCGAGCTAGAACAGGGCAGGGTCCAGCCCGCCTTGGAGGTAGTGGCCGACCTCGCCGGCCTCACGTCCGACCTGGCCAGCGTGTTCCGCTCGGCGGTCGAGCAAGCCGGCCTGGCCTTCACCGTGGACTGCCCACCGCTGGACAGGCCGGTCCAGCTCGACCCGCAGATGTGGGAGACGATCGTGCTGAACCTCGTCTCCAACGCCCTCAAGCACACCTTCACCGGAGGCATCACCGTCCGGCTCATCGCGCGTTCCGGGCATGTCGAGCTGGTCGTCGCCGACACTGGCACCGGGATCCCCGAAGAAGAGATCCCGCACCTGTTCACCCGGTTTCACCGGGTCAGGGGCGCTAAGGCGCGCAGCCGCGAAGGGTCCGGGATCGGCCTCGCCCTAGTCCAGCAGTTCGTTCAGCTGCATCGCGGCGCCATCCGGGTGCGCAGCACGCCGGACGCCGGGAGCACCTTCACGGTCTGGGTTCCGTTCGCCCAGTACCACGCCCGCGCACTGCCGGCCGCCGACCGCGACGAGCTGGCGAAGATCTCCGCCCAGGCCCGGCAGGCGTTCGCCGAGGAGACCGAGCAGTGGCTGACAGGCGATACCGAGGCGGCCGGCACCGCCGAGCCTGCCGAGCCGCTGGCCGCAGCCGCCCCGATGCCAGCAGCCCGGGCGGCGGTTCTGGTGGTCGACGACAACGCCGACCTACGGCGCTACCTGCACCGGCTGCTGGCCGGCCGGTATGACGTCCGCACCGCGGTCGACGGCGCGCAGGCGCTGCGCATCCTCGCCGAGCGCCCCGCGGACCTGGTGCTCGCCGACGTCATGATGCCCGAGGTAGACGGGCTCGAGCTCGTCGCTCGCATCCGCACCGACCCCGCCCTGCGCGCGACCCCGGTCATCCTGCTCACCGCGCTCGCCGCCCCCGAGTCCACCATGCACGCCCTCACCGCCGGCGCCCACGACTACATCGTCAAGCCGTTCACCGCTCAGGAGCTGATCGCCCGCATCGAATCCCAGCTCGGCCTCGCCCGGCTGCGGGCGCAGCACCCGGGATGAGGCGCTGTCACGCCGACCGGACCGGGGTCCCGGCCCGGGACCCTCCCTAGCGCGACGCGGCACCTCATGCGCGATGATGACGCCATGGCCGACAGCTGCTCGTTTCCTAACCAGACACTGAAGTCGTGAGAGGCGGTCATCCGATGCGACCTGACATTCGGCCCGGCGGCACCTTCCCCGATTACTCCCTCCCGGATCACACCGGCACAATGCGTACCCTCAGCGAGATTCAGGGCCGTGATCCGCTGATCCTCACCCTGGCCCGCGGCAACTACTGCCCCAAAGAGCATCAGCAGCACCTCGAGCTGGCGGCCAACTACCCGAAGATCGCGGTGGCCTACACCCAGGTCGTAACCATCGCCACCGACGACCATCACACCCTGCAAGAGTTCCGCGCGTCGGTGGGCGCCCAGTGGACCTTCCTGTCCGATCCGGGCCGGACCGTCCAGAAAGACCTCGACATCGCCGAGTACACCGACCCCGAGCACAACCCCATGATCCCGCACACGCTCGTACTCAGGCCGGGACTGGTCGTCCACAGCATCTACAACGGCTACTGGTTCTGGGGTCGCCCGTCGTTCTACGAACTGTGGCGGGACCTGCGCGCGGCCACCGCCGAGACTCGCCCGGACTGGGACCTGAGCACCCCGGGCCTCCGCGAAGCCTGGGACGCCGGCGACTACTCGAAATTTCACGGCTGGGACCGGCGGTCGCCCCAGTCGAAGCCGTCATCGTATGAGCGATAGAGCGACGCCAGTGGGCACGCCGGTATGCGAGATGCTCGGCATTGAACGACCAATCGTCCAGGCGCCCATGGCTGCGGTTCCCCAACTGGCCGCGGCGGTCTCGAATGCCGGCGCGCTCGGCATGGTCACGCTGACCTGGTCCGATGACCCTGGAGCCGTCGTCCGGGAGACGGCGGCGCTGACCGCGCGGCCGTTCGGCGGCAATCTCGTTCTCACCGAAGATCAGCACCGCCGCCTCGACCAGGCCCTCGACGCCGGCCTGCGGATCGTCTCGTTTATGTGGGGGGATCCCAGCGGCTACGTCGGGCCCGTGCACGACGCCGGGGGGATTGCCATGCTCACGGTCGGCAGCACCGAGGAGGCACGGCGGGCAGTCGCCTCCGGCGTGGACGTGGTCGTCGCCCAGGGCTGGGAGGCCGGCGGGCACGTGTGGAGTACCGTCGCGACCCTGCCGCTGGTGCCTGCCGTGGTGGACGCGGTGGCGCCGGTACCGGTGATCGCGGCTGGCGGGATCGGTGACGCTCGCGGCGTGGCCGCGGTGCTGGCCCTGGGCGCCCAGGCCGCGTGGCTGGGCACGCGGTTCCTGCTGGCCGAGGAGATGCCGATCCACGAGGACTACCGGCGCCGGCTGATAGCCGCGGCCGAGACCGATCCGCAGTTGTACCCGAACCTGTATGAGGTCGGGTGGCCCGACTCCCCCCACCGCGCGCTCCGCAACTCAACGGCCACGGCGTGGGAGGCTGCGGGCCGCCCGCCGCTTGCGCAGCGGCCAGGAGCAGGCGACGTGATCGCGCACTTCGCCTCCGGCGAACCAATCGTTCGTTACGAGCCGGCGCCGCCGATGGCCGGGACGACCGGTGAGATCGAAGCGCTCTCGATGTGGGCCGGACAGGGCGTTGCCCTCGCCAGGCAGACACAGTCAGCGGCGGACATCGTGACCGAGCTCACCGCCGGCCTGTAACCCGCCTGGGTTCCCAGAGCATTCCCGGCCAGGTAGCGGGGGCGCGTTGCCGCGCCCCCGCAGGCCGTTAGCGGATGTCGAACGTGACCAGGGACCGGGCCGGGAGGGTGGCGGTCAGGTTCCCGCCGAAGACCGGCACCGGCGGTTGCGCCGCGGTGTCGCTCGAGGAGTCGGTCAGGTACGGCGTGGCCAGGGTTCCGTTGCGGATGCCGAGATGCTGCAGCGCGAACGACACCGTGTCCGGGCTGGTCCCGGTGTTCAGGACCACGATCGCGGTCGAGCCGTCGAAGTTCCGGAACGCGGTCAGTTCGAGGTTGCCGTCCGCCGTCGTGGCGCCGATGCGGACCGCTCCCGGGTGGACGAACCGGCTGTAGTTGGCGAACGCCCAGAGCCGCGCCGACGCGGTGACCGTGGAGCCATTGATCTGGACCAGGCTCTCGTTGTCGCCGTTGAACGTCGGCGTGCTCGTGCCCCACCAGTAAAGGAACGCGCTCAGGCTGGCCTGGGTCAGACCGGTGTAGATGTTCTGGGCCCAGCTCAGCCCCGAGGCCGTGGTGCCGTCATCCCAGGCTGGATCCCAGGACTGGAACGTGGACCACTCGGTCTCCCACACCGGCTTGTACCAGCCGGCCAGCGGGGAGGCCGGTGCCTCGGTGTAGCCGTGGCTGGTGAACAGGCTGACGAAGTGGCGGGCTACGGGGTCGGCCTCGATCGCGGCGGCGTACTGCTGCGCGTAATCCCAGCCCTCGGTGGCACAGCACTCGAGCTGGGTGGGCAGCCCCGAACGGGCCAGCGCCGGGCCGAGCACGTCGGCGAAGTCGGCCGTCTGCGCCGGGCTCATGACCATGCCGTCATAGCCGGGGGCGAGGTTGGCCTCGTTCTCGAAGCCGATGTAGCTCAGCGGCACCCCGGCCTGCGCGTAGTCCCTGGCGTACTGGACCAGGAAGTTTGCGTACGCCTGGCGCCAGTCGCCGCTGGTGCAGGTGGCGCCGGGCACCCCGCAGAGTGTGCCGCCGTTGGAGGTGGAGTCGTTGGTCTTCATGTACGCGGGCGCGGTCCAGGCGTCGGCGAAAATGTCGCGGACGCCGTAGTCGGCCTTGATGGTCTGGGCCAGCCACAGCTGCCCCATGTCGTTGCCGATCGACTGCAGCGACACGTAGGACGGGGGAGCCGATGGGCTGGCGGGCGCGGTCGGCTCGATCGTGCTGCCGGGGTCGGCGCCGACCTCGTTGCGAAGGATCGTCAGTCCGGCGCCGGTCGTCGGGCTGTACAGCAGGTTGAGCACCTGCTGCTGGGCTGCGGCGGGTGCGTCCTCGATGATCGAGGCCTGGCCGAAGGCCTCGGAGGAACCGAATCCGGCGATCTGCTGGTAGTGCACGGCCCCGTCGATGGTCGCCGATGAGGCGGCCAGGGCCGGGCTGGCCGGGGCGGTCAGGGTGATGGCGCCTGCCGCCAGCACGGCCGCTGTCACGGCGAGCGGCCTGCGGGCGGCAAGCCTGGTCAGTTTCTGCATCACGCGGGCTCCTTTGCGGGTAGGGATGGCCGTTGGCGTGAATAGCGGGGTCTATGTGGCGCCGGGCGGGAAGGCCGGGTAGGCGGCGAGGCGCCCGCACATGCCGTAGCCGCGGTCAGCTCGAGGGCCGAGCACGGTCAGCCGGCCTTCGCGGAGGTGCTCGTGGATGCCGCTGGCCAGCAGGCCGATCTGGTTGCCGGTCTTGACCGCCGCGGCGAACGGCCCGGCCTCCCAGGTCTCGCGCCAGGCCGGAAGCTGGCTGCGGACCAGAGCGGCCGCGGCCGCGTAGAAGTCGTCCAGCGCTTGCGGGCCCTCGGCGGCGACCCGCTCCCGAAGCTGGATGAATCCCGCCACGGCCAGGTCCTTGCGGGCGCGGGCGGCGCTGGCGGCGGCGCTGGCGGTGGCGCTGCTGGGCAATGATGCCGCCACCTGGTAGTCGCGTGGCTCGGCGAGATGCTCGGGCGGGAACGTGAGCACGCTGTCCCCGGCCTCGGGCAGGCCGCCATTCTGCATCACCACCAGGATCTGCAGGCCGCCGTCGTTGATCAGGCGGTGAATAACGCCGGGGGAGAACCAGGCGACGGTCAGCGGCGTGAGCGGGGTCTCCGCGTACCCATCCGCGCTCAGCGTCTGCAGCCGCCCGCGGCCGGCGACGACCACGTACCCCTCGGTGCAGGCCAGATGCACGTGCGCGGAGCCCCCGGCCACCCCATCGGGCCCGGACCAGTCGTACACGGCCAGCAGCGAAACGGCGGTCCCGCCGGGGAACAGCCGGGCCAGGTCCGGGCCCGCGCCGGGGCTCACCGGTGGGCTCCCGCGGCGACCTGGCCGGCCAGCTCACCGCAGCGCGCCGCGTCCAGCTCGCCGTCGGCGACCACCACGTCGTAGCCGAGTTCCAGCGTCTGCCCTGGTTCCAGCGGGTACTCGTGGCTGAAGAACGGTGCCGGGCACACGCAGGCGTACATGCCGGTCCGGACGAACCACTGGCTGGGGGCCGAGAAGTTCTCCGCGTGGTCGCAGAACACCAGCGTGGACGCCCGGCCGTGCCCGTCGTGCCGGCCCGCATAGCCGAGCCACGGGCCGCGCCAGCCCATCAGCTCGTCGCCGCCCGGGCCGTCGGGCGTGAGCACGGTGCCCCCCGAGAACGACCGCGGCCCGCGCCAGAACAGCCCGCTGTACCCGGCGTTGGCGCGGCCCTCGGTGGTCGGGCTGCCGATCTTGATGACGCGGCCGGTGACGTTGCGCATGGCCGTGCCGAAGCCCAGCTGCCACGCGCCGTGCTCGCCTGGCGGGGACGCCAGCACCGCCACCCGGATCCGCCGCTGCTCCTCGATCCACGTCTCGCCGTGGCGGGTCACCCAGGCGAGACGCTCATCGATCCGCAGCACGTGGTCGCAGACGTCCAGCGTGGTGAAGCTCTCGTGCCGCATCCGGCCGTTGTTGTCGAGCTGCCGGTAGCCGCCGTCACGGGTGTAGGTCGGGCCGCCCCAGAAGTTGGCCGGGCCGACGTTGCACAGCGACCAGGCGATGCCCTTGTGCCAGACGTGGTCGTGCGGCCGGTACAGGCTGACCAGGTCGCCGCCTAAGGTCCTGACCGGGTGGAAATACGGCCGGGGCGACTCGAGCACCGGTTCCCGCGGCCGGTAGACGTACCGGAAGAGCTCGGTGGCCGGTCCGCTGCCCGCGGTCCCGCCGTCGCCCGGCGTCCCGCCGGCGCTGGGCGCCCACGCGCCGCTCACCCAGCCGTCATGGCCGTGAGCCATGGACATCACCATCGAGCACCACTTCCGTTCATTCGCTGGTAGAACGGCGCATCCGGGGCCAGGTCCCGGTGGCGCACCGGCCGCCCGAGGAAGGCCGAGGCGTAGATGGCGGCCACCAGCTGCATGGTGCGCAGCGCGTCCGCTGACGTCACCGGCGGAGCGGTGCGACCACGCAGGCTGCGGAGCACCGCGGCGTACTGAGCCCGATGACCGCTCGGTACCCCCTGCTCGCCCGCTGCCCAGGCCGCGGTGACCGCGGCCTCGTGGCCAGGCACGGGCGTGATCTGCCAGTCGTCGTCGCGGTAGCCGTACCGGTGACGCAGCTCGACGGTGGCCCGCTCGAAGTCGAACCGCACGTAGCTCTCCTCACGCGGCGACAGCACGCTGTTGACCACGCTGGCGACCGCGCCGCTGGTGAACGTGACGTGCGCCAGCGACAGGTCCTCGGTCTCCATCTGGCGGGCCTGCCGGCGGGCCAGCGCGGACACCTCGGTCCAGTCGCCGAGCAGGTAGGCGAGCAGGTCCATCTGGTGGATGCCGTGGCCCATGGTGGGGCCGCCGCCCTCGGTTTCCCACCGTCCGCGCCACGGCTCGTCGAAGTAGGCCTGGTCGCGGAACCACAATGTGTGGCAGACCGCGACCAAGGGCCGGCCGAGCACGCCGCTGCCGATCATCGCGCGCAGCCGCTGTGCCCCCGAGCCGAACCGGTGCTGGAAGACCGTGGCCAGCCATGGCCCACCCGGGCGCTCGGCATCGGCCATTTCCTGCAGCTCGGCCAGGCTCAGCGCCGGAGGCTTCTCGACCAGCACCGAGGCGCCCGCTCGCAGGCATGACAGCGCCTGGCCGGCGTGCGCGCCGGGCGGGGTGCACACGACCACCAGGTCCGGCGGGCCGTCGCGGAGCAGGCCGGCCAGGCCGCCACGGCATTCCGCGATCCCGTACCTGGAGCAGAACTCGCGCAGGCGGTCGGCGTCGATGTCCGCCGCAGCCACCACCTTGGCCGGCTCACCCCGGCCGCCCGAGCCAGCCGGGCCGCCCGGGCCGCCCGGGCCGCCCGGGTCGCGCTCGTCGCCCAGGCTCAGCAGGGCTTCCGCGTGGGTCCGGGCGATCGTGCCGGTGCCGAGGATCGCCACGGTGAGCTGGGCCATCTGCCAAGACTTCCGAAAGTTAGCCGATAGTTTTCGAGAGAGACCACACCGCGGGGGGACGGGTCTGGCTGCGGGGGCCGGTGGACCCGGCGGAGCCGTCGGCAGGAGGGTCGGCGGCCCCGCCGGGATACAGGCCCGCCGGGATGCAGGCCCGCCGGGAGGGGAGGCGCGGCGGGACGGCGGCGGGCGGGGAGAGAGGGCGGCGGGGAGGGCGGAAAAGGTTCAGCTCACCGGGCGCAGGCGCAGCACGGTGATCTCATTGAAGGGCTGGCTCGGCTCGCCGGGCGCGTACTGGTTGGACGGGTCCGGCCAGCCGGTGAACTTGGAGGTGTTGTACTCGTCCCAGGCCACTCCGTAGAAGATCGGGATCACCGGGAGCTGGGTGGCGACGATCTTCTCCAGGCCAACCATGTCGGCCAGCTGCGTCGCCGTGTTGTCGGTGCTGGAGAACGAGCTGAGGTCGGCGTCGGCCTGCGGGCTGTTGAACCGCTCGTAGTCACCGGTCGCGACCTGGCCGATCGGCTTGGCCAGCGAGGTGTCCAGCCAGTTGTAATACAGGTAGTAGGGCGACGGGCCGCCGGTGCCCCAGTGCGAGATGGCCTGGAAGTTGCCGGTGTCCAGGTCGGTGGTCCACGCGGTCACCGACACGGCGGACACGGTGACGTCCATCCCGGCCGCCTTGAGCTCGGAGGCCATGATCGTGTCGTCGGTCAAAAAGTCGGTGTACGCCGAGGCGTCGATGAAGGTGAACGCGAGCGTCTGCCCGCTGGGTGACACGAAGTACCCGTTGCTGCCCATCTTCCAGCCGGCCGCCTCCAGAATCGACTTGGCCTTGGCCGTGTTGTAGCTGGTCGAGTACCCGTCGGTGGCCGGAGTCAGGTAGCTCTGGTCGATGGGCATGGTGAGCCCGGTCAGGGTGCCGGGGCCGACGGCGGGCGGCTGCTGGTAGTCCTCGCCGTCGTCCGAGATGACGGTCCGGTCAATCCCCACCGCGACCGCCTCCCGGACGGCCAGGCTGTTGAAGGGGAACTTGTCGAGGTTCGGGATGATGGCCTCGGTCTGCAGCGGCGCGTCCCAATAGTGATTGGCCGAGGGGTCCTTGCCCACGTAGGCCGACTTGATGTCGCTGACGAAGTTGCCGCCCCAGTCGAGCGTTCCCTGCTCCAGGTCCAGGTTGGCGGTCGTGTTGGAGTCGTAGGCCGGGAAGTCCAGCTTGGCCACGTGCGGCTCGCCCTGCCAGTAGTGCGGGTTCCTGGTCAGCGTGACGCCCCCCGACGAGAACGTCGACACCACGTACGGCCCGGTGCCGATCGGGTTGGGATCGGGGTAGGTGAACGGGTTCGCGACCTTGCCGTACACACTCGGATCCACCATGTAGGTTTCGCCGGCGATGTAGTACAGCAGCGAGTAGGCGGGGGTGGAGAAGTTGATCACCGCGCTCGAGCCCGAGGACGAGGCGCTGGTGAGCGGCAGTCCCCAGACGTTGGTCGACGGGTCCTTAATCTCCAGGTTGAACTCCCACGCCACGTCGGCCGCGGTGAACGGGGTGCCGTTCGAGTATTTGATCCCGCTGCGGATGTGGAACGTGATCGTCCTGCCGCTGTTGGACCACGCGTAGGAGGTGGCCAGCCACGGGTATGTCGTCCCGGGCTTGAGCAGGTTGAACTGCAGCAGTGGTTCGTAGATCATGGCCGTGGAGCCCAGGATGTTGGCCGCGCTGGTGGGGGAGAACGGATTGAAGTCCCTGGTGATCGGGCCCGACGGGCTGCTCTCCATGGTGAGCGTCGCGCTGGACGAGGACGAGGCCGACGGTGTCGTTGCCGACGACGAACAGGCGGCCACGCCCACCCCGAACAGCGACAGGGCGCAGAGCGCGGCGGCCGTCTTGGTTCTGTAGTTCAAGAGGTACTCCCATGATCAGGCCGGCGGGTGTCCGGCGGACGGGTGGACGGTCGTGGAACCGTGGTCTGGGTGGCGCAGCCAGCAGGCCGCGGAGTGGCCGGGGCCGACCGGGACGTCGGGAGGGCGCTGGGTGCGGCAGACCGGCATGACAAAGGGGCAGCGGGGGTGGAACCGGCAACCGGCCGGCGGGTTCACCAGGCTGGGAGCCGCGCCGCTGCCCTTGATGACCACCGGGGTGGCCCGCTCCGGATCGGGCGCGGCCGACAGCAGCAGCTGGGTGTAGGGGTGGGACGGGTGGTCGGTCACCTCAACGGCGGGACCGGACTCGACCAGCCGGCCCGCGTACATGACGGACACGGTGTCGGCGAAGTACCTGGCCGAGGCGATGTCGTGGGTGACGTACAGGATGGCCAGGCCCTCGGTGTCGCGCAGGTCGCCGAGCAGGTTCAGGATGCCGAGCCTGATGGACACGTCGAGCATGGACACTGGCTCGTCGGCGAGCAGCACGCTTGGGCCCGCGGCGAGGGCACGGGCGATCGCGACCCGCTGGCGCTGCCCGCCGGACAGCTCGTGCGGCATCTTGTGCACGAACTGCTCGGCTGGCTCCAGCCTGACCCGGGTCAGCAACGCCCGGACGGCCTCGTCGACCGCGGCACGGCCGCGGGCTCGCCGGTGGATCCGCAGCGGCCGCGACAGGTGGTAATGGACGTCATGGACCGGGTTGAGCGAGGCGAACGGGTCCTGGAAGACGATCTGCACGCGGTGGCGGTAGGCGCGCAGAGCGTGGCGGGTGACCCGCTGGCCGTCGAGCAGGATCTCCCCCGCACTGGGCCGTATCAGCCAGGCGAGCATCTGGGCGACGGTCGTCTTGCCCGAGCCGCTCTCGCCGACCACCGCGGTGACGTTGCCGGCCCGCAGCTCAAGGCTGATGTCCTCGGCGGCGTGGACCACGCGCCGTGGCCCGTAAGATCCGCGCATCCCGCGCTCGCGGACCTTGAAGTGCTTGGTGAGATCGCGGGCCACCAGGACGCTCGCGCCTGTCGGCCGGTCGCCGTTCAGCGCCGCTCCGGCGGGCGATCTCCCGACCGGGCCGCTCATGGCTGCACCGGGCCGGTGGTGGCCACGGGGCCCGCCGGGCGGGGCCGCCGGGCCGGCGGCTCCGGCCTGGAGACCTCGGGCGGGCGGCCCTCCCGCCCGTCCTGCAGCCAGCACGCCACCAGGCGGTCGCTGCGGTTAGCCCCGGGTGGGGGGGCCAGCGCCGGCATGGTCTGCCTGCACTGCGGCTCGGCATAGCCGCACCGCGGATGGAACGGGCAGCCCGGCGGGGGATTGCGCAGGTCAGGCGGTGAGCCGGGAATCCCGGTCATGCGATGGCGCTCGCCGTGCAGGGAAGGGAACGATGCCAGCAGGCCCGCGCTGTAGGGATGGCGCGGAGCCGAGAACAGCTGGCCAGCTGGGGCGGCCTCGACCAGCCGGCCGGCGTACATGACCGCGATCCGGTCGGCCAGCTCGAGCAGCAGCGACAGGTCATGCGTGATGAACAGCACCGAGAAGCCCATGCGGTCCCGCAGCTCGACGAGCTGCTCCAGGATCTCCCGCTGGGTGACGACGTCGAGCGCGGTGGTGGGCTCGTCCATGATCACTACCTGCGGCTCCAGCGCGAGCGCCATGGCGATCATCACCCGCTGCTTCATGCCGCCGGACAGCTCGTGCGGGTAGCTGCGCAGCCGGTCCGGGCTGATGCCCACCAGGCCGAGCAGGTCGGCGGACCGCTCCCGCCGGC
>Ga0335075_10007381_pt1 | contig 16906 bp, 13 predicted proteins | sample Lox_Sample_24_FD_206723 | JGI IMG/M metagenome (GOLD analysis project Ga0335075, IMG submission 206723) | Soil microbial communities from Loxahatchee National Wildlife Refuge, Florida, United States - Lox_Sample_2.4 | ecosystem: Environmental > Terrestrial > Soil > Wetlands | place: USA...
TGGCGGGCCAGGGCACACTGGAGGCGATCTGCGCGGCGCTCTCCGGCTCCGGATCGGCGCTGTTCGGCCTGTACGGAACCGCAGAAGCCGCCGCGGCGGCGGAAGCACGGCTCACGGAATCCGGCATTCGCTCGCTGCGGACCCAAACCCTCCCCCGCGACGAATACTGGAAGCAGTTGGGCGGTACCCGATAAACGGCTGCCCCCTTGTCACCGCAGTTGGCGACAGAGTGGGTACCAGAGCTTTGTATCAGGGCACGACTTTAAGTCGTGCCGAGATGGGCTTGCATTTCAGGGGCTTCAGCCCCTGAGGGCGACTGGGCGATCGACGAATGGTAGGTCAAGTGCCTTTCTGCCCAGTCCGGCCAAATGCGGCCGGACCGGGGACCAGGGTGAGAGCGGGTCGTGGGAAGTTGATTCACTGGGCGATCGACTAATGGTAGGTCAAGTGCCTTTCTGCCCAGTCCGGCCAAATGCGGCCGGACCGGGGACCAGGGTGAGAGCGGGTCGTGGGAAGTTGATTCACTGGGCGATCGACTAATGGTAGGTCAAGTGCCTTTGGAGCACTTTGTCCAGGTTCGAATCCTGGTCGCCCAGCCAAAGTTCGCAGCAGTCACGCCCGGCGCCAACCGCGCCGGATAACCGCAAGGATCATAGCCAACCAGCTGGAGGATCTTGTGAGCACGACGGAACAGAAGGGAATCGCGGTCTCGACCAACGGCAATGCAGCCGACGACAGCCACAGCGACGATCTCCGCCCCGGCCAGAGCGGCGGACCCAACCGCCCAAAGGAAGGCGACGGCAAAGCCAAACCCGCCGCCCGCCGTTCCCGCGTCTCCAATGAGGATCGCCGCTTCAAAATCTTTTCCGGCACCGCCAATCGCCCGCTCGCCGAAGCCATCTGCGAGCACATCGGCGTCAAGCTCGGCGAGACCAAGATCCAGCGCTTCGCCGACGGCGAGGTCTACTTCCAGCTCCTCGAAAACGTCCGCGGCGCCGACGTCTTCGTGGTGCAGCCCACCTGCTTTCCCGTCGACCAGCACCTCGTCGAGCTGCTCATCATGATCGACGCCCTCAAGCGCGCCTCGGCCGGCCGCATCACGGTCGTCATGCCCTATTACGGATACGCTCGCCAGGACCGCAAAGACCGTCCCCGCGTCGCCATCTCTTCCAAGCTGGTCGCCGACCTCATCACCACCGCGGGCGCCCATCGCGCGCTTTTCATGGACCTGCACGCGGCGCAGATTCAGGGCTTCTTCAACATCCCCGTGGATCACATGTTCGCCAGCCCGGTGCTGGTCAGCCATTTCCGCGAGCTGAACCTGCCCAACCTCACCGTCGTTTCGCCGGACGCCGGCGGCGTGGAGCGCGCCCGTCACACTGCCACCAAGCTCGGCTGCCCCATGGCCATCGTCGACAAGCGCCGCACCGACATCAACGTCACCGAAGTGATGCACATTATCGGCGAAGTCGAAGGCCAGACCTGCATCATCGTCGACGACATCGTGGACACGGCCAGCACGCTCGTCAAGACCGCCGATGCGCTCCTCGATCAGGGCGCGCTCGGCGTTTACGCCTGTGCTTCGCATGCGGTGCTGTCCGGCCCGGCGATCGAGCGCATCGCGAACTCACGTTTGGAGCAGCTCGTCGTCACTGACTCCATCCCCCTGCGCGAAGAAGCGCGGAGCCTTTCGAAGATTAAGGTTCGGTCGGTGGCCGGCCTGATGGCCGCCACCATCGAGAACATTCACATGGAAACCAGCGTCAGCGCGTTGTTCAGCTGACCACCACGAGTAGCCAGTGACTAGCGATTAGTTGCTGGTAAAAATCAACCGCGACGAGGATCAGTCCTCTCGCCGCAAAGGGAGTGGAAGACGAGCAATCGGCGCAGGGTCAGCCGCATGTACTGATCACTGACTACTGATCGCTGATTACTGTTCTTCATGCCCGAAGGGAAACCACTATGATCACTCAGGAAACCGTCAGTGCCGTCGCCCGCGAGGGCAAGTTCAACAAGAATGCGGCTCGCCGCGTTCGCGCCCAGGGCAAAATCCCCGCCGTCGTTTACGGAGCCGCGCAGCCGGCTGTCGCCGTCGAGGTCGACCCCAAACAGATTCAGCGCATCCTCCACTCCGAAGCCGGCCACAACTCCATCTTCGATCTCCAGGTCGGCGGCGATACCGCCAAGGCCATGATCGTGGACTGGCAGTACGAGCCCATCAAAGGCAAGCTCATCCACATCGACTTCAAGCGCATCGCGCTCGACAAGCCCATCCGCGTCGAAGTGCCCATTCAGCTCACCGGCACCGCGGTCGGCGTCAAGACCCAGGGCGGCATTCTCGACCAGACCCTGCGCGAAATCGAGCTGGAGTGCCTGCCCGCCGACATCCCCACGCACATCGATCTGGATGTCTCCGAGCTCACCTTCGGCATGGTGCTGCGCGTTTCCGATCTGGCCCATACCGGCAGCCTGCGCTTCCTCACTCCGGAGGACACGCCGGTCGCGCATATCACCTCGGTCAAGGAAGAAGTAGTTGCGACGCCGGAGGCCGAAGCGGCTGCCGCAACCGCCGCGCCGGCCGAGCCGGAAGTGGTGAAGAAGGGCAAGCAGGAAACCGCCGAAGCCGGCGCCGCTCCCGCCGCAGAAAAGGGCGCGGGCGACAAGGGCGGCAAGAAGTAAGTGGGCGCGTTCCTGGTGGTCGGTCTCGGCAACCCCGGCATCGAGTACCAGTTCACGCCGCACAATGCGGGGTTTTTGGCGATCGACCGCATCGCCGACAATTTGGGCGCGACCGTGGCCAACCGCCGCTGCCGCGCGTTGACAGCAAAGGTTCGCATGGCCGGCCGGGATGTCATCCTCGCCAAGCCGGAGACCTTTATGAACCTCAGCGGGATTGCCGTGGGGGCGCTCGCCGACGAGCTCGAACTGGAATTCGTCGACAACTCCCCCCGCAACCTGCTGGTTGTGTACGACGAGCTGGACCTGCCGCTCGGCACGCTGCGCGTTCGCGAGCGGGGCAGCCCGGCCGGACATAACGGGGCGCGTTCGGTTTCCGGAGTCCTCGGAACCGACGACTGGGCGCGCATCCGCATCGGAGTTGGGCCGGAAGCGGGCGCTCCGGAAAACATGCGGCGCGGGAAGGATTACCTGCTCACGCCCATGGGCAAACGGGATTTGGCGGCGATCGATCCGGTCCTCGACCGCGTCGCTCGCGCCGTGGAAACGGTGGTCGCTCAGGGCATCGGCGCCGCCATGAACGAGTTCAACCGCCGGGACGAACCAGACCCCGGCGGGAAATAGAAAGTTCGGAAGCTTTTGCAGTTCGGAAGTTTGAACGAGGCACGATCTCACGGCTGTAGCAAGGACATTTGAATCCGCGGCTTTGTATCAGGGCACGACTTTAGTCGTGCCGCATGAGCCGCAAAAAACTCCGGGGCTTTAGCCCCTGCGAAAGAGAAGCAAACCATGCAGCGTTTCTACGAAGTCATGTTCATCGTCCGCCCCGATGTGGCCGACGAAGACCTCGACAAGCTGATTGCCGGCTTCGAGCAAACCGTCACCAGCGGAGGCGGCGCCGTCCGCAACCCAACCGAGAAGTGGGGCCGCCGCAAGCTGGCCTATACGGTGCGCAAGTTCAATGAGGGCAACTACGTTCTGCTCACCATCGATGCCGATGGCGCCGTGGTGGCCGAACTGGAGCGCCGCCTCCGCGTCTCCGAGCCGGTGATTAAGTTCATCACCGTGCGCATGGACGAGGAGGATAAGCGCCTGTCGAAGATCAAGGCGATCCGGGCCACGCGCAGGAAGCTGAGCGCCATTCCGCCGGAACCCGCGCACCCCGCTCCAGCCGCAGCTGAAGCGGCGCCCGCGGAATCCGCCGCTCCCGCCAGCGCATAACGCCGGCGAGACAAGCTTTACAGCCAGGCGCGGCGCGAGCCGTGACCGCGCGACCGGAGAATCCGGTGGTCACTGACCCCCGGACTCTCTGCCAAAGTATCAGGGCCGGCACTGCCGGCCGAAAGGAAAAAGAAATGCCTGACGAAACCACGAATACTCCTGCACCTCGCTCTGAAGGCCGTCCCGACGGACCTGGCGGCCGACCCGGCGGACGTCCCGGCGGCCCTGGCGGCCCCGGCGGACGGAAGTTTTTCCGCCGCAAGAAGGTCTGCAAGTTCTGCACCGAGAAGATCGACGCCATCTCCTATCGCGACGTCCGTCTCCTGCAGGGCTTTGTGGCCGAGCGGGGAAAAATCGTGCCTCGCCGCCTGACCGGCGTTTGCCCCGAGCATCAGCGGCGTCTCAGCCGAGCCATCAAACAGGCTCGCAACATCGCCCTGCTGCCCTTCGCTGCCGGGTTTTAAGCGCTGGCTGCTGGCCGCCCTGCCGCTGACCGTTTCATCGCTGGCCGGTTTTTAGCTGACCGGCTTTTAGCTGACCGCTTTTTAGCTGGGAGATTGCCATGGAAGTCATCCTCAAGGAAGATATCTCGAACCTCGGCCACCGCGGCGACGTCGTCAAAGTCGCCGACGGCTACGGCCGCAACTACCTCCTGCCGCGCAAGCTCGCCCTGGAGGCCAACGCCGCCAACAAGGCCGTCATTGAGCAGATGAAGGCTGCCGCCGTCCGCCGTTCCGCGAAGGAAAAGGCCGAGGCCGAGCAGCTCGTCACCCAGCTCAACACCATCGCGCTCGTCTTTACCCGCCGCGTCGGCGAAAACGAGCACCTCTTCGGCTCCGTCACCTCCTCCGACATCGCGCAGGAGCTGGCCGCGAAGGGTTTCTCCATCGATCGCCGCAAGGTCCAGCTCGATGAGCCGCTCAAGTCCACCGGCGAGTTCCACGTTCCCGTGAAGCTCCACCGCGACGTCACCGCGCACGTCAGCGTCACCGTCAAAGGCGAGGAAGCCCCCGCCGAGTAACTCCCGGGTGTCCCACATCTGCCCGCAGTGGGCAGATGTGGGAGGGACCTCATCTCACCCCGCACGCAGCATCGGGAGCCGCAGCTCATTTCTCCTTCGCGGCGGTTCGCGCCAGACTCGTTCGCCGCCCCGGCTCCCGACAATTCCGCATCCACCGCGCGCTCTCGTTCATCTGTTTCGGATGTAGAGCTTGTTTCATTGGTCCATCTTCCCCCCAACAACCGCCGCAATGGCTGAAAGAGACCTATGTACAACGCAAAGGCGTATTCCGCTGCCGGCGCCACTTCGCCGCTGTCCTCCACCTCGATCGCGAGGCGCGATCCCACCGAGCACGACGTTCAGATCGAAATCCTCTTCTGCGGCGTCTGCCACTCCGATCTGCATCAGGTCCGCAATGAGTGGAGCGGCGTCATGCCTACGGTTTATCCGTGCGTGCCCGGCCATGAGATTGTCGGCCGCGTCACCCGCGTGGGCTCGGCCGTCTCCAAATTCCGTCCCGGCGACCTGGCCGCGGTGGGCTGCATGGTCGACTCCGACCGCACCTGCCCCGAGTGCCAGGCTGGCCTTGAGCAGTTCTGTCCCAACCTCACCCTCACCTACAACTTCCCTGACAAGCACACCGGCAAGGTTACCTACGGCGGATACTCCGACAGCATCGTGGTCGATCAGCGCTTCGTGCTGCGCGTTCCCTCGAACCTCGACCTCGCCGGAACCGCTCCGCTGCTCTGCGCCGGCATCACCACCTACTCGCCCATGCGCCACTGGGGAGTGAGCAAGGGGAAGAAAGTCGGCGTCGTCGGCCTGGGCGGACTCGGCCACATGGCCGTCAAATTCGCGCATGCCCTTGGCGCTCACGTCGTGGTTTTCAGCACCTCGCCCTCCAAGAAGGACGATGCCCTGCGGCTCGGCGCCGATGAGGTGGTGATCTCCCGCGATGCCGGCGCGATGAGCAAGCACGCCGGCAGCTTCGACTTCATCCTTGACGCCGTTTCCGCGGATCACGACATCAACACCTACGTCGGTCTTCTCCGCCGCGACGGCAATCTCACCCTCGTCGGCGCTCCGGAGAAGCCCTTCGCGGTCTCCGCCTTTGGCCTCATCATGGGACGCCGCAGCCTCTCCGGATCGATCATCGGCGGCATTCCCGAGACCCAGGAGATGCTCGACTTCTGCGGCCAGCACAACATTACCTCCGACGTGGAGGTGATTCCCATCCAGAAAGTGAACGAAGCCTATGATCGGCTGCTGAAGTCCGACGTGAAATACCGCTTCTCCATCGACATGGCTTCTCTCAAATCGGAATAGCGCGCCGGGTGCCCCACCCCTGTCGCCTGCTTCTGGCGACAGGGGTGGGCGCGCTTACGGCCCCACCGCCACCCGCATCAGCGTCAGCTGCCCATTGTCCGTCTCGATCGCGATCCCCTGCGTGTTATCCACCATGTACAGCGTGAAGCTGTCCGCGGTTGCCGTCGACGCGGGGTTGAACCCCGACAGCGTTCCCGTGAAGACCCCGTTCGCCGCCGGCGTAAACGATCCTCCCACCGCAAAGTCAGCCTGCGCGCCATTTGCATCCGCGAACCCGGCCACGTCGTCCGCTCCCGAGTTCGCCGCCGCCAGCACCGTTCCCACAGCATTCCCGAAGGCCGGCACTCCATCGGCTGCCGTGGAATACAGCGCCGCGTTCAACCCGTAGCTCCCGCTTAGCGACGCCGCGCTGAACGTCCCCGTCTGCTGCTGGAACGCCTCACCCGAAAACACATCGTCTGAGTCGTTCGACAGGATCACTCCGCCTCCGTTGCCGTCCAGATCGAGATGCATCGAATAGTGGAACGTGGCGCCGTCCGTCAGATTCGTCAGCGTGACCCTCCCTGTCGGATCGACCGTATAGGCCCCCGTTACGGCCAGAGGGGTCTGCGGCGAGCCCTGGCTCAGATCGTTCCAGTTCAGCGTGCCGCTCACCGCCCCTCCGGCGTTCAGCGTGATCACCCCCGCCAGTTGCAGCGACCCCTGCTGGTCTTCGCCCTCCGCACCGAAGACGTAGCTGGTGCCCACAAGCGACGCAGCGGTGAATTTCCCGGTGTTCGCGCCCTGCCCCAGCGCCACGCCCTCCATCGGCCCCATCACGACATAGCTGCTATCCGGATCGCCTACGTCGATCAGGCGCAGGCGCGCGCCGTTCACGATGTACCCGGCCACATACTGCACTCCGAGCTCCGCACTTCCGTTCAGGTTCAGGGTGAACAGCACGCGCCCATACGCATCCGGAGCGGAAACCGTGCTGGCGCTCAAGGTCTGCGCGCCGCTCTCGGTGTAGCCCTCTCCGACCACATCCAGTTCGCTGCCGTTTCCTGAAATTCCTCCCGGACTGTCCACATTCACAATTCCGCTGATCCACGGCTCGCCGTCGTAGTAGTCCCCCGCATCCAGCGCGAACGCATATCCGCCCGCCGGCGCCGTGGTTGCGGTCTGGAGCTCCAGCGTGCCGGTTCCCGGGGCGCCATCGATGCCGGAAATGAATCCTTCCTGGCCGGAAGCCAGTGCGCCGCTCAGCGTCTCCGTAACGCCCTCGCCCAGATCGATCGCGATCGCCACGTTCCCGCTCGGCGTGGTGCTGTAGCTCCCCGAGCTGAAGGTCTGCGTGTACGAGTAGGGCGGGTCGCCATTCTCATAGACGGCGTCCTGTTCGCCTCCGGTAATCGTTCCGTTCTCCGCCGTCAGCACCCCCGTGAAAAACTCGCCGTTGTCGGGCTCGTCCACCTGATAAACATAGGTCCCGTTCGCCAGATTCGGCGCCGCCGCCGTAATTGTCACAGTACCTGATACAGATTTCGTTGGATCGGTTACCGACGTCGCCGTCAGCGTCGCCGTCCCGCCCGGCGGGATGGCCGCGGGCGCCGTGTACTGCGTCTGCGCATCGTCGTCCGTCGTTGCCGGACTGAACGATCCGCAATCCGTCGTCCCGCAGCTTACCGACCACTGGATCTGCGGATTGGCCGATACGTCGTTTGCCACCGTCGCCACGATCCCGATTGTCGAGCCCACCTCAACCGAAGCCGGCAGCGCGCTGGCGAATGCAACCGAAATCGGAATGGGCGGAACAACCGTGATGGTCGCGGACCTCGACAGCGACGTATCCGCCACCGAAGTCGCCGTCACGGTTACAATCCCGCCCGACGGCACCGCCGCCGGAGCCGTGTAGGTGACCGCGCCCAGCTCGTCGCTGGGACCCAGCGTGCCGCAGGCATTCGCGCTGCCACAGCTGATGGAATACGTCACCGCCGTGTTTCCTGAAGGCCCCAGGGTCGGATACGCCGCCGCGGCATAGATGGTCGTCGAAGCATTCACGGCCAGCGTGGAGGGCGGCGTGCTGACAAAGATGACGGAGGTCGGTTCGACCTGCCCACCGCCGCCTCCGCCACCCCCGATGCTTCCCGCTCCGCCGCATCCCAGCAGCCCCGCTGCCGCGGCCACCGCCGCAATCGCGGCTCTGGTTCCCCACCGGCTGCCCCACCCCTGACCGTTCACCCCAGGCCCGTCCACCGCAAACAGACTGCGCGGCAGCTGCCCCTGCTTCTCGCTCCAGAGGCCCCGCATCGTGTCACACTCCCGTTCGCTTGCCGCATTCATAGACGGACCACTCCCCCCGAGGTTTCACAATCTGTTCGGGGTGAGAAGATAGAAGCAGGGTTCAACCCCGGTTTTCCCTATGCTGAAGGTGATTTCCACCCACGTCTTCCTCAGGCACCGGCTGCATCCCGGGCTGCTGGACGTCTTCGCGCGCGCCGGCGCCCAGGGCGTCGAGCTTTTCGCCGCCCGGCCTCACTTCGACTACACCAGCCGCTCCGACATCCGCGAGCTGGCCGAATGGTTCCACTCCAGCTCGGTCGAGCCGTTCTCCATGCACGCCCCGCTCTTCCCCGACAACGAGATGGGCCGCGGCGGCGCGCCCCCCGTCAACGTCATCCATCCTGACAAATCCCGCCGCATCGATGCCATGGACGAGATCAAGCGCGCGCTCGAAGTCGCCGAGCAGATCCCGCTGCGCTTCCTCATCCTGCACCTCGGCGAACGCGACGACACCTGGGGCCTGCGCGCTCTCGAGCACTCCATCACCGCGATCGAGCACCTCCGTGCTTTCGCCGCTCCGCTCGGCGTTCACCTGCTCGTCGAAAACCTCGAAGGCGAAGTCGCCACTCCCGCGCACCTCATCGAGATCCTCTCCAGCGGCCACTTCACCGACCTCGGCGTCTGCCTCGACACCGGCCACGCGCTCATTGGCGAGGGCGTCCCGGCCGCGCTCGAGACCCTGCGCGATCGCCTCCGCTCTTCGCATCTGCACGACAATCATGGCGACAAGGACGAGCACCTCTGGCCCGGCGACGGCGCCATCGACTGGGACGCAACCCTCGGCGGCCTGAAAGCCGCGCCCCAAACCCCCGCCGGCGTTCTCGAAATCTCGTACTCGATCGGCGAAACGCCCGACTCCGTCGCTGAAAAGGCCTACAAGGCCTTCGAGAAAATGGACCAGGCGCGGCCCGTCGCCCCCGAGGAAGCGGAAAAATCCCAATGACCGACCCAAACGTAACCGCTGCTGCGACAGAAGCTCCACTTTCCACCATCGCCCGCATCGGCGAGCACGAAGGCCAGTCCGTCACCCTCCACGCCTGGCTCTACAACCTGCGCGAGAGCGGCAAGCTGCTGTTTCCCATCTTTCGCGACGGCTCCGGAACCATCCAGGGCATCGTGCCCAAAGCCGCGGTCCCGCCCGAAGTCTTTGACACCATAAAGACCCTCACCCAGGAATCTTCCGTCATCGTCACCGGCAAAGTCCGCGCCGACAAACGTGCGCCTGGCGGTTACGAATTGGACGTCGAGAACGTGCAGGTCCTGCAGCGCGTGCCCGAAGACGCTCCGTACCCGATCTCTCTCAAGGAGCACGGCACCGATTTCCTGATGGAGCACCGCCATCTCTGGATTCGCACGCCGCGCCAGGCCGCCATCCTGCGCATCCGCGCGGAAATCATCAAAGCTGCCCGCGACTTCCTCGACGACAACGGATTCATCCTCACCGATCCGCCCATCCTCACGCCCGCCGCGTGCGAAGGCACCAGCACGCTCTTTCCCGTCGAATACTTCGGCGACGAGGCCTACCTGACGCAGAGCGGCCAGCTCTACATTGAGTCGACCGCCCTCGCGCTCGGCAAGGTCTACTCCTTCGGCCCCACCTTTCGCGCGGAAAAATCCAAAACCCGCCGTCACCTCACCGAGTTCTGGATGGTCGAGCCGGAATGGGCCTTCGCCGATCTCGACGACCTGATGGGCCTCGCTGAGAATTTCATCAGCTTCATCGTCGATCGCGTCCTTACCCGCCGCGCTGCCGAACTGAAGACCATCAACCGCGACGTCGCGAAACTCGAAGCCATCAAGCCGCCCTTCCCCCGCCTCCGCTACGACGAGGCCGCCGCGATGCTCAACGAAGCCCATGCCAAAGGCCTGCTCGAGCAGCCCTTCGAGTACGGCAACGACTTCGGCTCGCCTGACGAAACGTATATCTCCTCGCAGTTCGATCGTCCGGTGATGGTGCATCGCTATCCTGCCGCGGTGAAAGCCTTCTACATGGAGCCCGACCCCGCCGACCCAAAATACGCGCTGTGCGTCGACGTGCTCGCACCCGAGGGCTACGGCGAAATCATCGGAGGCTCGCAGCGCATCAGCTCCTTCGAGCTCCTGAAAAAGCGCATCGAGGACCACCAGCTTCCCATGGACGCCTTCCAGTGGTATCTCGATCTGCGGCGCTACGGTTCGGTTCCGCACTCCGGTTTCGGCATGGGCATCGAGCGCGCCGTCGCGTGGATTTGCTCGCTCGACCATGTGCGTGAGACCATTCCCTTTGCCCGGACCCTGAACCGCATCTATCCCTAGCCGGCCATAACCAGGTTGTTATGCCCAAAGTCACTCCGATCCAGCCCGCCACGGCCGCTCCCGGTGGCGTTCCCGCACCGGTGGGCGGCGTGCAAACCATCCCGCCGCGCAAAATCAAAATCATCGGCGTCCCGCTCGATCTGGGCGCGTCGCGCCGCGGCGTCGACATGGGGCCTTCCGCCGTGCGCGTCGCCGGACTTGAGCCGCGCCTCGAAGCGCTCGGCCATGTGGTGCGCGACGGCGGCAACATCGGCGTTCCGCTGGCCGAAACCAAACGCTCCGGCAACCAGAGCGCACATTACCTGAAGGAAATCACCGAAACCTGCGCGCGCACCGCCGAGATGGTCGCGAAGACTTTGGCTGAAGGCATGACACCCGTCATTCTCGGCGGCGATCACTCCGTCGCCGCGGGCAGCGTCTCCGGCGTGTCGGAATACTACCGCCGGCAGAACCAGAAAATCGGTCTCATCTGGATCGACGCCCACGCCGATATCAACACCCCGCAGACTTCGCCCAGCGGCAACGTGCACGGCATGCCCGTGGCGGCGCTGCTCGGGCTCGGCCCCGAACCGCTGTCCAATATCTTCGGTTACTCGCCCAAAGTCGATCCGGAGAACGTCGTCATCGTCGGCGTTCGCGACATCGACCCCGCCGAAAGGGAGAACATCCGCCGCGCCGGCGTCGCCGAGGTTTACACCATGCGCGACATCGACGAGCGCGGCATGCGCACGGTGATGGAAGAAGCTCTGCGCGCGGCCGGCCGCGGCACCGCCGGCTATCACGTCTCGCTCGATATGGACTGGATCGATCCCGAGGACGCGCCCGGCGTGGGCACCCCCGTCCGCGGCGGCGCCACCTATCGCGAGGCGCATCTCGCCATGGAGATCATCGCCGACCACGGCCGCATGCTGTCCCTCGAAGTCGTCGAGGTCAACCCTGTCATCGACGAGCACAACCGCACCGCGGATCTGGCCGTCGAGCTCATCTCCTCGGCCTTCGGCAAGAAGATCCTCTGAGCTCAGGCCCTGTCATCCTGAGCCGGGCGCCCCACCGCGATCGCGCACTTTTTGTGCGATAAGGTGGGATGTGCACGTGAACCGATTTCCCTGTCCGACTGCCCTGTCGCCGTACTAAACTGAGCGGACTTCGCCGGTCCCGTCATGCTCTCCTTCCTCCAGTTGTTTTTCAGCAAGCGCTATTGGCGCCAGATTTCCCTCGGCGCCTTCTGGCGCCAGGCAGCTTTCAGCCTGCGTCGCGCCCACAAAGACCCGCGCGCCCGCAAGTTCCTTCTGCGGCTGATCCTTCTCCTGATCACCCCCTTCCTGTGCGTCGCCTACCTTGCCTGGCTCATCGGCTCCGGCGGCTTTTGGCTCCTCGCCCTCGCCATCCCCGTCGTCTGGTGGATTCGCCGCAATAACAGGCGCAACGAGCCCGTCCACATCACGCTCCAGCCGGAATCGCCTTCGGCGCCCCTTCATGAGGACACTCCGGAGCTGCGCGCCTACCTCGCCCGAATGGGTACCCTCTACGCAGTCATGCTCGATCGTGCCGGCAGCGAAGTCTTCCTTCACGAGAAGGAACTCCCACTGAACGTCGAAATCGTCTCCCGCCGGACTCATATCAATCTCCTGCGCACCACCGGCATCTGGGACGACATGGCAGCCCCGGAACGCGAAGCCATGATGATCGCCGATGGTCACTGGCCTCCCGAACTCATTGCTCGCACCAACATCGGCATGGAACCGCTCCGCCTCTTGCGCTGGATCCTTCGCGTCGACTTCTTCCTTCCCCTGGTCGGAATGGAATCCAGGCCCAGCTACGCCCTCGCCCACGAAATCGTCAGCGAGCCCGGTAAATTTCTCGACGCGAAGAAGCTCATCGACTGGAATGCTCTGAACACGGGGCGCAAGGCCGCGCAGCACTACTTCTATCGCTGTCTTGCCGAATCCATCAGCCGTGGCTATTACGAAGCGAAAGACGAAAAAGCAAAGGAGTGGGCGGTTGACCTCACGCGCTCACTCGAAGGCAGGCAGGGCGAGGACTTGCTCATTGGCTCCAAACTCGTTTCCGAGGTTGGCCCCGACGAGCTGTCCCAGGCCGTCATGCTGGCGCGCACCCGTACGAACTTCCTGGCCTGGGTCGAACGCCTCTTCGGCGGCTCGGCGCCTCTCTCGCTGCCCTTCAGCTTCCCATCGGAACCGTTGGCCGTTCCCGAACCCGAAACTGCCGCGCAGGCGCCGTGATTCACCACTCGCCCCGCTCCAGGAACATCGAACGCCTGGCCCATAATCCGCGTCCCGCAGCCCCTGAGAAAATCTGTCAGGCCTCCATCCCTCCCGCACGGAAGTAACTCGCGCTGATTCCACTGAGGTCCTCCACCAGGACCAACAAAATATCTGGCAGTCTGATTCTTCTGACCTGATTTTCTGAACTTAAGATAGAAAAAGGGGAAAGGCTCGCCGCGGCGAGCCTTTCCCCTTTCACGAGCCATCCACCACCAACGACGCACGAACCTAAACTTGCATTGTGGTGATTGCGACTTGCATCAGCCTAACTGCACCCGCTCGTTGACCCGCAGCTCATGCAGCGGTAGCAGCTGCCGTTGCGGACCATGATGGCTCCGCAGGTGTGGCAGCTCGGCGCGTCGCCCATGTCGTACATGCCGCGCATCGCGTCGGCGGCGTGATAGAGACCCCGATCCCGCATTGCCAGCCCGGATTTTTCCATCGACTCCGGATTCATGCCTTCCGAGGTCCCATATCTTCCAGCCTGAATCTCGGAAGCGATGCCGCCCTGCGGCGCGCCGTGCGCTCCCATGCCGCGTGTGGGCGAGTGCTGCTCCGGCGCGAAGTGCGTCTCGCCCGCCTCTTCCTGCTGCGCCGCAGCCGGCGCCGCGGGCGGCAGGCCCGCGAAGAGCGGCAACTGCTGCCCGCTGAGGAACCGCAGCTGCAGCCAGCGGAAGATGTAGTCCATGATCGACTTCGCGTAGCCGATCTGCTCGTTGCCGGTCCAGCCCGACGGCTCGAAGCGCGAGTGCGCGAACTTCTCGCACAGCACCTTGAGCGGAACGCCGTGCTGCAGCGACAGCGAGGCCGCTGTCGCAAAGCTGTCCATCAGCCCGGAGACGGTCGAGCCTTCTTTCGCCATGCGGATGAAGATCTCGCCTGGCTGCCCGTTCGGATACAGCCCCACCGTGATGTAGCCCTCGTGCCCGGCAATCGCGAACTTGTGCGTCAGCGAGGCACGTTCTTCCGGCAGGCGATGCCGCACCGCGCGCGGCGGCCCATCCGTCGAACCTTCCGCCTCCAGGACACCCGCGGAAACTCCGGCCAGCGCGGCGTTGAAGGCCGTGCTCACCGCTGTCAGCGACTTCGCCGTCACTTCCACCCTCTCGGTTGGCTTCGCTTCCAGCGCTTTCACGTCGGCATCGGCGGGTTTGTGGCCGCCGGCCAGCGCCGTCAGCACGCGATCCGCCGCCGTGCTGAGCTCGCTCACGCCCGCGCCTTTGATCTCCTTCGCCTTCGCGCCGTCGCTCACGTTCAGCGGCTGCGCGCCCTTCGATCCGTCGCGGTAAATGGCCACGGCCTTCAGTCCCAGCCGCCACGACTCCAGATACGCCTCGGCAATGTCGTCGAGCGAGCAGTCGTGCGGCAGATTCACCGTCTTCGAGATCGCGCCCGAAAGGAACGGCTGCGTCGCCGCCATCATGCGTACGTGCCCCATGTAGTGGATCGACCGCGTGCCCTTGGCCGGCTTGAACGAGCAGTCGAAGACCGCCAGGTGCTCCGGCTTGATGCCCGGCGCGCCCTCAATCGTCCCCGTCGCGTCGATGTAGCTCACGATCGCGTCCACCTGCGCGTTGTTGTAGCCCAACTTGAAGAGCGCGCCTGGGACCGTGTTGTTGACGATCTTGATCATGCCGCCGCCGACGAGCTTCTTGTACTTGACCAGCGCCAGATCGGGCTCGATGCCGGTCGTGTCGCAGTCCATCATGAAGCCGATCGTCCCCGTCGGCGCCAGCACCGTCACCTGCGAGTTGCGGTAGCCGTGCTTCTCGCCGTGCTTCAGCGCCTCGTCCCAGCACTCCTTGCTCGCCGCGATCAGCGCATCGAGCTGCGGCACCGCAAACGGCTCGGCCGAGTTCCTCGACTTCCCGATCTTGTTCACCTCCGCGCGATGCATGCGGATCACGTCGAGAAACGGCTCGCGATTGACGTAGAAACCCGGGCACGCGCCGCCGTTCTCTGAATTGGCTCCCGCGGTTTGCGGCGTCGCCGAGGCCAGCGCCGGGCACTTCTCCGCGATGCGCGCCGACTGCAGATACGCCTCGCCGCACATGATCGCCGTCAGCGTCGCCGCAAAATCCCGCCCCGCATCGGAGTCATACGGCAAACCGTACGCCATCAGCAGCGCGCCCAGGTTCGCGTAGCCGAGGCCGAGCGGCCGGTAATCGTGCGAGTTCTTCGCAATCGACTCCGTCGGATACCCGGAGTTGTCCACCAGGATCTCCATCGCCGTAATCATGACGTCGATGGCCGCGCGATACGCCGCGATGTCGAACGTCCCCGCCGCCGTCAGGAACTTCATCAAATTGAAGCTCGCCAGGTTGCACGCCGAGTTATCGAGGAACATATACTCCGAGCACGGATTCGACGCGTTGATCCGCGCCGTGTTCTTCGAGGTGTGCCAGCGGTTAATCGTCGAGTCGTACTGCATGCCCGGATCGCCGCACTGCCACGTCGCCTCCGCGATCTTCTTCATAATGTCGCGGGCCTTGTAGCTCTTCACCGGCTTGCCGTCTTTCACGGTGCGGGTGGAGAACTCGCCATCCTTCTCCACGGCGCGCATAAACTCGTCCGTCACGCGCACGGAGTTGTTCGCGTTCTGGAAGAAGATCGAGCTGTACGCCTCCGAGTCCGGCCCCGACGATCCGTCGTAGCCCTCGCGCATCAGCGCCCACGCCTTGGCTTCTTCCTTCGCCTTGCATTCGATGAAGTCGAGGATGTCCGGGTGATCCACGTTCAGGATCACCATCTTCGCCGCGCGCCGCGTCTTGCCGCCGGACTTGATCACGCCCGCGAACGCATCGAAGCCGCGCATAAAGCTCAGCGGCCCGCTCGCCGTGCCGCCGCCGGAGAGCGTTTCATTCGATCCGCGGATCGACGACAGGTTCGTCCCCGTACCCGATCCCCACTTGAACAGCATGCCTTCGGTCTTCGCCAGGGTCAGGATCGAGTCCAGCGAATCCTCCACCGCGTTGATGAAGCAGGCCGAGCACTGCGGCTTGCGGTAGCCGGTCACGGAAAACTCGACGGCGCAGGTGTGCGCGTTCCAGTGCCAGTTCTGCGCGTCCGAATTCGGCTCCAGCCGGTCGCAGCCCACGTTGAACCACACCGGCGAGTTGAACGCCACCTTCTGCGTCACCAGCAGGTGCACCAGCTCGTCGTGGAAGAGACCCGCCTCTTCGGCCGTGGCAAAGTAGCCGCCGCTGAGGCCCCAGTCGCGAATCGTCTCCGCCACGCGGCTCACCAGTTGCCGCACGCCGCTCTCGCGCTCGTCCGTCCCGATCTGCCCGTGCAGATACTTGCTGGCAACGATGTTGGTCGCCGTCATCGACCAGTCGACCGGCACCTCCACGTCCTTCTGCTCGAAGATCGTCTTGCCGGCCGCGTCGGTAATGGCCGCGGTGCGGCGCTCCCACTGCACCTCGTCGTAGGGCGAAACGCCGGGCTTCGAGAAGGTGCGGGCGAAGCGCAGAGCGGCAGCGGCCTGCGCGGGTTTGGCGGCGGGCTGGGCGTCTTGGGCGGCGATGGTGGTCGATTTCTTTATAGCCTCGGCCATGGTCTTCCTTTCCATTGGATAAAGTCGGGGTTCCCTTCGCTGCTGGGCCAGAAAAAAAAGAACAAGGCCGAATCCGCGGCCCCTGGGTCGCGGGCGAACACAACAGTTGGCTGATACCCGAGTTGCGGTCCCCATCGCCGCGGCGGCTGGCTACAGGGCGCTGGATCGAGCGTGCGCGCCTGGGAGCCGAGGCGGGGATTTTAGAGCCGCAGAAGGGAAAGTAGC
>Ga0335075_10007382_pt1 | contig 16906 bp, 16 predicted proteins | sample Lox_Sample_24_FD_206723 | JGI IMG/M metagenome (GOLD analysis project Ga0335075, IMG submission 206723) | Soil microbial communities from Loxahatchee National Wildlife Refuge, Florida, United States - Lox_Sample_2.4 | ecosystem: Environmental > Terrestrial > Soil > Wetlands | place: USA...
CCTCCACGAGCCTGCCCACCCTGCGGTCATTCGGTTCCAACACGCGTGTCTCGAGGGCAAGCGCCGTGGAACGACTGAGCTCGCCGGGATCGGCCCCATGGGCTGGATGGAGGCCATGGCGTTCGCCGACGTTGTGTTGGGCATGTTCTGGACCGATGCAACGCCGGCGGAGCGGCAACGAGGCTATGCGCTGTTTCGCAAAGAGTATGAGATCTCTGAGGCGCGACTCTTCAATACCCGGTATTGCGATCTGGCGTTCCTCGCCTGGCTCACTGATGGCTGGCCATACGGGACAGGTCCCCAGATCGCCATGGACATGCTCGCCCGCTGGTTGAGCGATAAGCCGAACCGCATCTTCCGTCACTTGGGGGTGAACTGGTCAGATCCTTGGAACCCGGGGCCGCATCGGATCCCGGAGTCGATTCGCGAGCGGTTGCGGCAACTGTTGGAGGCGCCCGGTGCGACTCTCACCCGAGCAGATTGAGCAGATTGAACGCACCGTTCGTCGCGTGCCTGAGGTGATCGTCCGGGTCTCCTCTGCGCAATCGAACGATTTCGGCGCCGTCCGCAAGCACTTGGACCACATCGCGCGCCGTGGAGAGCTTGGACTCGAGACAGACTCTGGCGAGGTGGTGCGGGGACCCCGCGTCGGTCGCCGTCTCATGGAGGAGATGAATTTGGATCTGGAAGAGTATCGACGACGATTCGAGCTGGCCATCCCGAGCAGAAGAAGACTGCCGAAGCTCGTACACAAAATCATCCTCAGCATGCCGCAGGGGACGCCCCCTGGAGGCCTCTTGGCTGCCGCTCGGGGCTTTCTTCGAGCAGAGTTCGGCATCGAGCACCGATACGCTTTCGTCCTGCACACCGACAGGACTCATCCGTACGTTCATGTGGTCGTGAAGGCCGTGAGTGAGCAGGGTGTCCGGCTGAACATCAGGAAGCCGGCACTCCGAAGATGGAGGCTCGAGTTCGCGCGTCATCTGCGAGAGGAGAACATCGCGGCCAACGCGACCGAGCGGGTCGTACGCGGACAGATCCGCGAGAGCAAGCCCAAGGCGATCTATCACACCGAGCAGCGCGGAGCATCGACGCGGCTGCATCGACGAGCGGCGCTCGCCGTGGAGCTTCGAAGAGGCAGGCAGGAGTCGGGCAAGGCGAAGCTCGTCATGACGCGAAAGCTGGTCGAGCAGCGGTGGCTGGCGATCCGCGCCTCGTTGATCGAGGAGGGACGACAGGACTTGGCGGAGGAGGTCGGCAGATTTCTCGATGCGATGCCGCCACCCAGAACAGGTGGGGAACAGCTCGCCTGCAAGCTATCGGCGACTGTGCTCGATGAGCAGGTCGTGAACGCCGCCTGATCAGTCGCGGAAGGAGACCCGAGTGCTCAAGCGATATTTCCTACACACGACAGTGACCGCGGAGGCCAAGCGACGCATCAAGGCCGCGGCTGAGGCAGAGTTCCTCACCCCCGCGGCGTGGCTCCGACGACTTGCCATGCGGGCATTGCCATCCCAGCCCCCCATCCTTGAGCGCAGGGGGCCAGATGAGGGTTCAGCGGAACTCTGCGAGCGCCGCCTCTACATCCGCATCAGTCCCGAGGACTTCCTGCTGCTCAAAGCCCGTGCTCTGGCGCGCGGGACGAGGCCGGCGACGTACGTCGGTGTGCTCGTTCGATCCCATCTCCGCAGTCTCAGCCCCCTCCCCAAAGACGAACTCCTGGCCCTTCGGTGTGCCGTTTCCGAGCTGGGAGCCCTCACTCGGGAACTCCATCGGATAGCTCACGTGCTGGAGCAGCACGGTCGACCGGCCGAAGCGGAAGATCCTGACTTGCGATCCGTCCTGCGGCTCTGCCAAGCTCTCCGGAGCGACACCAAAGCCCTGATCCGAGCCAATGTGAACAGCTGGGAGCTTGGGCGTCCTATGAGCACATCCCCGCGCTCTTGACTTCCCGGTGTTCTGACGATGGCGGCATCCCGGATCGAACAACTGGCAGAGCGTCCCGACCTGCTTCCGGTCGTTGCCGACTGGATCTACCGCGAGTGGTGGACGTCGGTTGCTGGAGCAAGCGCGGACGAGGTGGGTGACCTTTTGCGGTGTCACCTGATTCCAGATCGGATGCCCCTTACGCTCGTCGCCTCACTGGGAGACCACCCGATCGGCACGGCGACCCTTCTGGAACACGACATCGGCACCGAACGGTGGCCGGACCTCTCCCCCTGGCTCGCTGCCCTTTATGTAGTGCCTGAGTTTCGACACCGGGGTACGGGCGCGACTCTTGTCGGGGCAATCGTCGCCAAGGCGATAGCACTTGGCGTCGGGACGCTCTATCTCGTGACAGTCGACGGCGAGGGATTCTATTCCCGTTTGGGATGGCAGGTTCTAAGTAGGGAGGAAGGAAAGGTCGTGATGGCGAAGCCTACGCTAAGGTCGGAGTAGGCGATTCCAGCGGTCTTGGCGCGAAGCGACTGCCACTTGCGCCACATAGCGCAGGCTGTGGGCACCCATCCCGCCACCGCAGTGGTAGGCGAGGTTCCAGGTTTCGTGAACTGAGTTCACTCCTCCTGGTACCAGTTCACGAAACCTGGGTCCCAGTTCAGGAATTAAGGTCATGCCGGCGACGGCATGAGGAGGTTAATGCCGGTGCCCAGATTATTCCGGCAGTCGGCGACGGGATGCAGCCGCCGGCCGACAGATCGGGGTCTCTATCCGGCTGGTGACGGGATAATCCGCCCCGACAGCAGGGCGCATCATCTGCTCCGTGAGCTGGAGCGGATCATATGGCGCGACCCAAACGGCGGATACGCAAGTGCCTGTGCTGCGGAGCGTGGTTTGTTCCCGATCCTCGCAAGCGCGATCGGCAGCGCTATTGCTCCCAGGGACGATGCCGGAAAGCCAGCAAGGCAGCCAGCCAGCGCCGATGGTTGATCAAGTCTGAGAACAAGAGCTACTTCACGGGGCCCGAGCACGTGGACCGCGTGCGGCGCTGGCGCCGCGATCATCCCGGTTACTGGCGGCGGAACCGCGCTCCCACAGGCGCTGCGTTACAAGATCAGATTGACACGCAGGTCCTTGAGGCGCTGGGCAAAAATGACTGCATCGACGGGGCGTTACAAGATGTGATGGCGCAGCGCCCCCGGTGGCGGCTAAAACGCTCTGCAGTTCGACCGCGCCAACGTGGCATTCCCTTGGGGACGCAACGTGTCGACCAACACTCCCCGGCACACTATAAGTCGCTGCGAGGCGCCTCGCCTTGAGCTGATCCGTACCGGGCCCTTGGCAAAGCATCTCGACGGTTTCACATCGCACCTGCTGCGTGAGGGCTATTGCGATGGGAGTTTCTACAAGAAGAGTCTGCTGGTAAGGGCACTGAACCACTGGTTGATTCAACACAAGCTCGCACTCAGGGAGATCGACGAAGCACGACTGCAGCAGTTCCTGGCCGACCGACGAACTCGCCTCGGCGGGGGCTTTCGGCGTCGCGAGGCTCACATAGGCACGCAACTGCTCCGATATCTGCGGAGTATGGGTTCGATCCCAGGGCCTGCCCCGATTATCGACCGAACCGCCTCGGGCAAGCTGATGCGAGACTTTGAGAGATTCTTACGATCAGAGCGCGGCCTGTCACCGGCGACGATTACCGGATATCTACGGTCCGTGCGCCGCTTCCTCACCGACCGATTCCGCGGTCGGGCAGTGCGTCTTCAGCATCTGCGAGCTCGTGATTTGGATCGCTTCATCCTACGTGAAGCTCGGCGGCTCAGCCATGTCAGCACCAGATCGACGCTGGTGGCGCTACGCTGCTTCCTTCGATATGCGCTGCAGCGTGGATGGATCAAGGTCGACCTTGCGATCAGTTTGCCAAAGGTCGCCTGCTGGCGATATTCGCATATACCGAGGTCGCTCACCCCGGGCCAGGTGGAACGACTGCTTGCCTCATGTGACCATGGGTCCCCGGACGGCCTGCGTAATCATGCGATTCTGCTGCTTCTGGCGCGGCTCGGATTGCGAGCCAAGGAGGTCGGCACTCTGAGACTCGAGGATCTGGACTGGGATCACGGAGAGATCGTCGTGCGCACCAAGATGTGCCGCATTCATCACTTGCCGTTGACGAAGGAAATCGGTGCCGCGCTGGCACGGTATCTGCGCCACGGTCGACCTCACTGCCCGTTGCGCACGGTTTTTGTCCGGGAACGGCCACCCTGGAGTGGTCTCAGTTCCTCCGGGGTCGGCCAGATTGTTCGACGCGCCCTCAGGCGCGCTGGCCTCAAGCCCGATCGCACTGGCGCCCATTTGCTACGGCATTCCCTGGCAACCAACATGCTACGCAATGGCGCTTCACTCCCCGAGATCGGCCAAATGCTCGGCCACGAGTGTCCCGCCACCACCCAGATCTACGCCAAGGTCGACATCAAGGCGCTACGTACTGTCGCTATGCCCTGGATGGGAGGAGCCGTCCGGTGAGCGATCTGCGGACCCTGCTCCGGGAGTATCTGGCTCTGCGTCGCGGACTCGGATACAAGCTATATGAGCACGGGCACCAATTGCGGCATTTCGTCGATTTTGCCGAGCGAGCTGGCGCCGCGCACATCACCAGAGACCTCGCGTTGGCGTGGGCAACAGAGAACGCTGATGCTTCGCGATCGTGGTGGTCAAGACGTCTCGACATGGTGCGCGGCTTTGCCCGGTATTGCAGCTCCCGCGATCCGCGCACGCGCGTGCCGCCACCTGGCCTGCTTCCCCGCCGTCGGCATCGGCCATCGCCTTATCTGTTCCGTGACGAGGACATCCGTCGTTTACTCCGCGCCGCTCGCAAGCTCCCGTCTGCAGTGGGGCTGCGCCCTCATACCTTCGAGACCTTGCTCGGTTTATATGTCGCCACCGGCCTGCGCACCAGTGAAGCGTTGCGCCTCGACCGCGACGATGTCGACCTCGCGCAGGGTGTATTGACGATCCGTGACGCGAAGTTCGGGAAGTCGAGGTATGTCCCAGTACATGCCTCCATGCGGCGCGCCTTGGAGCGCTACGCAAGCATTCGGAACCGCCTATGTCCTCACCCGCTCAGTCGCAGTTTCTTTCTCTCCGATCGCGGGACCCGCCTGATCTCGCGTACCGTGGAGCGGATATTCCTGCAGCTGTGCCGGGAGATTGGCCTGCGCACCCCGCGGGGCTCGCGAAGAGCCCGTATCCACGATTTCCGTCATCGCCTGGCAATCACCACGCTGACGCGCTGGCATCGTCACCGGCTGGATGTCGAGCGTCGCCTGCCGACACTCAGTACCTATCTTGGCCATGTCGGGATCAACGAGACCCAGTGGTATCTCACCGCAACGCCCGCTCTGCTGCGGGCAGTCCTGCTACGCGACCAGCGCCCTCGCCGAGCGGTACAGTCATGAAGGGCCCCGCGGGGTTGCCCGCTCTCGTGGAGTCGTTCTTCCTGGACCGACTCATGCGAGAGCGACAGGTCAGTCCTCACACCATTACCAGCTACCGGGATACCTTCCGACTGCTGCTGCAGTACGCCCGTCAGCGTCTACGCAAAACACCGACCGAGCTGACGATTCCGGACTTGGATGCGCCATTCCTCGGGGCGTTCTTGGATCACCTCGAGAAGGATCGCGGTAACAGCGCCCGCAGCCGTAACGTACGCCTTGCCGCAATTCACTCTTTCTTCCGCTATGTGACCCTCCATGCACCAGAGTACTGCGGTGTGGCCCAGCGCGTGCTCGCGATGCCGACCAAACGCTATGTCCGCCGGCCCATCTCATTCCTCACGTCAGCCGAGATCGACGCCCTGCTCGCCGCGCCGGCTCTCGCCACCTGGCGTGGTCGCCGCGATCGCGCACTACTTCTGCTTACGGTGCGGACCGGCCTGCGCGCCTCCGAGGTCACCGGCCTCCGCTGTGAGAACGTCGTGCTACACCCTTCCGCTTACGTCGAATGCCTGGGGAAGGGCCGCAAGCAGCGGCGCACGCCGCTCCGCAGGGATACGGTAATCGTGCTGCGGGAGTGGCTACGAGAGCGCAACGGGCAGCCCTCCGATCCAGTGTTTCCGACCCGGCAGGGCAAGGCCCTGGGTCACGATGGTGTGGAATACCTGCTCAAGAAGCATTTGGTCGTCGCTCGTCGCCACTGCCCCTCGCTGGGGCACAAGCACGTCACTTTCCACTGTCTCCGGCATTCGCTAGCCATGAGCCTGCTCGGCGGAGGCGCCGACCGTTCCGTCATCGCACTGTTCCTCGGACACGAGCAGGTCGAGACTACCTCGGTCTACCTGCACGCCGACATGCAAATGAAGGAGGCCGCCTTGGCCCGAACCTCCGCCACCCCCTCGAGGGTCCGTCGCTACCGCCCGGGCGACCGCCTTATGGCCTTCCTCAACGGCCTTTGATAATTCCGCCGGCCACACCGGCGAGGACCGCGCATTCACTGGGAAGTCAGCCAGCGGCTCCGCGACTGCCGGAATAATTTGGGCACCGGCATTAACCTGGAACACCGACAGCGGCGGGGCGGGGCGGGCGCCTGCAACATGCAAATAGGTGCTATCTCGAAGTGTTTGCAGGATAGCCTTCGCGGCAGCTCGTGTCAGACACTACACACATGGCAGGTAGCCCATGCATTCAGTGTCGAGTGTCTCGTGAGGCAAAGGTGCGCTTGCAGGCCATTGCGCATGAGCGCGGCATCACCGAATCAGACCTCCTCAAGAAACTCTTGGATGTCGCGCTGCTCCAGAGCACGGGCTCGCCGGACTTGCATGTTGCTGAGCCCGTCGGTGCTGTCTCGCGTAACGCGCGAGTATTTGTGCGACTGCGACCGGAGGACCATGTCCTACTGCAGGAGCGCGCGGCGCACCGGGGGATGGCCGCCGCGACGTACGCGTGCATAGTGCTTAGGACCCACCTCCGAGGCGTCGCACGGATTCCCGATCGGGAGTTTGCCGAGCTCAAGCGAGCAATCGCCGAACTAGGTGCCATCGGTCGGAACCTCAACCAGATCGCCCGTATCGCCAACGAGACACGGCGCGTGACGGGACCCGGTACCCAAGATCTCCAGGCAATCCTGCGCGCCTGCACGGCGCTCCGTGACAGCGTGAAAGAACTGCTCCACGCGAATAGCTCAAGCTGGGAGATGAGCCATGCCGAAGCGTCGCATCGTTGATCTGCGGGAGAATAACCGGCCACTGCTCGACGTAGTCAGTTATGGTCGGCGCGGACCGGCACACCGCCCGCTCTCCAAGGCTGACGTTGCGCACATCTCGCGGACCGTTCGGCGCGCCCCTGAAGTGCTCGTCAAGGTTTCCGGGGGTGCACGAAGTCTTCGCGGAGTCGCGCAACATCTCGATTACATCGGCCGGGAGGGTCGAGGAGAGGTACGTACCGACGATGGCGACCGACTGCAGGGGATGGGATTCGAGAAGGCGCTGCTGAAGGACTGGGACCTCGACCTCGAAGCCCATCGGCGCTACAGCGAGCGCGCGATCATTGCGGGACGCAAGCCGCCCAAGTTGGTGCACAACCTGGTGTTCTCGATGCCGAAGGGCACTCCGCCCGACAAGGTGCTACGAGCAGTTCAGGTATTCGGGCGGGAGAAATTCGCCCTCAAGCACCGGTACGCTATGGCACTCCACGTCGACCAAGGAAATCCTCACGTGCATATGGTGGTCAAGGCCGTGAGCGAGCAAGGGGTCAGGCTGTACATCCGCAAGCCGATGCTGCGCGAGTGGCGGGGCGATTTCGCTCAATACCTCCGAGACCAGGGCGTCGAGGCGAATGCGACGGAGCGTGCCGTTCGAGGAGAGACCCGGATCACAAAGCGGGACGGCATTCATCGGGCGATGCTGCGCGGGGAGTCGACGCATATGCGGGCGCGTGCCAATGCGATCGGGCGCGAGCTCGCAGCCGGTCGATTGACGCCGGAGTCGGGCAAGCGTGTACTGCTTGAGACGCGGAAGGCGGTGCTCGTCGGCTGGCGCGGCTTGGCAGAGATTCTGGAACGAGACGGAAATCCACAACTGGCCAGCACTGTCCGCCGTTTCGCGGATACGATGCCGCCGCCGAGAACGGAAAAGGAGTGCATCGCGCACCAGATTGAAGCCAAAATCACTGCTAGGGGGCGAGCCGAGGACCGAGTGCCAACGACGTAGGCTGCACAAAAAGGATCTCATCTCCGAAACTTGGGCGCCCTGGCTTGGCCTGGGGTCGCGGACGCCCGATCAACGCGCAGTCCAGTCTGCACGGATCGGATCCGACGACGATGTGCGATTGCTAACCGCGTCAGCGCGACAACGCGCTTGGCACAGGCAAATTACCCTGGATCAGGAGCGTGACGACGTAGACGGTCCCGCTCTGCACTGGGTGTTCGAGGATCTCGATACCGTCCGCCGCCGGAAACGGGGCCGAAGCCTTAGGGCTGTTGTCGAGTACGCAAAGAATGCCGACACGTTTGCCCGTGCCGATCGCATACATCGCGGTCTGGCCCAAGAATCGGACGCAGTCTGACACTGCGAGAGTTTTTGTACCCTCGTACTTCAGCTCGATCCGAATCCGTCGGAAGGAGAGGTCTGTAATTCCCCCGGAGCTCGCCGGATGCTCCTCCAGTTCCTCACCGATGTAGGGCGCTCTACGAAGCTCATCGCGGCCCAGCGCCTGGAAATCGGCCTCCCGCGTGCAGTCCTTAAAGAGAGAGTCCTGCAGAGCGCGACCGGCAAGGTTTCCGAGACATTTGAGGATGAGTAGCGTACTTTTCAGGTCGTCGGGGGCCACCAGCGACCTGCGCAATTGGTCGCGGATAAGCATCAGCTTTTCATCGATCTCCCGATACCCACTCACGGGCGCTAATGCAGGGTCATAGCCTTCAATCCGCAGATTTCTCTGTCCGACCACCATCACTGCTTCCGAAGGCTCAATATCGAACCTCGCCGAGTATCGAAATTCATATGGGCTTGCCTGGAGTGCCTGTGGGACCTTCAACAGTGCGCGTCCCTTCTGACGTAAGTGATAGGGCGGCTTACCCGCAGGCCGCTCGAACTCGAACGTGGAGAATTCGTATGAAGAGGGGGGTTCGACGGACACAGGGTACAACTTGAGGACCTTTGCGCCGTCTGGCCAGCGAGATACACGAATCTCTACGTCGAGGTCGTGCATTACATTCGGAGCCAGAAAGTGAACTTCACTCGCTGACTCACCGTCGGCGCTGAAGCTGATAAAGGCGACCGCGAGTTCAACGGGGGCCGGGGGCTCTGCCTCCTGCTTTTCGGGCGCCCTGCCGTGCTGGTAGGTAGGGATTTCGTCCGCGAAGATACCAATAGGTAGTGCGACGCGCGCCAGGCCGTCGCAGACATGGGTCACTTGCTCGATGGAGCTGACGGATGCGATAGCTTTGCCGGCACTCACGAGACCGCAAACCGCGGGTAACTGATCGTATTCCGCAAGCCAGAGCTTGTGCCGCTCCTTCGCACTCACCAGGAATCGTTCTGCATCTACCGCTGCAGTCAATCTCGCATGCCGCCAGTCCACCAGCATTGCCGCGATGCGCAAGAGTTCCGCGAACGCTCCGTAAACAGCAGCCGTCGACGCGCGCCCATAGAGCGGACCCGCTTCGTCCAGAGCATCGGCCATCCCACGGAGCGCCTCCGCGTTGGCGCTTCGCGGCTCGGCGGCCTCAAGAAGCGCCTCTACTGCACTAATGCGTGCCGGGTACGTCTGGGAAAGGACGTCGACGTCGTTCATTGGCTACTCGATCGGCTTCAATGTCATCTTCGTTCCGCCTCCACTCCCGCGAGAGGCGGCCTAGTGCATCAGGTTGACCCGCGGCAATCGCGGCCTCGTAAGCTGTCGCAATGCGATATCTATTGGCGATGAGCTTGCGGGGTTGCATCTCAACCGTAGAGGGGATCCGCGTGTAGAACGTATCTGAGAGCCTTGCCGCCTCAGCCCACGCGCCCACCCGGGTCAAGGTTTCGATTAGTCTACGCGGCAGCGTCCAGGAGATGTTCGGCTGGCTTCCGATCTTTTCAAGATTGGCTCGATGTCGATAGATCTCACCTTCTGGCAATTCGTTCAAGGTCTCGATGAGATCTTCCTCGCGATAACTCACTGCGCAAGCTTCCTCCAGCGCGCGTACCCAGACATCCGCAAATCGTGGTTTATGACGGAAGTGGCGACTCAGTCGTCGATGCTCGTCGATGATGTCATCGGTCTTGAGCTTGCCGATAATCTCGAGGAGCGCATCAACGAGCCAGCCAGACTCTTGAGCATCCGATACATAGCGGTCCAGATACAAGCAAATGCAGTCGAGCAAAAACCGATCATCCTTGCGGCTCTTGTGGTAACTACCAATGAGGGTGAGGACCGCGTCGCGCGAATCACCCTCTAGCTTTTGAGGAAGCGGGGTGCGCTCGAGTGTCTGAAAAGCCGACTGATGTACCATCAGATAAGGATCGGTGAGCTGGGCTACTACCGCCTCATAGACCAAGCTCGGAAGGTCGTCCTTCGTCTTTCTGTCGAGTTTGCCGATAGCGACCGCAGCGGCGGCGCGCACGCGTACTGAATTCCCGAAAAGGGCGCTATAAATCGCTGGCAACGTCGCATTGAGCCCTTCCGGTGTGCGCATCAGCCGATGCGCTTGCTCTGTGAGCGACGCGCGCAACACAGCATGCTCATCACGTATACTGGCGAGAACGTCGAGGTACTCGGCTGTCGCGTGCGGCTCGCCGCTTGCTGCTTCCGCGGCCCACTCGATGAGTGCGCGCTGCACATTGAAGCGCTGGTCTCGAACATTCCCACGCTGCAGGGTCGAGAGCGGGTCATTCTCAATGATCGCTGGCCCTTCCGTTGCATGAATCTTGTCACTGAGCATGAGGGCCGCGCCGAGAATATTCGCAAGCTCCTCACGGGCGAGATCCACGAGCTCCTCGGCCATATAAGTAAAGGCGCCCTGAAGCTCTTGAAGCACATCGCACGAGGCGGTTTGGCTTGCTGACGCCAGCAACCGCCGAAGCACCGTCCTATCCGCTGCATCTGCAGCGACGGTGTGGTTGCGTCCACTTCGTCGTCCGCGCAGCACGCGCACATACACTTTGTAGATTTGTACCTCATCGTCACTTGAGGCGCCGGCTAGGAACTGCGCCGAAAGGGTATCGGTCCGGTCCGGGTCGGCTTGGAGCGCGAGCGCGAGGGCGTCGCGTAGGTCTCTTAACACCTCACTTTCCCCGAAGGGCGACGGCGCCTCCCGCTGGATCAGGTAGCGCGAGCGCACAAGCTTTGCGATGAGTGAGCGGTTAAACCGGCAGGGGAGGGTTGGGTCTTCTGCGGTGAGGAATGCGATTCCGCGCGCCCCTACGCTGACACGATAAGGGTCGTCTTGATCGATGAGACTGCCGAGGGCACGTTCCACCGCCTGCGAGTGTGCGCGATACAACGCGACCAAGGCCTCAGGCTTCGAGACTACTTCGCTCTGCATCGGGTATCGCCGCGGATGAGCGCGCTCAATGAGGACAGGCAACGCAGCGCCAATCTGCGCTTCCTCCACCAGAGCGGCGTGGGACTCCACAATCTCACCCGCGCTGTCGTGCGAGCGAGAGTCTGCCAGCGCGACCATCGCGCAGCGAGTAAGGCGCGCCGCCTCTACATCGAGCTGGCCGATCACCTTGAGGCCAATGTCACAAAACCACGATTCGCCGCTTTCCATGAGCTCAAAGCAATAGGCGATTACCGCTGGGGCGAATGTTTCAGGGGCGAGAGTAGCCGTACCCAGTAGCTTCGCCGCGGACTCTCGGGGATCAGGCCCATCGAGCTCATCGATGTGATCGACGATGGCTGCGGCGAGTGGGGGGAGGGCTGCACGGAGCCTCAATCGGCGTTCCTGTCGAGTCACCCGCTCTGCAACGGACGTGTCCTCGCGTTTCTGCCGCTCGCGGACTTGCTCCGCACGAGCATTGTCGCGTTCACCGATGAGTTTGGAGAGGTTCGGAAGACCTACAGGGGTGCGGTGGGTGCAACCTACGCAATTGCGGTCGTGGAAATCGAGTGCGGCCTCGCCGAGGTCCCACATCGCCATGCCGCGCGCCGCCGCGTGCGGGCAGGCCATAGAGTGATGCCCAATGGGCAGACCCGTCTGCGCCTCGATCAGTCCTGTACCGCCAAACTTTTCGACGCGTGCGTGGCGGCACCAGTTGCGGATGAGCTCCATTACCTCCTTGTTCCTTTCGCCCGCGGCGATGGCCATGTTGATACGATTATCGGTATCCATAACGAAGCGAATCACTGGCCGAACTTACGCCCACGACGTCCGAAGCGCAGTAATAGTGGCAGCTTACCCCTTGACCAACCTCAAAGAGATCGATCGCTTTCCAGGCGGTGCATTCTCGCCGGCGGTATCGGTCATACTCTGTAGCATTAAGCCGAAGGCGAGCTGATCAATCTCTGTAGGATGCACGCCGAGCTCGTCTGCGATAGCTGACTTGGTCACGCCCTCTTGGCGCAGGGCCGCAAACATCTTTGCGAGCGCCTGAGAGGTTTCGCGTGGCGCCTCCTCAGGCTCTTTCTTACGAAATCCGCGCTGGGAAATTTCAATGCACAACGTCCGATAGTGCCAATCCGAAAGCGCGCCTACGGCATGCAGCCGGTATGTTAGGGCGGCTAACGATACGGTCCATGTGCGCTTGAGCGAAATCAGCTGCGCCAAGGTTGCGAACCTGGGGGCATGGGCCAGCACGGAGCCACGCGGCATGAGGAACGCGGACGCAAAGGCGTCCGCTTCCTGCTCCGCCTCGCGGCCATTCGGGGCGGCGTGCCGATGTAAGACGAGATGGCCGAGTTCGTGCGCTGCATCGAAGCGTCCGTGCTCCGCAGACTTTCCCGTGTTTAGGAAGATGAACGGTACGCCGTCCTTCCACAGCGAAAATGCGTCAACTTCGGCCGCGTCGACCGACAATGAAAAGATGCGTGCGCCCTTCGATTCGAGCAAGTGTAGAAGGTTCTTGATCGGCTGCTGACCGAAACCCCAGAGCTGTCTGAGCGCCATGGCTGCCCCTTCGGGGTCGCGCTCGTGGCGCAAGTCCGGCAGCGCCACAGCCGGGAGCTCAAATTGGGATTCGATCCACCGGCTGAAATGAAGCGCGAGTGCGCCCTGCCCAAGCGCCATATCACGCTGACTCGCCGTCATCTTCGACATCGAACGGAAGCTCGCGGCGGAGGGGTCGGGCTCCTCTAGGTCATCGCCGGAAAAGAACGCCTCCGGAAACTTAAGCACCTCCACCAACCGTGCAAGCGTCTCCGGCGCTGGCGGATACTCGCCAGCTTCGTACCCCGTGACGGCTCGTCGCTCGACGTCGATCGCGGCAGCCAATCGCGTCTTTGTCAGTCCGCGTCGTTTTCTCGCTAGCGTGAGTCGGCTGGGGTTGAACATTCCCTCCTTATGCACGCCGTTTGATCTCGACCACGATGTCGGGACTCGAGTCGTTTGGCGGGGCCGGATCCACGATGACCTGGTCATCGAAAGGTACGGCACCCAAGATGATGCGCTCAGACCAGGCGTCCACTCGACCGTCCTCGTCCATGCTGACCGGGCGGGAAAGTTCCGTTCGAAGCTCTCGCGCAGCCTGGTCGCGATGAATGAGAAGAAGCCACGTGGCGTGGCCCCTGGCTTCATCGGGACGAAGATGGACTGCCACCGGAAATAGCTGCAGCTGGTTGTTGGCCACTGCGCTCGCAACACGCGGACCCTTCTTGGACTTGGTGCAGGGGCTCCCCTCGGGTCGGCCGGTGTCTTCATCGCCTGTGGCTACAGTAAGCGCGACGGTCTCGGGCTCGTTGACGGTCAGGGGCAAATTACCCTCATCCAAGCGCCGCCAGCCTTGGCGCAGGAGCTGGTCGCGCAAAGCGCAGATCGTTTCGCCCCACCCGAGGATCCCCGAGAGAACCGCCGGATGATTGGGCGTGCAGCCCGCGGCCGCCGCCATACCTCGCCGGGCCGCTTCCAGCAGCCACTCTGAATCCAAGCCAAGCTCCGCTAGGCGGCGGCGCGAATCGACACCAGTCTTGATGTGGGGGCGAATATTCACGAGAGACTCCGCAGTTACTTCCTCAAATCTTACCACAACTGAGGGATGGAAATAGGAAGCTTAATTAATCCATAAATATCATATGGTTAAATTAGCGCGACCGGCAGCGGCGCCCGTAGTCATTCGGATAATTCGCTCGTTTCGTTCATTGCGAATTATAAATGCCTGGGCTACCATCACTCGCGGAGATCACATGAATAGCGCAGCACTACCCAAGGAGCCGGTCCTGCCGGCAGCGGAAGAAGTCGCCCAAGCTCAGGAGGCATCTCGCCTCTTGGCTCGCCTCGTCGCCGAAGCACCCAAGGCGCAGCTTTCGATTGAGGATAGCGCTCATCGCATGCATGTGGTCCTGCCGCGTGCGGCAGCTCAGCTCCTGCAGGACATCCTGCGTGAGATGTCGCAGGGTCACGCTGTGACCCTCATCCCTGTACACGCGGAACTCACGACCCAGCAGGCGGCCGATCTTTTGAACGTCTCCCGCCCCTATCTCGTGTCACTGTTGGAATCGGGCGCAATCCCGTACCGAAAGATTGGTACACGCCGGCGTGTGCAATTCCAGCACCTGATGGCCTATAAGAAGATCGAGGATGCGAAGCGGCTAGAAGCATTGAACGAACTCAGTCGCCAATCGCAGGAGTTGGGCCTCGGGTACTGATTGTGGCATTCACCGCGCTCTATGATGCGTGCGTGCTCTACCCGGCGCCCCTCCGCGATGTCCTCATGCATTTGGTGCTCACGGACCTCTACCGAGCGCGTTGGACGAATCTGATTCACGAGGAATGGATTCGGTCGGTTCTCGCCAATCGACCGGATCTGACCCGCGCGCAGCTCGAGAGGACCCGTGATCTCATGAACGCGCATGCGCGGGATGCGGTCGTCGAGAACTTCGAGGACCTCATACCCGCACTCTCCTTGCCAGACCCCGATGACCGCCATGTGCTCGCTGCTGCCATCCGTGGCCGTGCCGATGTCATTGTGACCTACAACCTCAAGGATTTCCCTGAAAGGATCGCTTCCTCCTATGGTGTCGAGGTTCAGCATCCGGATCAATTCCTGGCGCATGTCCTGGGTCTTGCTCCCGGGCCCGTACTGGCCGCACTGCAGCGTCTGCGTCGCTCCCTGAAGAACCCGCCGATCGATATCGATCGGTACCTCACCACACTTGAGCAACATGAACTCCCCACCTTCGTGGCAAGGCTGAAGGAGTACCGGTCACTGCTGTAGCGTGCGAACCCGATGACGACAATACATTTCGAGGACGCGATCAATTTTCTGATCACAAAATTGACCGAATTACCTGAACCTGGCCCCGGCCAGGCACAAGCGCGGCAGCAGCGAGCCCAGGGAGCCGACATCTGGATTGAGCTTGCGAGCGCAGAGTACTGGGGCTGGCGGGGTAAGCCCGTCGCGAATCTATCGCAAGATGAGCAGGAGCCGCTTATCGCACCGTTTTACGATGCGGCATGGGCTCTCTGTCGACGTGGAATCCTGCGTCCCGGTGCCGCCGTTGCAGCGGGACAGACGGGACAGCAGATCGGTCTCCGGTTCGCAGCAGCGCCGTTTTATGGCGATGGCTATTCCCTGACCGCCTGGGGTCGCGCCTGGGTAAAGCGAATCGCCTCAGATCGCCCAGCGCTGCCGCCGGAGCCCGATCGCATAACCGCGGTGCTACACCGGTTCTCCCATCTTTTTGGGCCAGGATACGCTCAGCGCGCCGCGGAAGCGGTCTCCGACTGGTGGACCGGCAACTACCTTTCAGCTTGCACTATGGCGGGCGCGGCGGCCGAGTCGATCTTGTTGGCCACAGCCATTGGCAAGGTGAGGGACGCGTCTAAGGTTCTCGCTCAATATAAAGCGGGCGGTGGCAGGGGCCGTGTCATCAAGTCTGTCACCGGCACCGTAACGCCCGAACTCGGGATTCGCTTTAACGACGCCTTGGGTATATTGAGCTACTGGCGCGACGACGCGAGCCATGGTGTTGCCTCCAACATAGGTGAACTCGAAGCCCACGAAGCCCTGTCTCGCCTTCTTCGACTCGCGCAGTTCACATCGGACAACTGGTCAACGCTGACGGGCTGACCACAGACCCTCCCTCTGCACCACGATGGTTTCGAGACGCGCGCAAGAGCCGTGCAATCTGGCGATAATAGATCTCAAACGAGAGTGATCATGCGGCTTCTGCTAAACCTTGTGCCGGTTCCGCGTGCCGCATCGTTCGTCATTCGCCTTTTGGTGGTGCCGGGTGTATGGATGAATAGCGGCATCAATGGAAAGCGATCCGCCTGACAATACACGAGGGGAAGGACTTTTATGATCGAAACAAGACGCCCGTTCGCTCCGCCCGTACTTGACGCCCTGAGTGCTGTCAGAGACCACGCAATTGCAGTAGCGTCACTTGTGCACTACGACCTGACTGACGCGGCTCAGCGCTATCTATTGTCCTATTTCTGCACCGGTATCGAGCTCGCAGGAGCCAGTATTGCCCTCGGCCAACAGGCAGAGAGCATTGGCATCCCGATACTTGCGCGATCCATGCTCGAGGCGGATGTTGACTTCAGATGCTTGCTGGCAGACCCCGCATATGTGGAGTGGATTGAAGCGGCACACGATCGGGAGTGGGCAAAGGTGTTTGACGAGGCAATCAACGCTGGAGGCGCGTACCTAGCGAAACTCGGATCTGAACCAACGGTTCGGGACGAGCGTGATCAGATAGCGAAGCGGGAAATTGAGCGAGCTCACAAGGGAATTAGAAAACTCAAAGCTATGGAGCGATTCCGTCGAGCCGGTATGCAGGAGCTTTACTACTCTGTTTACAACTTCCTGTGCTCCGAAGCGCACAACGAT
>Ga0335075_10007383_pt1 | contig 16905 bp, 17 predicted proteins | sample Lox_Sample_24_FD_206723 | JGI IMG/M metagenome (GOLD analysis project Ga0335075, IMG submission 206723) | Soil microbial communities from Loxahatchee National Wildlife Refuge, Florida, United States - Lox_Sample_2.4 | ecosystem: Environmental > Terrestrial > Soil > Wetlands | place: USA...
ACGAGCAGCGGGCGATGGAGTGGCTGGCGAGCGGGCTGCGGGCCGGCGGCGCTGGCCTCCGGCTGCCGCCAGGGGCCGTCGTCGGTGTCCGGGCCCAGGTGGTCAGCGAGTTCCGGGAGACGTTGGCATCGATCGGCGAGACGCTGGCGGCGCTCGAACATCGGCTGACGGGTATCGAGCGCCAGCTCGGCATCACCCCGCCGGCGCCGGAGGAAGGCTCAGAGGAACCGGGCGAGCCAGCGCAGCCACCGGACGAGGCCACTGGGTCTCCGGAGCAGGCCGCGCAGGGACCGCACGAAGGCACTGACGCTGCAGAGGGCGACGTCCCCGAGGAATCTGCGGAGCAATAGGCCTCGCGCAAAAGAAATTGCTGGTTCACGGGGTGCCCACGTAACGTGTGTGTTCCCAGCCGACGTAGAACGGACCTTGTCATGTCGTGGCGTGCGCCTGCTCGCCGGTACCCGGTGCTCGCCATCCGCGACTTCCGCATCCTGCTCGTCGACCGGCTGCTGGCGCCGTTCTCCAACGGGTTCTCGATGGTCGGCGTCTCGTTCGCGGTCCTCAACCTCACCGGATCCACTGCCGACCTCTCCTACGTGCTGGCCGCGCAGGTCGCACCGATGCTGGTGTTTACCTTGGTTAGCGGGGTGTTCGCCGACCGGCTGCGGCCGCAGTGGGTGATCATCGCCGGGAACGTCGCCGTCATCGCCGGCGAGGGCACGTTCGGCCTGCTGGTGCTGACCGGGCACCCGGCCCTGTGGACGATGATCTGCCTGGAGGCGCTCAACGGAATCGGGGCGGCCGTGTTCTACCCCGCCTCGCAGGCCCTGCTTCCCCAGATCGTGCCGGACGCGCTGCTGCAGGAGGGCAGCTCGATCAGCAGGCTGGCGATGAACACCGGGCAGATGACCGGCGCGGCGTCGGCCGGCCTGGTGGTCGCGGTGCTCGGCCCCGGGTGGGCGCTGACCTTGTGCGCGATCGGCATGACAGGCACGATCCCGCTGCTGCTGTCGCTCGGGGGAGGGCCGGACGGGCAGGTGGGGGGCCGGAATCTGCAGCTCGCCGCGGCCAAGGGCGCGGGGATGATCACGGAGCTGCGCGAGGGGTGGACCGAGTTCCGCAGCCACACCTGGCTGTGGGCGACCGTGATCCAGTACGCCCTCGTCATGATGGCGTTCAACGGCGCGTTCCTGGTGCTCGGCCCGGTGGTGGCCAGAACGCACCTGGGCGGTCCGGCCGCGTGGGGGGCGATCACGGCCGCCGACGCGCTCGGCCTGGTGGCCGGCGGCCTGGTGTCGCTGCGGTACACGCCGCGCAAGCCGATGCTGTTCGTGGTCGGGTCAGGCGCCGCGATCGCCCTCACACCGCTGGCGCTCGCGCTGGTGCTGCCGCTGCCGGTGATCTGCCTGTGCGCGTTCGCCCTGGGGACCCTCATCGAGGTGATGATGGTGCAGTGGACCGTGCAGATGGCCACCCGCATCCCCTCGGACAAGCTGGCCCGGGTCTCGTCCTACGACGCGCTCGGGTCGATGTCGGCGATGCCTCTCGGCGCCTTGCTGGCCGGCCCGCTGGCGGCCGCGATCGGCGTGTCCACCACGCAGTTCGCCGCGGCCGCGGTGATCGTGGTCGCCTCGGCGCTGACGCTGATCCCGCGTGAGATCTGGACGATCCGGGCCGATGACAGCGCGGGGGCCGACGGCGAGCCTGGCGGCGCCGGGCTCGATGTCACCGGCCTCGACGACGCTGGGATCGACGACCTCGAGCTCGACCGCGCCGGGCTCGGCGATTCGAACGCGGCGGACCTCGCGGGCCCGGTTCGCTAACGCCGATCTAACGAACGGATTACGTGTTTGACGAGGGGTTTCCTGTCGTCGGCCGGAATGTCGGACCGCCGGCGTAGCGTGTCTGGCATGAACCTTCCCAGGCGCCTGTCCGCTCGCAGGAACCGCACCGCATGCCCCGAACACGTCAAGGAAGCCGCCGGACCTGATCCCGGCGAGGTCAACCACCTGAACTGGGTCGCCGCCACGGTCGGCGAGTACGGCTGGGCCGTCTCCGGCAGCCGGGCCGACCGCAAGGCGCCGCCGTGGGCGTACAGCATCGGCATGTGGCTCACCTGCCAGGTGCCGGAGCTGATCCTGTGCGGCCTGCCGGTGGAGGACGCCGCGTCGATCATCAACGCGATTGGCGCGCGGGCCGCCGACGGCGTGGAGATCACCCCGGAGACGGTGCTCGACGACGTCTGCCCGACCCCGATTGCGTTCCGCCCGGTCGACCTGAGCTGGCGCAAGACGCGGCTGATGACGGTCTCCGACTCGTTCTACGGCATGGTCCGGGTGCCGTACCTGCAGGTCGTGTGGTCGGACGCCGCCAGTCGGTTCCCCTGGGAAGGCGGCTTCCCGCGCGGCTTCGAGCGCCTGCAGCCGCTGCTGTGGCTCCCCCGCGACGACAACCCGCCCTCCCCCTGGACCAGGTTGGAGCAGCCGCGCTGAGGTCCTCGGTACGGTTAAGGAGCCGTGCAAAGATGATGCCTAGAGCAGTCCGGGATGGTTCAACGATCTTCCTGAGTACATGACCGAGGCGGAGTACCGCGATCTGTCCGAGGAGATCTCCCGCGCCATCGAGATCGTGCACGGACACGTGATCAGATGCGAATCCCGCGTCCCCCGGCGCAACCGGAGCAGCCCGTCCGGCTGACCCTTCCCATCGCCGACTTGGTAAGCGCCTTACCGGCTAGTCCTGGGTTTCTGTGAAGGACCGGCGGAGGGTGCGGGCGCGCTGGGTGAGGGCGTCAAGCTCGGTGATGCCGTGCTGGTCGGCGGCGGTGCGGGCGAGCAGGTCAAGGTGCTGGCCGGTGAGCTCGGCGATGGCCGCGTGCTGGCGCCAGTCGCGGTAGGCGGCGTCGGCCCCGTGGACCTCGGCCGCGTAGCGCTCGAGCGCGGCGACGCGGTCGGCGGTGCTCTGCTCGGCCGCCCGCGCGGCCCGTCGGTGGTCGTCGAGCAGCTCGGCCGCGGGCGAGCCGGGTCTCGGCTCGGCCAGGCCGGAACGCAGCGCGCGGAGCCGGGCCTGCTCACGCACCGCGAGCGCGATCTGCCACTCCTGCTCGGCCAGGAGCGCGCTGGTGGCAGGCTCGTCGAGCAGGTCGGCCCGGACGATCTCGGCCGTGTTGATCGCATGGACCGCGTCCTGTGCGCGGCGCAGCAGGACCCGGGCGCGAGCGTCGAGGTCGGCATCGGTGAGATAGCGGCCGTAGTACGTCCGCGCGGCGACAGCGGCCTCGTCCTCGACGCGAGGCTCTCCGAAGCGGGCGACCCGGGTGCCGAAGGCGATCGCGGTCACCGCGATGATCAGCTCGGCCAGCAGCAGCCCGTACCGCCCGGCGGCCGACTGCCAGGCCACCGGCTGCTGGAAGATCAGCACCCCGACCGCCCAGGGGGTCGCGCCCACGACCGCGACGAACAAGGCGGTGGTCAGGCCGGTGACCGCGTTGGAGACCGTCGCCTCGCGCGGCTCCCCTTCCGCCGGAAGAAGGCGCCGGCGGCCGTCGGGCCCGGCCAGGGCCAGCTGCTCGCCTCGCGCTCTCAGCAGGTCGCGCGCATCACGAGGGATCGCGGGATCGAGGGCGAGCCGCCGCAGCGTGGCATCTTCCGATACCGTGCTGTCCTCGCGGCGGGCCGCCTCGCCATCCCTGGGGTCGTGCTCCACTGGCTCATCGCCCATCGGAGGCTCCCGTCGGGAAAGCACCTGGCTTCAGGCAAACACTCGGACGTCTCCTCAGGCTAACTCCGCGCCCTCTCGTGCGCACCGTCCGGCCCGAATGAGTGTCGGGCCCGAGGCGCCGCCGCCCGTTAGGAACGGGGCGGCGGCGCCTGGGTCAAGCGTCTGGGTTAGACGTTCTTGGCGTAGGAGCGGAACGTGGTGACCGAGATCGCCACCGCGAGCACGGCCAGGACGAGGAGGCCGCCGGAGCGGACCGCCACGGCGGACCAGTCGGTGCTGGCCGCGAGGGCGTCGCGGCCGATCTGGACCTCCCAGTTGAGCGGGTTGCGGGAGGCGATGGCCTGCATCCAGCCGGGCATGAAGGCCGGCTGGATGAAGGCCGAGGACAGGAACATCAGCGGGAGCATGAAGAACGTGTAGACCCCGATGATCGCCTCGCGGGATCGCAGCAGCATGCCGGTCATGTTGGACAGGCCGCCCCACAGGACGCCGACCAGGATGGACGCGACGATCAGGACCACGATGCCGGCGACGCCGCCGGGGTAGCGGGCGCCGCCCGCGTAGCCGAGGCCGACGATGATGAGGGTCTGCACGGAGGTGGAGACCGCCTGCTCGGCGACCGAGGCGTTCATGATCGCCAGGCGGCTAGCCGGGGTGACCAGGAACCGGTTGAGCGTGCCCCGGTCGATCTCCTCGATCATCGCCATGCCCGCCCACATGTTGCCGGACATCGCGTTCATGGCGACGACGCCGGGGATCAGGTAGGCGAGGTAGGAGCCGTGGTACGCGAAGCCGGGGATGTCGATGACCTTCTGGAACAGGCCGCCGAAGAGGAACAGCCAGATGGCCGGCTGGACCACGCTGAACGCGAGGACATAGGGCTGGCGGACCAGGGCGCGGAGCTTGCGGCCGGTCAGGTACCACGTGTCGGAGAGCAACGCGGAGGCCGAGGCCGGCCGGGTCATTTCCCTTTCGATGGTCGTTGTCATCGCCCTGCTACCTCCGTCACTCGGGATGCATCGCTGTAGTGCCGGCCGGCGTGGTGCAGGTACACCTCGTCGAGCGACGTCACGCCCAGGTCCTGCTTGAGCCGGTCCGGCTCGCCCTCGGCGACGACGCGGCCCCGGTCGACGACGGCCAGCCGGCCGGCCAGCCGGTCGGCCTCGTCCAGGTAGTGGGTGGTGAGCAGGACGGTCACCTGGTCGAGTTCGGCCAGCCGGGTGATCTCGTCCCACATCGCCGTCCGCGCCTCCGGGTCGAGCCCGGTGGTCGGCTCGTCAAGGAACAGGACCTGCGGCCGGTGCACGAGGCCGAGCGCGACGTCGAGGCGGCGCTGCATGCCGCCTGAGTAGGTGCGGACGAACCGGCCGGCCGCCTCCGTCAGCGCGAAGCGCTCAAGGAGCTCGTCCGCCCGGCGCCTGGCGGCCTGGCTGGACTGGCCGTAGAGGTGGCCCTGGAGGACCAGGTTCTCGCGGCCGGTGGCGGTCGGGTCGGCCCCGGAGCGCTGGCCGACGACGCCAATCGCGCGGCGCGCTCGGGCCGGGTCGGTCCGGACGTCGATCCCCTCGACGGTCGCGGTGCCCTCGTCGGCGATCGCCAGCGTGGTGAGGATCTTGACGGTGGTGGACTTGCCTGCGCCGTTGGGGCCGACCAGCGCGTAGATCGTGCCGGGCTCGACGGTGAGGTCGAGGCCGTCGAGCGCCCGGATCCGGGGGTTCTTGCCCGGCGCGGGATAGGTCTTGACGAGACCGCGCGCCTCGATGGCAGGGGTGGGCTTATGAGCGGGCATGCTGGTAACTCCTCGTTGCTGGACTGGTGTGCGTGGTCCAGTCCCGCGAGAAGGCGCCCGGCATACAATCGTGATTGGGCCTCATGATCGCCGGGTTCTGCCTAACCGCAGGGCTGGTGGTGAGGTTGCGACCTCGGTTCGCGGTGTTCCAGCACCGTGAACCGAGGTCGTGCTAGGTCTGGCGGTCATCGACGCCGTCCGGCGGCGTCTCGTCCCACCCCCTTCGCGCCTGCTCGTTCAGCTCCACCAACTCGGGCGGAACCTCCCCGGTCTCGTGCATGCGCCGCCAGCCGTCGATGCCGCTGATGGTGCCCTCGACCAGTTCGGTCAGCAGGCCGCGGAGCCACTGCGACTGGGCGACCCGCATGGCGAGCTGGTACTCGGCCTCGATGAGGAGGATGCGCGGCAGCCGCTCGACCCACCGCGACAGGTCGTCCTGCTGGGCCGCGTTGGTCTTCTCGAGGGTGGTCAGGCGGGTCGTGAGCAGCTCGATGACCTCGTCCGGAGGCAGGATGCCCGCCTCCGACAGCGCCGCCACGAAGCCGCTGCGCTCGTCCTCGGGCACGCTCAGCAGCTCCGTCATCCAGTCCCTGAGCTCGGCCAGACCGAGGGAGGTGATCTGGTAGGTGGTCCGCTCGGGCTGGCGGCCCTCGCGGACGGTGCCTGCCTCCTCGATGAACCCGTGCTTGGCGAGGTTGGCCACCACCGTGTAGAGCGAGCCCCAGTTGATCGGGAAGTTCTTGTCCTTGCCCCGGTCGCGCAGGAACTGGGCCATCTCGTACGGGTACATCGGCTGCTGCGCGAGCAGCGAGAGCAGGTACAGCGCGAGCAGGTTGCCGACCTTCCGACGCTTCGCCATGCGATCGGCTCCTCCCTTGCTCGCGGCCAAGTACTCGTAGCCGAGTATACGCCGACGAACGGTTAAGACAAGGGCGGCGTGGGGTTAGTTAGGCGGGCACGGCGGAGCAACGGTCCGTTCGAAAAACCGAATTTGATCTTCTGGGGTTGAGAGGAACTCAGCCGAAGAAGACCTCGGCCTCGGCGTAGCGGTCCGGCGGGACCAGCTTGAGCTCGCGGGTGGCCTCGGCGATCGGGACGAGGCCGATCTGGGTGCCGCGCAGCGCCACCATCTGGCCGAACGACTCCTCGTAGACCGCCTGCACCGCGCGCAGGCCGAATCGGGTCGCGAGCACCCGGTCGAACGCGGTCGGCGTGCCGCCGCGCTGGACATGGCCGAGGACCGTGCAGCGCGCTTCCTTGCCGGTCCGCTTCTCGATCTCGCGGGCCAGAAAGGAGCCGACGCCGCCGAGGCGGACGTGGCCGAACGCGTCGAGTTCGCCCGACATGAGGGAGAGCTCGTCCTGGATCGGGTGGGCGCCCTCGGCCACCACCACGATCGGCGCGTACCGGGTCTGAAACCGGTGCTCCACGTAGCCGCAGACCTTCTCGATGTCGAACGGGCGCTCGGGGATGAGGATCACGTTGGCGCCGCCGGCCAGGCCAGCGTGCAGCGCGATCCAGCCTGCGTGGCGGCCCATCACCTCGACGATGAGCGCCCGGTGGTGGCTCTCCGCCGTCGTGTGCAGCCGGTCGATCGCCTCCATGGCGATGTTCACGGCGGTGTCGAAGCCGAAGGTGAAGTCGGTCGCGCCGAGGTCGTTGTCGATCGTCTTGGGCACGCCGACGACGGGGATGCCCTCGTCGTTGAGGCGCGCGGCGACGCCGAGGGTGTCCTCGCCGCCGATGACGATCAGCGCGTCCACGCCGAGGCCGCTGAGGTTGTCCTTGATCCGCTCGGCCCCGGTCCGGCCGGGACCGTTCTCCTTGAACGGATTGGTCCGCGACGAGCCCAGGATCGTGCCGCCGCGCGGCAGGATCCCGCGCACCGCGGCGACGTCGAGCGGCACCGTGTCCGCCTCGAGCGGCCCTCGCCAGCCGTCGCGGAACCCGACGAACTCGAGTCCGTATTCCTGGATTCCCCTGCGCACTATCGCGCGGATAACGGCGTTAAGCCCCGGGCAGTCGCCACCACCGGTCAGCACTCCCACTCGCATGGGCCAAGCCTAGCGTTCCGTCGGGGCCTGGCAATGGATCGGCGGACAACGGTGGCGGTAACTCTTTTTCCGGCAGCGGTTGAGCGCCCGGCTTGTCTTCTTTGTCGGCATTTGCGGCCGCTATTAGCTCCTTCGCCCGCGCCGCATAGAGCTCGGGAAGATACTCCTGTCCCGACAGTTTCGCGATCTCGGCCATGATCTCGTCGGTGACCGCGCGCAGCGCGGCCCGGTCCGACTCCTTGCCGTAGTAGCGGGAGAACTCCATCGGCTTGCCGAAGATCACCCCCGGCCTGATCTTCAGCGACGGGTGCAGGGACCCGGGCGGCAGGAACTCGAACGTGTCGATCATCGCGCACGGCACCACCGACGCCCTCGACTCGAGCGCGAGGCGGGCCACGCCGGTCTTGCCCTTGTAGAGCCGGCCGTCGGGAGAGCGGGTGCCCTCCGGGTAGATGCCCAGGACGTTCCCCTCGGCGAGGACGCGCAGACCCGAGCGGAGGGCGCGCTCGCTGGCGTCGCCGCCTGTCCGGTCGATCGGGATCTGCCCCACGCCGCTGAAGAACGCCTTGCTCAGCAGGCCCTTGAGTCCCTTGCCGGTGAAGTACTCGGCCTTGGCGAGGAACACCACCTTCCGCCGCAGCGGCATCGGGCCGAAGAAATGATCGGCGAACGACAGGTGGTTGCTCACCAGGATGACCGGACCGCGCCGCGGCACGTTCTTGCGCCCGCGCGACCAGGGGCGAAATATCACGTACAGCGCGACGCCCAGCGTGTACTTAGCTACCCAGTAGAACACAGGTACATCGTCGCACGTCCTGCGGGTTTTGCGATGGCTGTCGGGGTGCCGAGTGGTGCTGCTTCTTCAGGTTTCGAACGGACCGCTGCTCCGCCTCCGAACGTCATGACCCCGCTGGTGCGGGCCGACCGGTTTCCGTGCGACTATTCGGTGGTGTCGTCACTATCGCCTGAGCCGCTGTCCGCCGAGCCGTTCTCGGCCGACGGCGGGCCGGTCGGGGTCCTCGTCTTGCACGGTTTCACCGGCAGTCCGCAAACCGTCCGCGACTGGGCGGCCTACCTCGCCGGGGCCGGGCTCACCGTCCGGGCGCCGCTGCTGGCCGGGCACGGGGGGACCTGGCAGGACCTGGCCAAGACGGGCTGGACCGACTGGTACGCCGACGCCTCCCGCGCCTTTCTTTCGCTCTCGGAGCGCTGCTCACAGGTGTTCGTGGCCGGGATCTCGATGGGCGGCTGCCTGGCGCTGCGGCTGGCCGAGACGCAGGGGCCGCTGGTGTCCGGCGTCGTGTTGGTGAACCCGTCGCTGGCGGCGGACACCCCGCTGATCGCGCTCGCGCCGGTGCTGAAGTACGTGCTGCCGTCGCTGCGATCGATCGGCGGCGACATCAAGAAGACCGGCGCGGCGGAGCGGGCGGTCAAGCGGACGCCGGTGGCCTCGGTGGCGACGCTGCCCGCGATGTGGCGGACCACGGCGGCCTCGCTGGCGTCGGTCGATGCGCCGGTGCTGGTGTTTCGCTCCACGGTCGATCACGTGGTCGGGCCTGCCAGCATGAAGGTGCTGATGGCAGCGCTGCCGGGGGCGGAGGTGCGCCCGCTGGACGACAGCTATCACGTGGCCACGCTTGACAACGATGCTCCGGAGATCTTCGATGGCACTCTGTCGTTCATCCAAAAGCACGGCCACGCCTAGCTCATGCGCAAACAGGGTGGCATCCGGGGGCACGGAGCGGCGGAGAAGCGGGTATAAAGGACTGCACTGTGGCTGACGGGGACGTGCCGGGCGGAAACGGCACCGGCGGAAACGCGACAGGCGGCGAGGGCGAAGACGCCGTCTGGCAAGACCTGATCGCCCGGTTCGGTGCGCCCGCGCCCGAGTCGGCCGACGGCCAGGCGCAGCCCTGGCCCGACCGCGAGGACCTGGCGGGCCCGGTCCGGGTCAGCCCGAACCCGGGGCCGGCCGACGGGCCGCCGACGGACACGGACGCGCTGCCGGGCGAGCCGCCGACGAATCCGACCGGGCTGCCCGGGCTGCCGGTCATGCTGCCGGGCCAGCCGTGGCCGGACCTCGGCAGCGGCACGGGAACGGGCCGCATACCGGCCGGCCCCCGGGACTCGATCACGCCCGACGACCCGGCCGACGAGCACTACGTGCCGCCGGTGCCGCCACCACTGCCCCGGCTCGACCCGGCGACCAAGCTCGCCTGGATCGCGCTATTCGGCGGACCCCTCTACCTGCTGATCAGTACCGCCGTCGGGTCGGCCATCTCCGGTCTGGCCGCGTTCCTCGCGGTCGCCGCCTTCGTGGGGGGCTTCGTCGTCCTCGTGCTTCGGATGGACAACGGTCGGCCACCCGACTCCGGGCCCGACGACGGTGCCGTCGTCTGAGCGCTCCCACGACCGCTGGTCCGGCGCGGCTGGCGTAGCCGCGCTCGGCGTTGGCGTGCTTGTCGTAGGCGTGGTCGACGCTGGCGCGGGCGGCGTTGGCGTGCTTGTCGTTGGCGTGGCGGTGCTTGTCGTTGGCGCGGCGGTGCTTGTTGTTGGCGCGGCGGTTGGCGGCGTGGCGGTCGGGGGTTTGGCGGTCGGGGTGCCGCCGGCCGGCCGCCGCGGCGTCGTCGGCTGGGCCCGCATCGCGGACTCGAACAGGCTGAACGCGTCCCTGGTGAGCCCGGCCAGGGCGTCGGCGGCGCCGGCGACCTGCTCGCTGAACCCGGCCGAGGACCCGCCCGAGTCCCTCGCCTTACGGGCGGCCCGGCAGATCGGGCACCACTGGCACTCGGGGGGCTCGTCGGTGGGGTCGGTGGTGGTCGCCTCGTCCCAGACGTCGGTGTGCGCCTTCGCCTTGCCGCCGCCCATCGTGGACTTCACCCGGTCCGTCACGTCCCTGGTGATGCTGCGGGCCCCGGCCTTCATCAGCCAGCGCTGGAAATCGCCGAACGGGTCGCTCCCCGGCTGTTCGCTCATACTCGCAGCGTAACTCGCCCCGGCGGCTGCAAGCTCCAATCCGGCGCGAGCGCGGCCGCCAATCGTCGGCTCGCGCTTCGCTTTTCTTGCTGTTATCTGCCCGGGTCAGGCTGGACGCACGGCCGGCCGCTGTCGCTGGCCGGCGCTACAGGTCGATGGCGTACGGGGTGCGGGTGGCACGGAAGTGGCCGACGTTGACGCATTCGGTTCGGCCGACGCGAACCCGGCGGACCAGCGGGTTGTGCACGTGCCCGAAGAACGCGTACCGGGGCTGGGTGCGGCGGATCATCTCGAGCAGCGCGGTTGACCCGGTCTCCATCCGGCGGGCCACCGTGTCGTAGAGCAGCTCGGGGACGGCCGGCGGGATGTGCGTGCAGATCACGTCGACCGGGCCGACCGCGTCGAGCTTGGCGGCGAACTCGGTCTGCGGAATCTCGTTGGGGGTGCGATAGGGGGAGATCAGCCCGGCGCCCGCGAACCCGAACGAGACCGCGCCGACCACCGCGCGGCCGCCGTCGATCACCGTGTGGCCGGGCTTGAGGTAGCCGTCCCACATTGGCGGCACGTCGACGTTGCCGTAGGTGAGGTAGGCCGGCTCGGCCAGCGCGCCGAACATCGCGGCGTACTGCTTGCTGATCGCCTGCTGGGTGAGCGTGCGCAGGTCGGTGCCGCGCTCGGCCGTCAGCCGGGCCGCGATCCCGGCCGTGAGCTGCCTGGCCTCGTCGAACCGCCGCTCGACCCGCAGGGCAATGTACTCCCTGGCGTGCTCGGCGCCGTAAAGCTCTGCGAAGATGCCCTGCGTGTGGTCCGCGTAGTCGAGGAACAGAAGCATGTCGCCCAGGCAGATCAGCATGTCCGCGCCGTCGCCGGCGGCGGCCAGCGCGTCGGCGGCGCCATGCACATCGCTGACTATGTGAACCCGCATGAGATAAACATAGACTCGGGTGGACGGAGAAGGAGAAGTCGTGCGCGAGTACAGCATGCCCGCCCTGGCGGAGGTCCCTGCATCGGCGAACCTGGCCGACATCGTCGGGCGCCGCGCGGCCGAGCAGCCCCGGGCTGTCATGCTGCGCCGCAAGGACGGTGCCGGCGGGTGGCGGGACGTTACCGCCGAGCAGTTCAGGGACGAGGTGCGCGCGCTCGCCCGGGGGCTGATCGGGGCCGGCGTCTCCCCCGGCGACCGGGTGGCGCTGATGTCGCACACGCGCTACGAGTGGACGCTGCTCGATTACGCGCTCTGGAGCGTCGGCGCGGTCGTCGTGCCGATCTACGAGACCTCCTCGGCCGACCAGGCCGAGTGGATCCTGTCCAACTCGGCCGCGCGCGCCGTCATCGTCGAGAACGAGGCCTTTGAGCAGATGGTCTCGGCCGCACGCGACCGGCTGCCCGGGCTCGAGCACCTGTGGCGAATGCAGGAGGACCTGGACAAGCTGATCGCCGCCAGCTCCGACGTGAGCGACGATACCGTCGCCGAGCGGGCCACCGCCGCCACCGCCGCCGACGTGGCGACGATCATCTACACCTCGGGCACCACCGGCCGACCCAAGGGGTGCGAGCTCACCCACGAGAACCTGCTCAGCGTCGTCCGCAACACGTTCATGGGCCCGCTGGCCGGCATCCACGCCGTCGCTGAATCATCGACGATGCTGTTCCTGCCCCTCGCGCACGTGTTCGCGCGGGTCATCGAGATCGGCTGCCTGGAGGCGGGCATCGTCCTCGGCCACTGCGAGGACATGGGGAATCTGCTGCCCGAGCTGGCGTCCTTCCAGCCCACCTTCGTGCTCGCGGTGCCGCGGGTGTTCGAGAAGGTCTACAACGGCGCCGAGAGCAAGGCGGTGGCGGACGGGAGGGGCAAGATCTTCGCCCGCGCCGCCGCGACCGCGGTCGCCTACAGCGAGGCGCTCGACAGCGCGGCCGGCCCCGCCCTGCGGCTGCGGGCGGAGCACGCCGTCTTCGACCGGCTCGTTTACAAGAAGCTCAGGGCCGCCCTCGGCGGGCGGGCCGACCTGGCGATCTCCGGCGGCGCGGCGCTCGCGCCGCGGCTTGGGCACTTCTTCCGCGGGGTCGGCGTCGCCGTCCTCGAGGGGTACGGGCTGACCGAGACGAGCGCCCCGGTGTCGGTCAACCGGCCGGACCGGCAGAAGATCGGCACCGTGGGCCTGCCGCTGCCCGGGGTCGCGGTCAAGATCGCCGACGACGGCGAGGTGCTGGTCCGCGGCAAGTCGGTCTTCCCCGGCTACTGGGACAACGAGGCGGCCACCAAGGACGCGTTCACCGCCGACGGCTGGTACGCCACCGGCGACCTCGGCGAGCTCGACGACGAGGGGTTCCTGGCCATCACCGGCCGGAAGAAGGAGATCATCGTCACCGCCGGCGGGAAGAACGTCTCCCCCGCCGTGCTCGAGGACCGGCTGCGAATGCACGCGCTGATCAGCCAGGCCATGGTGGTCGGCGACGGACGGCCGTTCATCGGGGTGCTGATCACGATAGACCCCGAGGCGTTCGGGCCGTGGAAGGCGCGGCACGGCAAGCCCGCCGACGCGACCGTGGCCGACCTACGCGACGACCCGGACCTGAGGGCGGACATCCAGGAAGCGGTCGACGACGCCAACAAGGCCGTCTCCCGGGCCGAGGCGATCAAGAAGTTCCGCATCCTCGACGTCGACTTCACCCAGGAGGACGGCCACCTGTCGGCCAAGCTCGGCATCAAGCGCAGCGTGCTGGCCAAGGAGTTCGCGAGCGAGATCGACGCGCTCTACTCGTAGCCTCCCGCGGCCGCGCCACAGCATGTGCGCCTCCCGGCCGCGCCACAGCATGTGCGCCTCCCGGCCGCGCCACAGCGTGTGCGCCTCCCGGCCGCGCCACAGCGTGTGCGCCTCCCGGCCGCGCCACAGCGTGTGCCAAGTGCGCATTTGGGCTCACTCTTGCCGGCCCAAAGGCGCACTTGGCACGTTGGAAGAGGCGGGGGTGGGGTGGGGGTGGGGTGGGGGTGGCGGGAGCGGGCGGGCGGGGGCGCTAGGACTCGATGAGGGTGCGGAGGCGGGCTGCGGTCTGGTCCCAGGACCAGTCGCGTTCTACCCAGGCGTGGCCCTTCTCGCCCATGGCCCTGGCCGCCTCGGGGTTGGAGAGGAGGGCGACCAGCCGGCTGGACAGGGCGGGCACGTCCCGGCCGCCGACCACGTAGCCGGTCTCGCCCTCCAGGATCGCGTCGGGGGCGCCGCCCGAGTCGCCGCCGACGACCGGGAGCCCGGCCGCGGAGGCCTCGAGGTAGACGATGCCCAGGCCCTCGACGTCGAGGCCGCCGCGCCTGGTGCGGCAGGGCATCGAGAACACGTCGCCCGCGGCGTAGTGCGCCGGGAGTTCCGCCTGCGGGACAGGGCCGGTGAAGTGGACGGAGGCAGACAGCCCGGTCCGTTCGGCCAAATTCTTTAGGTCTTGCCCGTACGGACCCGCACCGACGATCAGCAGGGACGCGTCGGGGACCTGCCTGATGACCTCCGGCCACGCGCGCAGCAGCGTGTCCTGGCCCTTGCGGCGGACCAGGCGGGAGACGCAGACCACGACCGGGCGATCGGCCAGGCGGTACCGTTCCCTGATCGCCGCGCGGGCGGCCGGGTCGGGCCTGAAGGCGACCGCGTCGACGCCGGGGTGGAGCCGGGTCAGCCGCGCCGCCGCGTCGTGGGTGAGCGCCCGGGCCAGCCTGACCCGGAAGTACTCGCCTAGGTAGGTGACGACGTCGGTTCGCTCGCCGATGCGGCGCAGCAGGCTCCGGGCGACCGGGAGGGCCGCCCAGCCCGCCTCGTGGCCATGGGTGATGGCGATGGCCTTCCGCACGCCCGCGCGGCGCAGCGCGGGGGTGATCAGGCCGAGCGGCGCGGCGGCGCCGAAGATAACGACCTCGGCCTTCCGCGACCGCGCCAACTCGGCCGCCCGCCGGGTGACGCTGGGGCCGCCGATCATCAGCGACGTCGGGTGCCGCACGACCTCGAACCGCTGGCTTGCGTCGAACTCCGCCGCGCCCTCCCACTTCGGGGCGTAGACGGTCAGGTCCCCGGGGTCGAGCCGGAGGGCGAGTTCGTGCACGAACGACTGGATGCCGCCCTGGCGGGGCGGGAAGTCATTGGTGACAATCAGCGTGCGGCGCATGTCGGCTGCCAGTCTAAGTGCGGCGCGCCCCTAAGAGGGGCGTGCTACGGGACCGCGGCGCCGTCGAAGTTATCCGCGTACCACGACTCGTCCATCGGGACCTCCTCGACGTCCTGGCCCGGCTGCGGCGCGTCGATGATCATCCCGTTTCCCACGTACATGGCAACGTGCCCGATGCCGTTGTAGTACAGCAGGTCACCCGGCTGGATGTCGGACTCGGATATGTGCGGCAGCGCCGCCCACTGCTCGTAGGTGTCGCGCGGGATCGTGACCCCGGCCGAGGCCCAAGCCGACATCACCAGCCCCGAGCAGTCGAAGCCGTCGGCGCACGGGCCGGTCGAACCATAGACGTACGGGCAGCCGAGCTGGTCGAAGACGAACTCGACCGCCTTGTCGGCCTGGGTCGTGGTCGGGCCGGTGTACTTGGCGGTGGTGCTGCCGCTGCCGGTGGACGTTGCGGTGTCGACCGCCTGCTGCTGCTGCGCCGTGAGCGAGTCGAGGATCGCCTTCTGTGAGTTGAGCAGCCCGAGGATCTGGTTCTTGGTGTGCGACGCCTCCGCTGCGAGCGACGCGACGCCCTGCTCGGTGCGCTGCTGCTCCTGCTGCACGTTGCTGAGCTCGGTGGCGGCGGCGAGGAAGGTCTGGGTCTCCATCGTCCGGGTGTCGGTCAGCTGCAGCACGATCGACGCCTCGGCGAGCACCTGCCCCGGGCTGGCCGAGGTGAGCAGGCCCGCGAGCGACGTCTGGGCCGAGTCCTCGTAGGAGGAGTCGGCGATCGCCTGGACCCTCTGCCTGGCCGACTTGTAGGTGGCCTCTTCGCTTGCCAGCTGCTTGTTCACGGTGGCGAGCCTGGCCTTGGCCGCGGCCAGCTGCTGCTCGGCGCTGTCGTACTGCTGGTCCGCCTTGTTGAACTGCGTGGTGAGGCTGTTGATCTTGGCCTGGACCTGGTCAATAGACGGCTGCGGGAGCGCGCCGGCCGTCTGCGTGACCGCGGTCGCGAGCCCCACCGCCGCCAGCACGGCGACGCCCACGAGGGCGGCACGCCGACGCGAACCCGACAGACGGGCAGCCAGTTCCGCGCGGAACGTCACCTTGAGCTCCCTCACCGTGCCAAGCAACCGTGATAAATCCAGGCCAGGCTATTGAGTCAGCGGTTGGACGGCGGGTGGCTTCAGGCAATCGTGATCATCGCGTGATTGATCAAGGAAAATCCGGACAAAACGACACCGATTGCGGCGCGGCGCGGGGCGTGCCTGGGCGGGAATGTCGGTGGGCGGTCCTACCGTGGAGATCATGACTGAGACCCGCGACGGAGCGGTAGCGGACGCCAGGGACGTCCGGCTGGCCGACCTCGACTTCACGGTGGTGGACGTGGAGACGACCGGCTGGGCCCCGGATGACGCGGGCATCACCGAGATCGGCGCCGTCCGGGTGCACGACGGCCGGGTCGTCGCGGAGTTCGGCTCGCTGGTCAACCCCGGGCGGCCGGTCCCAGCCCCGATCACCGAGCTGACCGGGATCGACGACCAGATGGTGACCGGCGCGCCGCCGGTCGCCGCGGTCTTGCCCGGGTTGCTCGCGTTCGCACGCGGCAGCGTCCTTGTCGCTCACAACGCCCCCTTCGACCTGCGGTTCCTCACCGCCGCGTGCGCGGGCATGGGCGCGGTCTGGCCCGGCTTCGAGGTGCTCGACACGGTCCGGCTGGCGCGGCATCTCATGGCCACGCCGCAGGAGGTCCCGGACCGGAAGCTGGCGACGCTGGCCGGGTACTTCGGCACGCCGGTGCGTCCGTCGCACCGGGCGCTCGACGACGCGCGAGCCACCGCGGCGGTGCTCGGGCGGCTGCTGGCGCGGCTGGCCGAGCGCGAGGCGATCAATACCCTGGCCGAACTCGACGCCTGGCTCGCCGCCCGCGACGCGGAGGCGGCGGCAGAGCGGTCCGCGCGCGTCGCCCGCCCGATCGTGCGACTGCTGCGCCGGATCGCACGGCTGCTCAACCGACCGGGGCGACGGCTGCGGGCACCGCGGGGCCCCGGCCAACGCGAGGACTAGCCACCGAGGACGGCGCTGGCGGCCGGGGATAGGGTGAACCGCTAGAGCCGACAGCCAGTCGGCACCGGTCGCAGCGCGCCCAACCCGGCGGGCCGGCCGGCCCAGCGCACCGGGAGGCACCCAGTGGTCACCGCCATCTGCTTGATCAAGGCCGAGATCGACCGCATC
>Ga0335075_10007384_pt1 | contig 16905 bp, 16 predicted proteins | sample Lox_Sample_24_FD_206723 | JGI IMG/M metagenome (GOLD analysis project Ga0335075, IMG submission 206723) | Soil microbial communities from Loxahatchee National Wildlife Refuge, Florida, United States - Lox_Sample_2.4 | ecosystem: Environmental > Terrestrial > Soil > Wetlands | place: USA...
AAACATCCCCCCCCCCCCGCGGGGGCGCCCGCCCCGCCCCCCGCGGCCGCCCGCCCGACCCCCGTCTATCAGGAGCACGCATGCTCACCCGCATTCGACCCGCGCTCGCCGCCACCGCCGCCGCGCTCGCGCTCGGACTGGGCGGGGCGGCGGCGGCGACGTCGGCCGCCGCGGCCGCCCCGGCCGGCCCCGCCGCGATCGGCCGCTGCTCGACCGCGAGCCTGTCGGTCTGGGTCAACCTCAGCCAGGGCAGCGTCGCGGCCGGCACCACCTCGTGGCCGCTCGACTTCACCAACACCGGCCGCCGCCCGTGCACCCTCGACGGCTACCCGGGGGTCGTCGCCGCCACCGCGAACGGCGGGCAGCTCGGCCGGGCGGCCGATCACTGGCCGGTCGCGCACGCTGCGACGGTCACAATCGCAGCGGGCGGCACCGCCCACGCCTTGCTGTTCTGGCTCGACGCGATGAACTTCCCGGCCGGCTGCCAGCTCACCACCGCCAGCCTGATCAAGGTCACGCCGCCGGGCCAGCGGTCGGCCGCCGACGCGTTCTTCAGCCTGCCGGTCTGCCGCTCGACCAAGCCGCTGTACCAGGACCTGTTCGTCAGCGTGGTCGAGCCCGGAGCCGGGCGCGCGCGGTAGGCAGTAAGCTGCCGGCGTGTTCGACACCCGCACCCCGAGTGCCGCCCGCGCCTACGATCACCTGCTCGGCGGCGGAGCCAGCTTCGCCGCCGACCGGGCCCTGGCCGGGCGGCTGCTGGCGCTGTACCCGAGCCTGGCGGGCACGCTGATCGCGTCCCGCGCGATGACCGCCGACGCGGTCGCGCGGGTCGCCGCCCACGGCGTCGACCAGTACCTCGACCTCGGCGCGGGCCTGCCGACCCGGCCCGCCACTCACGCCGTCGCCCGGTCCGAGGTCCCGGCCGCCCGGGTCGCCTACGTCGACCGCGACCCGGTCGTGATCGAGCACGCGGCCGACCTCGTCCCGGCCGGCGTCCGCTGCCAGCGCGGCGACCTGACCGAGCCCGAGGCGCTGCTGGCGGACCTGGCCGGCGTCATCGACTTCACCCGGCCGGTGTGCCTGATCCTGGCGCTGATCCTGCAGGCGCTCGAGCCCAGCCTCGCCCGCGCCGTCGTCGGCGTGCTGACCAGGGCGCTCGCGCCCGGCAGCTACCTGATCGCGACCGCCGCCGCCGATCAGGCCGGCCGCCTGCCCGACGCGGTGTGGCCGTCCCCGCTGACCGAGCCCGACCTGATCGCGTTCTTCGGCGGCCTTGAGCTGCTCGCGCCCGGTGTCACCCGCCAGTCCGACGTCCTCCTCGCCGTCGGCGTCAAGCCACTGCGGACCAGTCAGGGAGCAGTCCGTGGATGAGATAGCGCCCGGCGTGCTCGTCACGACCGCCGACAAGTACACCACCACGACCACGGTCGTCGTCGGGGCCGACGGCGGCTGCCTGCTGATCGACCCGGCGGTGACGGTCGACGACCTGGCCGCGCTGGCGGCCGAGCTGTCCGCCCGCGGACTGCGCCCGGTCGCGGGCTGGTCCACCCACCCGCACTGGGACCACCTGCTCTGGTCGGCCGCGCTCGGACCCGCGCCCCGGTACGCCACGCCGGGCGCGGCGGCCACCGCTGTCCGCGAGCGGGCGGGCCTGGTCAGCGGGGTCCAGGAGTCCGCCCCCGGCCACGACCTGACGTTGTTCGCCCAGGTCGAACCCCTCGCGGGCGGCGAGATCGACTGGGCCGGGCCGCCCGCGGTGGTCTACCCGCACGACGCGCACGCCCCCGGCCACGGCGCGGTGCTGCTGCCCGAGGCCGGCGTGCTGATCGCGGGGGACATGCTGTCGGACCTGGAGATCCCGCTGCTCGACCTGGACGCCGGCGACCCCTTCGGCGGCTACCGGCACGGCCTCGAGCTGCTCGCGAGCGTCCCCGGCGTCCGGCTGCTCGTCCCCGGCCACGGCCACGTGGGCGATCAGGCCGAGTACCAGCGTCGCGTCGACGCCGACCGCCGCTACCTCGACGCGACCGAATCCGGCCGCGACGTCGACGACCCCCGCCTCGCCGCCGAATGGCTCCAGGCCGAGCACGCCCGCCACCTCGCCCGCCGCCCCAACCCGTAGCTCACCCCCCGCCACCCGACGAGCGCTATGGCCCGCAACGCCAACACCCCATCAGCGCTGTGGCCCACCGCGCCAATAGGTTCGGCGCGGTGGGCCACAGTGCCATCGCTGTTTGAGCGCGGTGGGCCACGGCGCCAACTCGGCGCGCGGCCGCGACAACCTACTCGAGCACGAAGACCGGGATCAGCCGGTCGGTCTTCTTCTCGTAGTCCGCGTAGTCGGGGAAGGCCGCGACCGACCGCTCCCACCACTGCGCGCGCTCGTCGCCGGCCAGCTCGCGCGCGGTCAGCTCGTAGAGGTCGGGCCCGTCCTGGACCACGACCTGCGGGTTAGCCCGGAGGTTGTAGACCCAGACCGGGTTCTTGGGTCCGCCGCCGACCGACCCGACCGCCGCGTAGGCGCCCTCGTGCTCGACCCGCATCAGCGGGGTCTTGCGGATCGCGCCGGTCTTGGCGCCGCGGTTGGTCACGATCACCACCGGCAGCCCGGTGTCGCCCAGCGTCGTCCCGGCGGTGCCGCCGGAGTTCTCGTACTCGGTTACCTGGTCCCGAACCCACGCGCGGGTGCTCGGAACGTACTCGCCCTCAATGCTCATGATCTGCTCCAACACTCACAACGCCCGCGCTCTTCCGCCCGGGCGTCAGAGCGCGGGCGGAAGAGCGCGGGCGAGACTTACGTAGGGACGAGCGGCTAGGCCTTGGCGGCCTTCTTGGCCGACTTGGAGCTCTTGGCCGACTTGGCCTTCTTGGCGGTCGAGCTCGACGCCTTCGGCGCCGACGCCTTCGCGGCCAGCGTGCCGGTGCCGGTGCCGGTGACCGTGCCGCCGGCGATGGCCGCCTTGGCCGCGGTCGCCTTGGACGCGGTCGTGCGCGACGCGGTCGTCCGCGACGCAGCAGGCTTGGCGGCCGTGCTCGTGCTCCGTGACCTGGTGGTCGAGCTCGAGCTCGTCGACAGTCCCTTGGCGGCGTCGTTGAGCGACTTGACCGCGGTCTCGAGCGCCTTGGTGGCGGTCCCGATCGCGGTCAGCGCGCTCGTCAGCGCCTTGGCCGACGAGCCGGCCTGGGTGGCGGCGGTGTTGAGCTTGGTCGCGGCGGTCGACACCTTGGTCGCGGCGGCGCTGACCGTGCGCGGCGTGACCGCGGTCGTGGTCCGGCTGGCGGAGACCGCCGCCGTCCGGCTCGCGGCCGTGCGGCCCGCGCCGTTCCTGCTCGCGGCCGCGCGGCTGGTGCCCGACCGGCTGGCGGCCGGCCTGGACGCGGTGGACCTGGCTGCGGTGGACCGCGTCGCGCTGGTCCGGCTGGCGCCGCTCCTGCTCGTCGCCGTCCTGCTGCCTGCGGTCCTGCCCGTCGTGCTCGTTCGCGACGCAGTCCGGGTGCTCGCGGCGGTGGCCGGCTTGGCCGCCGTCGCGCGAGTCGCCGTCGGCTTGCTCGCCGCGTTGGTCGTGCCCGGCGTGGTAGCCGTGGTGTTCGTGGGCACTGATCTCCCCCCCGATTTGGATCAGTTACGGGCGTGTCATTCCACGGAGAGTTACCTCTTACACCTGATGACCAGGAAAAACAATGGGGAGACGGTGATTTCCGTGACGATGGGTCACTCGTCGTCGGTCGGAAGCAGTTCGCGCACGATCCTCAGCGCGTCTTCCGGCGACGCGCCGCGGCCGACCGCGACCCCCATGAGATAGCTGGTCAGCGGCACCGCGACCCGCACCACGGAATGCGCGATCTCGCTCGTCAGCGCCAGCATCTCGTCCTGCGCCGTCTGCGGCAGCACCTCTTCCACCGGCACCGCGAGCTCCGTCCCGACCGCCCCCAGCCACGCCCCAAGATCAGCCACGCCCGCACTCCCTCTCACTCGACAGCCGTCCGGTCGTCACGCACGCGACAACCGCCGCCAGCGTAATCCGCTCACGCCGACGCCGCCGCACCCCCCGCCGCGCCCGCACCCGCGCCAAGCAGCCCGGCCGCGTTCCCGACGACGTACTTCCGGTACGTGCGGAGCAGGATCTGCAAACGGCCGGCGATGGCTCTGCTCGGGATCAAGTACATGGTGAGAGTCGTACAGGGTCGGCTCGGCCGGAAACGAGACGGCGCAGCCGCGCAGCGCGAACCAGGCCGCGGCCACGGTGGGCGCCGCCACTCGCAGGTGCCTGCGGTCGGCCTCGAGGCGAGCGATCTCAGGCGGCGCTTCAGTCGGCTGACGACCGGCATAGCTCAGCCGGCTCAGGTGCGTGGCGTCCAGGCCGAGGCGGACGCACTGCGCTTTACGAGTTCGGCCACGCGACGGCGGACGATCCGGATCGCGCCGGCCGATGAGGAGCGTTCGCCGAAGCCGAGCATCCGCATCACGCCAACCCAGTTGGTAGACGCGGCGACGGCGCTGGCCAACTGGGCGTCAGTCCACATCGGCGGGTGCGATGGATGCCTGCTCATGGCCCGACATAAAACCGGCCACTGACATTAACGTCGCGTGCTCGAGAACAGAGACGACTCGAGAACACAGAGACGAGTAGCAATGAGTTGCTGTCGGGATGACAGGATTTGAACCTGCGGCCCCTTGACCCCCAGTCAAGTGCGCTACCAAGCTGCGCCACATCCCGGTGCTCACCGAAAACCGGCTCGCCCAGCTACCTTAGCGCATCCGGGGCACCACCCGGAAACGAGAAGCGGCAACCGGCGGGGCCGGCGGCGTCGCCCCCGCCGCCGGTCCCGGACGCGTCTGGTCCCCGGGCCCGGCTAGCATCAACCCGATGGGTGACACCCGACCGCTCCCGCCGCCCGAAGCGCCGTCTGGCGAGCCCCCGACGATGCCGATCGCGGGGCCGCGGCGCACGACCCGCGCGCGTCGCTACCTCAAGCGCGCCGCGATCACCGTCCTGGTGCTGATCCTGATCCTCATCGGCGGCGTCGCGCTCCTGTGGGCGGAAACCCCGTCGGCCGGCGACGCGACCGCGCTCGCCCGCGCCCAGGCGGCCGAGCACGGCATCGCCTACCCGGGTCCGCCGGTGCCAGCGAACTTCGCCCGGCCGCTGATCGCGACCGAGGACAAGCGGTTCTACGCCGAGCCCGGGGTCGACCTGCTCGCGGTCGGCCGGGTCGCCTGGGCCAAGGTCAGCAACGGCAGCGACCAGGGCGGCGCGACCCTCGAGCAGCAGCTCGCGAAGATGCTCTACACCCCGACCGAGACCGGTCTGCGGGCCGAGGTCAAGCAGGTGATGCTGGCGGTCAAGCTCAACGCGACCTACTCCAAGGCGCAGATCCTGCAGCTCTACTCCGAGGTCGCCTACTACGGGCACGGCTACTACGGGCTCGAGCAGGCGAGCTGCGGCTACTTCGGCCACCCGGCGGCCGACCTCACCGTGAACCAGGGCGCGATGCTGGCGGGGGTGGTCAACGCCCCGTCGCTTGACGACCCGATCGACGATCCGGCCAGCGCCCGGCAGCGGCTCGAGCACGTGATCGCGCGGATGGTCGCGGTCGGCGACCTCACCAGCGCCCAGGGGAGCGCGGCGCTCGCCGCGCCGCTCGGCATCGTCGCCCGCGACCAAGCGGGATGCTAGGACAACAAAAACACAATTACTTAGTCGACACGGGGTACAGCTCGTCGGCGTCGTCGCCGGGCGTGGTCGGCTGGTGGTTGTTGAACACGAACGTGCGGTAGGCGAACAGCCGCCACAGCGTCGCCAGCCCGATGCCGATGACCGTGGCGATGTTGTAGGCCAGGCCGCTCTTGTAACCGAGCTCGTAGTAGGCGAGGTCGACGATGCCGACCTGGATCCCGTACCCGACGACGTTCAGCAGCACGAACAGCAGGGTCTCGCGCTTCAGCCCGGCACCCTTGCGGTGCTTGAACGCCCAGTGCCGGTTGCCGAGGAACGTGACCACCGTCGCCAGGATGTACGCGATCGTCAGCGACGTGATCGCGCCGACCTTCAGCCCCGAGTGCAGCGCGTTCTGGACGACAAGCTGGACGACGAACCCGGCCGCGCCCACGACGCCGAACTTGGCGACCTCGTGGACCAGCACCTGAAACCGGAAGTAGTAATCGCGGATCAGACTCAACTGGCTCAGTTCCTCTCGCCTGCCGGGCGCCGGTGCGCCGCCGATACCCCTGCCCTTACCTTACTGAGACGCCTCCACTACCCCGGCCGAGGGCCGGAAAATCGTTCGGAATCAATCTAGAAGCCAGGTATTCTCGCGCGGGTGTCCGACGTACTGGTCCGTGCCCGAGGACTGACGAAGCGGTTCGGCGGGTTCACCGCCGTGGACGGGATCGATTTCGACCTGATCGCGGGCGAGGCGTTCGGCTTCCTGGGCCCGAACGGCGCTGGCAAGTCCTCCACGATGCGCATGCTCGGCTGTGTCTCTCCGCCTACACAGGGTGAGCTTACCATTCTCGGCGGCGACCCAATCCGCGACGGCGCCGCGATCAGGGCCAGGCTGGGCGTGGTTCCGCAGGAAGACACGCTCGACGCCGAGCTCACTGTGCGTGAGAATTTGCTCGTTTACGGCCGCTACTTTGGCCTCAGCCGCGCTCTGATCGCCGAGCGGACCGACCAGCTCCTCGACTTCGTCCAGCTCACCGAGCGGGCGGGCGACATGGTCGAGCCGCTGTCGGGCGGCATGAAGCGCCGCCTCACGATCGCCCGCAGCCTGATCAACGACCCCGAGATCCTCATCCTCGACGAGCCCACGACCGGCCTCGACCCGCAGGCCAGGCACGTGGTCTGGGACCGGCTGTTCCGGCTCAAGCAGCGCGGGGTCACGCTGATCCTCACCACCCACTACATGGACGAGGCCGAGCAGCTGTGCGACCGCCTGGTGGTGATGGATCACGGCAAGATCGCCGCCGAAGGCACCCCGCGCGAGCTCATCACCCGCTACTCCACCCCCGAGGTCCTCGAGCTGCGGTTCGCCCCCGACGAGCAGGAGTCAGCGGCAAGGCAAATTCAAGATCTTTCGCCCGAACGGTCCGAGGTGACCGCGGATCGCATATTGATCTACGAGGCTGACGGCGACGCGTTCCTCGAGCGCGTCCACCAGGCCGGGCTCAAGCCGGTCAACGAGCTGGTCAGAAGGTCCTCGCTCGAGGACGTGTTCCTCCGGCTGACCGGCCGGACCCTGGTCGACTGATGTCAGTGCTCACTCCGTCGCGGGGGGACGACCCCCCGGACCCCCCGTACGCCCAGGAGACCGCGGAACGGGCGCTCCGGCCCGCGACCCTCGACCCGGTGCCCGGCTCGCTCGAGCTGTCGGTCCGGGCGTTCCGGTGCTGGCTGGTCATGTACCGGCGGACCTGGCGGTCGTCGGTCTGGTCGTCGGTGCTCGGGCCGATCTTCTACCTCGGGGCGATGGGCTACGGGCTCGGCTCGCTGGTCGACCAGCACGGCACCGCCGCCCTCGGCGGGGTGCCGTACCCGGTCTTCGTCGCGCCCGCGGTGCTCGCGGTGCTATCGATGAACACCGGGCTCACCAACGGGATGTTCCCGGTCTTCGGCGCCGTGCACTGGAACCGGATCTACGTCGCGGCCCGGGCGTCGATGCTCCGGCCGTCCGACATCTACCGGGGCCACCTGCTGTTCATGGTCATGCGGATCGCGATGAACGCGGCCTGCTTCCTGGTCGTGATGGCCGCGTTCCATCTGATCAGGTCGTGGTGGGCGGTGCTCCTGCTGCCCGCGTCGGTGCTGCTCGGGCTCGCGTTCGCGGCCCCGGTCGCGGCCTGGACCGTCACCCTGCAGACGATCACGCCGATGAACTACGTGATCAGGTTCGGCTCGATACCGCTGATGCTCTTCTCGGGCACGTTCTTCCCGCTCAGCCGGCTGCCGGGGTGGCTCCAGCCGGTCGCCTGGGCGACCCCGCTGTGGCACGGGGCCGCGCTCTGCCGCTCGCTCAGCGTCGGCACGGTCACGGCCGGGTCGGCCGCCATCCACGTCGGCTACCTGGCCGGGCTGAGCGCGATCGGGCTGTGGGCGGGCGCCCGGTCCTACCGTCGGCGGCTGTATGTCTAGCGGGACGGCCGACGTCGAGCCCAGGGCCCGTTCGACATCGAAAGCCTTTGATTTTGACTCGTGGCCCGGGTCCCGGGCGCTGCGGCTGATCGAGCGGCACGCGCGGTTCTACCGGCGGCTGTGGCTGGTGGTCGTCTCGGGCGCCCTCGAGCCGGTGTTCTACCTGCTCTCGGTCGGGGTCGGCCTGGGCGGACTGATCGGCCCGGTGATGGGCCCGGCCGGGCACCTGGTGCCGTACAAGGACTTCGTCGCGCCCGGCCTGCTCGCGGTCTCGGCCCTGAACGGGGCGCTGAACGACTCGACGTTCAACGTCTACGGCCGGCTCAAGTTCGAGAAGCTGTACGACGCGGTGCTCGCGACCCCGCTCGGGGCGCAGGACGTGGCGCTGTCCGAGATCGGCTGGGCGGTGACCCGCGGCGTCCTGTACGCGGTGCCGTTCCTGATCGTGATGGCGTCGATGGGGCTGATCGTCTCCCCGTGGGCGCTGCTGGCGCTGCCCGCGGCCGCCCTGGTCAGCCTGGCCACGGCCGCGGCCGGGGTCGCGCTGACCACGTACATGAAGTCGTGGCAGGACTTCGAGTACGTGGTGCTGGTGTCGCTGCCGCTGTTCCTGTTCTCCGGCACGTTCTTCCCGCTCGACGTCTACCCGCACGCGATCGGGCTGATCGTGGAGTGGACGCCGCTGTACCAGGGCGTGGCGATCCTGCGCGACCTGACGCTGGGCGCGCCGAGCTGGGCGCTGCTGTGGCGGGCGGGGTACCTGGCCGCGATCGGCGCGGCCGGGCTGGCGGTGGCGGGGCGCCGGATCGCGCGCTTGCTGCTGGTCTGACGCTGCTTCTGCTGGTCTGAGGCGGAATTCCGGCCGGTCGGGCACGGTAAGCTTCGGGGGTGCTTGGGGACCCCCGCCCGCGAGCCGTGGACACCGAGGACGCCCTCGGCGCGCCCGTGACCCGGGCCGGACGGGCCGTTCTCGAGCCTTCGGTCTGGCGCGACCCGGTCGCGTGGACGATCGCGACGCTGGTGTTCGGCGCGTACTTCGCGATCTCGCTGTTCCGGTTCCTGACCCTCCAGCCCGCCTCGTGGGACCTCGGCATCTACACCGAGTACGTCAAGCAGCTGTCGCTGCTGCGGGCGCCGATCGTGGACATCAGGGGACCGGGGTTCGACCTGCTCGGCGACCACTTCCAGATCGGGCTGGCGGTGCTGGCGCCGTTCTTCCGGCTGGCGCCGTCGCCCGCGACCCTGCTGTTCTTCCAGGCGCTGGCGACCGCGCTGTCGGTCTTCCCGGTCATCGCGGCAGGATCGGCGCTGCTCGGGCGGCCGAGCGGGCGGCTGATCGGGTTCGCCTACGGGTGCTCGTGGGGCCTGCAGCAGATGATCGACTTCGACTTCCACGAGATCGCGCTGGCGGTGCCGCTGCTCGCGTTCTCGCTGTCGGCGCTGGTCCGCGGCCGGGTCCGGGCGGCCGCGGTGTGGGCGCTGCCGCTGGTGTTCCTCAAGGAGGACCAGGGGTTCACGGTCGCCGCGATCGGCGCGGTGCTGCTGTTCAACGGGGTCATCGAGCTGACGTCGGGCGATCCGGACCCGGAATCGCCCCGGCCGACGTGGCGGGCGGGCAGCGTCGGCTGGGGGACGCTGCTGTTCTGCTGGGGCCTGGCCTGGTCGGTGCTGGCGATCACGGTGATCATCCCGCACTTCAACCCGCTGCACGAGTACTACTACTGGAAGGACGGCGGGGTGGTCGGGCGCGGCGGCGGCCTCGGGGTCGGCTCGCTGGTCGTGCAGACCGCGTCCGGCTGGCCGGTCAAGCTCCAGACGGTGGTGATGCTGCTGCTGCCGACCGCGTTCGCGGCCGTCGGCTCGCCGCTGGCGCTGATCGCGCTGCCGAGCCTGGCGCTGCGGTTCATCTCCACCAACTCGGCCTACTGGGGCACCGACTGGCACTACAACGCGACGCTGATGCCGATCTTGTTCATCGCGGCGGTGCAGGCGCTGGCCCAGTGGCGGGCGGCCGCGGTCGACCCGGGCGGGCGCCCGGCCCGGCTGCCCGGCTTCCCCGGCTTCCCCGGCTTCCCCGGCTTCCTCGGCGACCGGGGAGGCGCGGTCGCGGTCAGCGCCCGCGACGGCCTGACCAGGCACGCCCCGGCGATGATGGCGGCGATCGCGGTCGCGCTGGCGTTCCAGTTCCCGCTCAGCGACCTCTGGCACGGCTCCACCTACACGATCAGCCCGGAGGTGGCGGCGGACAACGCGGCGATCGCGGTCGTCCCTAACGGCGCCACCGTGCAGACCACGCTCAACCTGCTGGCGCCGCTGGCCGCCCGGACCGACACGTTCTGGATCGGCAACGCGGGCAACCCGCTGACCCAGTACATCGTCTTCGACGGCAGGAACAGCGGCTACAGCCCGCCCCCGAGCGACATCCCCTCCTTCATCGCGCAGCTCTACCCGAAGGCGGGCTACCAGCAGATCTTCTCCCGCGACGACGTCTGGGTGTTCCGCCGGACCTAACCGTTCGACCCGTCCCCGTGAGCCCCGTTAGGCTTGCGGGAATGGAACAGGGAGAGCTCCCGGCGGCGCTGCGCGCGGCCGGGCTGGCGGAGGTCGAGACCGAGACCAGGCGGCGGGCCGAGTACTCGTCCGACGCGTCCAACTACCGGGTCGTCCCGGCGGTGGTGGCGTTCCCGCGCGCGGTCGACGAGATCGCGGCCGCGCTGGCGGTCTGCCGCGAGCTCGGCGCGCCGATCGTCAGCCGCGGCGGCGGCACCTCGATCGCGGGCAACGCGCTCTCGTCCGGCCTCGTGCTCGACCTGTCCCGGCATCTCAACCGGGTCCTCGAGGTCGACCCGGACGCGCGGACGGCGGTGGTCGAGCCGGGGACCGTGCTCGACCGGATCACCGCCGCGGCCGCGCCGCACGGGCTGCGGTTCGGCCCGGATCCTTCGACCCACTCGCGGGCGACGATCGGCGGTTCGATCGGCAACAACGCCTGCGGCTCGCGGGCGCTGCGCTACGGCCGCACCGCCGACAACGTGATCGCGCTCGACGTGCTGACCGGGACCGGCGCCCGGTTCACGGCCGGGCGCGGGCGCGACCGGGGCGTCGACCGTGCCGCCGGCCCGGACCCGGCCGCTCCGGCGGCTGAGCTGCTGGCCGGCCTGCGCACGCTGGTCGACGGCAACCTGGCCACGATCAGGACCGAGTTCGGCCGGTTCACCCGCCAGGTGTCGGGCTACTCGCTCGAGCACCTGCTGCCGGAGAACGGCGTCGACGTGGCCAAGTTCCTGTCCGGGACCGAGGGCACGCTCGCGCTGACCCTGCGGGCCACCGTCCGGCTGGTCGCCGCGCCGCAGGCGACCGCGCTGGCGGTGCTCGGCTACCCGGACATGGCCTCCGCCGCCGAGGCGGTGCCGGCCCTGCTGCCGCACCTCCCGGTCGCGCTCGAGGGCCTCGACGCGCGGATGGTCGACGTGGTGCGGACCCGGCGCGGCCCGGCCGCGGTGCCCGACCTGCCCCGCGGCGGCGGCTGGCTGTTCGCCGAGACCGCGGGCGACACCCTCGACGAGGCCCGGGCGGCCGCGGCCAAGCTCGCGGCCGACGGCGGCTGCCTCGACAGCGCGGTGATCACCGGGCCGGCCGCGGCCGCGCTGTGGCGGATCCGCGAGGACGGGGCCGGCCTGTCCGGCCGCACCCCGGCCGGGAAGCCGGCCTGGCCGGGCTGGGAGGACTCGGCCGTGCCGCCCGCGTCGCTCCCCGCCTACCTGCGCGAACTCGAGGCGCTCATGGCCGCGCACGGCGTCGACGGCCTGCTCTACGGGCACTTCGGCGACGGCTGCGTGCACGCCCGGTTCGACTTCCCGCTCCGCGACCGGCCGTCGGTGCTGCGCTCGTTCACCGAGGACGCCGCCCGGCTGGCCGCCTCCTACGGCGGGTCGATGTCGGGCGAGCACGGCGACGGCCGGGCCCGCGGCGAGCTGCTCCCGGCCATGTACTCGGCGGCCGCGATCGGGCTGTTCGGCACCGTCAAGCGGCTGTTCGACCCGGCCAACGTGCTCAACCCGGGGGTGATCGTCGACCCGGCCCCGCTCGACGCCGACCTGCGGGTGCCGCTGGCGCCGCCGCTGCGGCGCGGGCTCGGCTTCGCCTACCCGGCCGACGGCGGCGACTTCGCGGCCGCGGTGCACCGCTGCACCGGGGTCGGCAAGTGCCGGGCCGACAACACCGGGACGGGCGGCGTCATGTGCCCGTCGTACCTGGCGACCAGGGACGAGAAGGACTCCACCCGGGGCCGGGCGCGGGTGCTGCAGGAGCTCGCGAACGGCTCGCTGGTGTCGTCGGGCTGGCAGTCGCCCGCGGTGGCGGAGGCGCTCGACCTGTGCCTGTCCTGCAAGGGCTGCTCGACCGACTGCCCGACCGGGGTCGACATGGCGACGTACAAGGCCGAGGCGCTGTACCAGCGGTACCGGGGGAGGCGGCGGCCCGCGTCGCACTACACGCTCGGCTGGCTGCCGCGCTGGGCGGCGCTGACGTCGCGCGCTCGGTGGACGGCGGCGGCGGCGAACGCGGCCCTCCGCTTCGGCCTGGCGGCCGCATTGGCGAAGCGCTTCGGCGGCATCGACCACCGGCGCGACCTGCCGGTGTTCGCGACCCAGAGCTTCCGCCGGTGGTTCGCCGGCCGGCCCGCCGTCGCCTCGGCCGACGGGCCGGCTGAACGGACGCCGGTCCTGCTGTGGGTGGACACGTTCACCAACGCGTTCGCGCCCCAGGTCGGCCGGGCCGCCGTCGCGGTCCTCGAGGCGGCCGGCTACCAGGTCCGCATCACCGAGCGGAACGTCTGCTGCGGTCTGACCTGGATCTCCACCGGCCAGCTGGACGGGGCCAAACGCCAGCTCAGGCGGACCCTCGACGAACTCGGCCCGGCCCTCGACGCGGGCATCCCGGTCGTCGGCCTCGAGCCGTCGTGCACCGCCGCGCTGCGGTCCGACGCGGCCGAGCTGCTGCCGGGCGACCACCGGGCAGAGGCGCTCGGCGCCGCCGTGAAAACGCTGGCCGAGCTGCTGGCCGCGACCGACGGCTGGACCCCGCCCGACCTGTCCGACGTCGTCGGCGTCGCCCAGCCGCACTGCCACCAGCACGCGGTCCTGGGCTGGGACGCCGACAAGACGCTCCTGGCGAACGCGGGCGCGCAGGTCACCGCCGTCGGCGGCTGCTGCGGCCTGGCCGGCAACTTCGGCGTCGAGCGCGGCCACTACGACGTGTCGGTCGCGGTCGCCGAGACCGCCCTGCTGCCGGCCGTGCGGGCGGCGCAGAACAAGGCGGCGCAGGAGGGGGCGCAGAACAAGGCGGCCGACGGCCCGACCGTGCTCGCGGACGGCTTCTCCTGCCGCACCCAGCTCGACCAGCTGGCCGGGGTGCCCGGCCTGCACCTGGCCGAGCTGCTGGCGGCGAGGCTGCCCCCGCCGGCGCCGGGCCGGCCAGGCGGCTAGCCGCCGAGCACCGCCGCCGCGGCCTGCCGCTTCATCAGCGTGTCGATGACCGCCTCCTGCGTCGGGACGGTCGGGGCCGGCTTGCCCAGCCCGACCCAGGAGACCACGAACACGTCGACGCCGCTGGCGCACAGGCGCGTGTCGAGGGTCAGCGACGTCCCGGACACGCTCGCGGTCTGGGTCAGCTCGATCGTCGGGTGCCCGGCGACCGAGTCGCCCGGCGCCGCCGTCATGTGCACGGTCGCGGTGGAGGTGTTGGTGACCTGGGCGCTGAACGACGGGCAGCGGCTCGCGAGCGGGCTGACCGCGGCCACGAACGCGGACGCCTCGGCCGCGGTCGCGAACTGGTAGATCGCCTGGTCGTAGGACTGGCCGGAGCCGGCCACGCTGTTGGCCGCCATCGCCGTCTCGCCGAACCCGGTCGACCCCAGGTGGGTGATGAGGACCGAGCAGCCGCCGGTCGACAGCGAGTACTGGGCCGGCCCCGTGGTCAGCGTCCCGCCCGAGGTGACCGCGCCCGACGACGACACCGCGAACCCGGCCGGGAAGTCTGCCGCCGGGGCCAGCACGGCCGCCAGCTGGGTGCCGGTGAGCTGGCCGGACGCGGCCGGCAGCGGCGTCATCGACCCGGTCGGGAGCGCCCCGCCCGCCGACGTCGGCGCGGGCGCGGCCGACGTCGCCGTCGCCGACGCCGATGAGGGAGTGGCGTACCGGGTCCCCTTGGTCGCGCACCCGGCCACCCCCAGCGTGCCTACCCCCACGCCGACCGCGACTGCGGCGGCGACCACCCGGCGCTTGGCAATTGATCCCACGGCGCTACCTACCCTCGCTCGGACCCGAACACTGACAACGTACCGGCCCCGGGGAGCCGGGGTTCCACACCGCCACGCATCCGCGATAGTGAGCAAACTCGCCGCCTGCCAGGGGTGGCGCGCCGCCCGACGTCCGGAATAATGACGCTGGAACACCGGCGTTCGCCGACAGCGGCGTCGGGCACTCGGGAAAGGAAATGCAACGATATGCCACAGCGAATCGCGATCGTAACCGGGGCCGCCCGCGGCATCGGGGCCGGCACCGCCAAGCGCCTCGCCGCCGACGGCTTTGCCGTCGCGGTGCTCGACCTCAACGAGGCCGACGGCGCGGAGACCGTCGCCGAGATCGAGAAGGCAGGCGGCAAGGCGATCGCGGTCGGCGCCGACGTCAGCAACGCCGAGCAGGTCGCGGCGGCGGTCGACAAGGTCGTGGCCGAGCTCGGCGAGCCGACCGTGCTCATCAACAACGCGGGCGTGACCAGGGACAACCTGATATTCAAGATGTCCGAGAACGACTGGGACACGGTCATGAACGTGCACCTGCGGGGCGCGTTCCTGATGACCCGCGCGACCCAGAAGTACATGGTCGCGGCCAAGTGGGGCCGGGTCGTCAACCTCAGCTCGACCTCCGCCGTCGGCAACCGGGGCCAGGTCAACTACTCCGCCGCCAAGGCCGGCATGCAGGGCTTCACCAAGACCCTCGCGATCGAGCTCGGCAAGTACGGGGTGACCGCCAACGCGATCGCGCCCGGCTTCATCGTGACCGACATGACCGCCGCCACCGCCGCCCGGCTGGGGGTGTCGTTCGAGGACTTCCAGGCCGGCGCGGCCAGCCAGATCCCGGTCCAGCGGGTCGGCAAGCCCGAGGACATCGCCAACGCGGTCTCGTTCTTCGTCAGCGACGCGGCCGGCTTCGTCTCCGGCCAGGTGCTGTACGTGGCCGGCGGCCCGGTCTCCTAGGAACGGGCGGCCCGGCGTTGAGCGACAGCGTGTTGACGGACGAGGCCGGACTGCGCGCGCAGGCGCGCGCGTTCTGCGCCGACCACGACCCCGCGCGGACGCCGCGCGATCAGTTCCTCAGCGACCGGTTCGACGCCGGCCTGGCCGCCGTGCACTACCCGGTAGGGCACGGCGGCCTCGGCCTGCCGCGGACGCTGCAGCAGCCCCTCGAGGACGAGCTCGCCCGGGCCGGGGCGCTCGCGCCGACCCCGGGCAGGAACGTCATCGGGCTCGGCATGGCCGCGCCGACGCTGATCGCGTTCGGCACCGAGCAGCAGCTCGACCGCTGGCTCAAGCCGCTGTGGACGGCCGAGGACATCTGGTGCCAGCTCTTCAGCGAGCCCGGGGCCGGCAGCGACCTGGCCAACCTGTCCACCCGCGCGGTCCGCGACGGCGACGACTGGGTGGTCAGCGGCCAGAAGGTCTGGACGTCGCTCGCCCACCACGCCCGCTGGGCGCTGCTGCTGGCCAGGACCGACCCCGACGCGGCCAAGCACGCCGGCCTGACCTACTTCGTGCTCGACATGCACGACCCCGGGGTCGAGGTCCGCCCGCTGCGCCAGCTCACCGGCGAGGCCGAGTTCAACGAGGTGTTCATCACCGACGCCCGCGTCCCCGACGCCAACCGGCTGGGCGACGTCGGGTCGGGCTGGCGGGTCGCCAACGCGACGCTGATGAACGAGCGGGTCGCGATCGGCGGCGGCACCGCCCCCCGCGAGGGCGGCCTGATCGGCTTCGCCGCCCGCACCTGGCGCGAGCACCCGGAAGCCCGCACCCCCGAGCTGCACCAGCGGCTGCTCGCGCTGTGGGCGCGGGCCGAGGTCGCCCGGCTCGCGGCCGAGCGGATGCGCCAGCAGCTCGCGTCGGGCCAGCCGGGCCCGGACGGCTCCGCCGTCAAGCTCACGTTCGCGCTGCTCAACCAGGAGGTCTCCGGCTTCGAGATCGAGCTCGCGGGCGCCGACGGCCTGACCTACGACGACTGGACGATGCGCCGGGCCGGATCGAGCGACTACACCCGCGGCCCCGCGTACCGCTACCTGCGATCGAAGGGCAACTCGATCGAAGGCGGCACCTCCGAGGTGCTCCGCAACATCATCGCCGAGCGCGTGCTCGGCCTCCCGCCAGAACCCAGGACCGACACCGGCGTCCCCTGGAAGGACCTACCGCGATGACGCCCGACCTCCCCGCCGTTGGATATGGCGTTCTCGTCGCCCTGACGACGGAAACGCCCTATCCAGGCCGCTGCTGCGTGAGCGAGGCGCGCTATGGCTGCTGATCTGCTCTATTCCGAGGAGGAGCGCGACCTCGCGGCCGCGCTGTCGGAGCTGCTCAAGGCGGAGGCGGCCCCGGCCGGCGTGCGCGCCAGGACCGAGCAGACCGAGACCTACGACCGCGCGCTGTGGCACCAGGTCGCGGCCGAGATCGGCGTGGCCGGCCTGCTGATCCCCGAGCCGCTGGGCGGGGCGGGCGCGTCCT
>Ga0335075_10007385_pt1 | contig 16903 bp, 15 predicted proteins | sample Lox_Sample_24_FD_206723 | JGI IMG/M metagenome (GOLD analysis project Ga0335075, IMG submission 206723) | Soil microbial communities from Loxahatchee National Wildlife Refuge, Florida, United States - Lox_Sample_2.4 | ecosystem: Environmental > Terrestrial > Soil > Wetlands | place: USA...
CGGGCTCGACATGCAACTGCACCGTCACCGGGCGGCCGTAGATCCGGGTCAGCACTTCGGTGAGGCGGGTGCGCTGGGCGTCGCTGAGTTCGGCGGCGGCGCTGACGCGTGCGACAACCTCGCCGTGCCGAGCGACGGCTACTCCGGCCAAACGAAGCACTGCTTCGTCGGCCGGTTCGCCCCGCAACAGTTCGACCGTCTGAGCCAGCAGCGCAGCCGCGATCGGGTTTACGTTCTGACCAGCGTGTCCGAGTATGTTGCGCAGCAGCTGGACCCGGCCTTCGGCGGTCACGGTGGTGTCGCCGAGCAGTGTAGCCAGCCGCGGCTCAGTGTCTAGAATGCGGCTGAACCAAAATAGCTGGTCTGCGACTTCGTCGATCTGGCCTGCGCGCTCGGCGCGGACCAAAAAAGCCTGCCGCGCAATGTGTTCGACGGCAACGATCAGATCGGTACTGTCCGACCAACGCTCCGACACAGCACTGCGGAGTACGTCGAGCCCCGGTTCCCCCACCTTGCCGGAGAGCAGCCGCTCGATCAGCCGGACCCTGGGCGTGCTGTCCTCGGCCCGCGTAGCGATATACCGGGTGACGACTACTTCATGGGTGAGCAGTTGTGCGACCGAGACCAGCTCGTCAGCGAGCTTGGTGAGCGCCCTGTCGTCGAGGTCTTCGGCGATTTCGCCGAAGCGATCCATCAGGGCTGTCAGCGCCTCTCGGCTGGCCGAGCGCATGCTCCCCAGCACGGGATATTGGATCTCGGCCTCCGATGGCGCCATCTCTTCGAGGTCGTCGAGGAAGCGGTCGACTGTGGCTGACTGCTGCTCCGAGTCGGCAACGTAGCTACGCACCAATTCGCCTGCCCGCTCCACGGATTCGGCACCGAAGCTCTGGCGCAGTTGCCGAACCAACTGCGCCCGCAGCAGCTCGACCTGCTTGGCGCCCTGCACCTTGATGCGCTCGACCTCGACGTCAGCCTGATCCCGCAGTTGTTCGGCAATACGTTTGGCGTCGGCTTCGGCTTCTTCGGTAATCCGCTTGGCCTCCGCCTTGGCGTCTTCGCGCGCCTTTTCGTGGGCCTGGCTGGCTTCCGCCAACCGATCGGCGGCGGCGGCGGCGTCGTCCAGTTGTTGACGCACCACGTTCTGCCGATCGGTCATCATTTTGCGCACCGGCGGCACGACGAAACGCCAGACCAGCAACACAATGGCGACGAAGCCGATCAGTTGCCCGATGAATGTCGACATCTTGCTACCGACCTGAACCCGTGGTGGTGACTGACGTCGTGATCTCGACGCCGAGAATGCGGCTGGCCAAGGTCGTGGACATGTTCTCTACGTGAGAGCGCAGATCCGTGGCCACCGCGTCTCCGTCTCGCTTGAGTTGCTCGGCAGCGTTCTGCAACACCGTGGAAACCTCTTCCTCGGCGCGGCCCCGCATTTCCTCGAGAACCTTGCGGCCCTCCGCCCGGGCGTCATCGCGCGCCGCCGAAGCCTTGACCCGGCCTTCGGACATCGTCTTCTCGTAGTCCTCCTCAGCGGCCGCGAACTGCTCAGCCGATTTCTTGTTATCGGCCTGCGTTTTGGTGACCATGTTCTCGCGCTCATGCAGCACCCTCATGATCGGCGGCACCACGAAGGTGCCGATCACGCCAAGCACGATCAAGAAGATAATCAGCACAACGAAGAAGGTGCCGTTGGGGATCAGGAAGTTTCCCTCGGCCTGGCCGGCGGCAGCCAGACTGACAGCGCTCATGTCACCCATCTCGACTAATTACTTGACTGGCGTGGCGAAGACGAACAGGGCCATGAAGGCCAGGTTGATGAAGTAGGCGGCTTCGACCAGACCCACGGTGATGAAGAACGGTACAAAAAGCCGTCCCTGCGCCTCGGGTTGCCGGGCGATGCCGGCGATCAACGCATTACCGGCGACACCGTCACCAATACCGGCGCCGATTGCGCCTCCGGCCATGATGAGTCCACCGCCGATAAGGGCGCCGGCCGCGATTGTCGGGTTCATTGCTTATCCTCCTTGATATTTGGTAAGGGACTGTCAAATCTGTGTTGTGGGAGCCAGGACTTCCATTGCCGTCCTAATCGTGTTCCCCTTCCAGCTCCATCGATTGGCTGAAGTACAAGACGGTCAGCAGCGCAAAGATGAACGCCTGGATCGCGCCGACGAAGAGGTCGAATGCCTTCCAGATCGCATTCGGCGCCCACATGATGTACGGCGGGAACAGCGCGATGAGCGCGACCAGGATGCCGCCGGCGAAAATATTGCCGAAAAGTCGGAGCGACAACGAGATCGGCTTGGCGAGTTCTTCAACCACATTGATCGGCGAGAAGATAACCCCGACGACTTTAGGCAGGGTGTCCCATACGTGCCCCTTGACGATCTTGGCGGGGTATCCAAGAGGACCGCTGCGCCAGATGCCGGCTAGGTGGTAGCAGAGGAACACAAACAATGCCAGCGCCAGCACGTAGTTGATGTCCGAGGCCGGCGGGGCGAACAACTCTTTCGGACTGCCGCCGGGCTTGTCGGTGTACTGCACGGGCAGCACCGAAAGCCAGTTCGAAATCAGTATGTACACGAACAAGGTGACCGCCAGCGGCAACACAAAGGGCGCGATGCGCATGCCGATCGCACTCTCGACTTGATTGCGCATCTGGATGGTGATCGCCTCGAAGAACAACTGCACACCGCCCGGCACGCCGGTCGAGGTGACTTTGGCGCGCAAGAAGAATGCCAGCCCGATGACAATGACAGCGGCCAGGGCACTGGACGCCACGGTGTCGAGGTTGATGGTCAGGCCCAGCAGCTTCGCCGTCTCGTGATGGCCGACCTCGATAGCTCCCTCAGCCAGCAGCATCTCAGTCATCGCTGTTACCCATCCCTTCAGCGCCCTCGGCCGCCCCACTACGCAGCTTCTTCCAAACCGGCAACGCCGTCGACGCCACCAGCAGTACCTGGAACAGCGCAAGTCCAAACAACACGCCCAACCCGTCAGGCCGGAAGACAAACGCGACAGCCAGCCCGACCACGGTGATGATCATCAGGCGGCTGGCCGAGTTGATCGCCATCTTCTTTTTCAGCGGATGCGCATCCGCGGTGATCGCCGCTACCGCGCGCTGGACGCCAAGGGCGTTGAGCAAACCCAAGAGAAGCCCGACGCCGAAGAACACGCCCACCATCGGGTGGCCGAGCGCGGCGGCGGCGGCGACCGCGACGAGAGTCAGAACGAGCGAGATGGCGAGAAGTCGAATTGGCCGGAAAGCAACCGAGGGAAACACCAACGGCGCGTCGTGCGCTGGTGTTGTCACTGCTGCACCTCAGTCCTCGCTAGGGGGGAGTTGCCTGGTTGATCGTTGGGTGGCCCGTTGAGCGTATCGGAGGGCAGTCACCGCACTCGCATCACCCAAGGGACAACTCCCCTTTGTCGGTCGTACGTCCGGCCAATCGGATGCGAATCCGATGGCCGGTGGCCGGCAACCCGCGAGGTTAATTCGGGTTCTACCAGCACCGTACCACATCGGCGACGGCCCTACTACTCCTCGTCGTAGACGTCGTCACTGCGGCGTAGTAACGGGATCAATGTCGCGATCACCGCTATTGCGATCGCGCCCAGCATCACCGCCGCGGTGTCGCGCGGGTTGAAGAAAATCGTGCTCGCCATGCCGAAAGCGACTATGCCCACCCACAAGTAGATGATCAGCACCACGCGGCGATGGGAATGACCGATCTGCAGCAGCCGATGATGCAGGTGCATTTTGTCCGGAGTGGAGAAGTGCACGCCCGCGCGGGTCCGCCGAATCACCGCCAGCAACATGTCCAGCATCGGCATGAACATGACCGCCACCACCAACAGGAACGGCGACAGCAGAGCAAACACGTCGCGGGCTCCGTAAGCGGTCTGGGAAATCGGTCCCGCAGCCGTCGTCGACGCGGCGGCCAACATCAAGCCGATCAGCATCGACCCGGAATCTCCCATGAAGATCCTGGCCGGATGGAAGTTGTGCGGCAAAAAGCCCAAGCAGGCTCCGGCCAGCACCACCGAGATGACCGCCGGCGGGTAAAACAGCACGTCACCGCCGTGGTCGCGAAGCAGGCCGATCGAGAAGATGCAAATGGCCGAGGCGGTAATGAGACCCAGACCGGCGGCCAGCCCGTCGAGACCGTCGACGAAGTTCATCGCGTTGACGATCGACACGGTCAGCGCCAGCGTCAGCAGGATCGAGGAGGCTTGGTCCAACACGATGGTCCCGACACCGCCGAGCGGGATGTAGATGACACTCCAGGCGACGCCCATGGTGACCAGCACACTGGCCGCGGTGATCTGACCGGCGAACTTCGTCAGTGCGTCCAGGCCCCACCGATCATCGATCAGGCCGATACCCATGATCACCGCGCCGGCCACCAGCACCGCCGGCATACCCGAGGAGTAGACGAAACCCCGTGTGAGCGCGGGAAGCTGAGATGCGAGAAAGACCGCCGCGACGACGCCGACATACATCGCCAGACCGCCCATCCGCGGCGTCGGCGTTACGTGCACATCGCGTTCGCGTGGATAGGCCACCGCGCCAAGCCGGGTCGCCAGCTGACGTACTGGTCCTGTCGCGAAGTAGGTGATGATTGCGGCCGTCAGCCCGACCAGCGCCAATTCGCGCAACGGAACGCCGGCGCCGCGGTCAGACAGCGCGAGCAGACCGCCGGCGAGGTTGTCGGGACCGCTTACCACCCCGAGACCGTACTGCACCACGACCTGTATTCAATTCCGCGGCGGATCAGCCGGTCAAACTCGCGGCGTCCAGGCCGAGCACGGCGGCAATCCCCTCGGCGCTGACCGGCCCGGATCGAAGAATGCGCGGTTCTGGCCCGGTGAGGTCCAGGATCGTCGAGGCGGCCTGCCGTGCGGAAGGGCCGGCGTCGAGATAGACGTCGACCAGGTCACCGAGCTGCCTGCGAGCATCATCGGCGTCGACCGCCGGCGGGGAGCCGGAGACGTTGGCACTGGACACCGCCATCGGCCCGACGTCACGCAGCAATTCAATGGCCACCGGGTGCAGCGGCATCCGCAGCATCACCGTGCCGCGGGCATCGCCGAGATCCCACTGCAACGACGGCGCTTGCCGGACCACCAGGCTCAGCGCGCCGGGCCAGAATGCGCGGATCAGGTCGCGCATTGCCTGGGACACCACCAGGGCAAGACCTTCGATGGTGTGCCAAGAACCGACCAGCACCGGCACAGGCATGTCGCGTCCGCGACCCTTGGCCGACAGCAGGTCGGCCACCGCCGAGCTGTCGAACGCGTCGGCGCCGATGCCGTAGACCGTGTCCGTCGGGAGCACCACCAACCGACCGTTTTTGACGGCCCCGGCTGCCGAAACGATTCCGCGCGAACGCTGTTCGGGATCGGCGCAGTCGAATATGTCAGGCACAGGAGCCACCCCGATGAGCCGTCACGAGTCTCGGCCGCCCGGTTAGATCTGACCGGGCAACCACGTCATCGAAAAGGGCTGTGCTGCTGAGAAGTTCGGATACCAGCGACGATGTGGTGTCGTCGTGCTCGACGGCGAGGAAGCCGCCAGGCCGCAACCAGCGGCCGGCGAGCCGGACAACGGCGTTGATCACCGTCATCCCGTCTGGGCCGCCGAACACCGCATGCAGCGGATCATGTTGAAAGACTTCAGGTTCGACCTGGGCGGCATCAGGGACATAAGGCGGGTTGGCTACCACGAGGTCGACCCGCCCGTCGAGCTCGGTAAGCAGGCCAGGGGCGGTGGCGTCGGCGCGGACCAATTCGACTTGGGTGCCCGCCGAATTTTTGCGGGCATACTCAAGCGCCGCATCGGAGTCATCGATACCGAGCACGCTTGCCGCCGGCCAGCGTTGCGCCAGCGCAATCGCCAGTGCGCCCGAGCCGGTGCAGACGTCGACGATGATGGGCTCCTTCGGAAGAGATTGCGCGGTTGCCCATTCCAACATCACTTCGGTTTCCGGACGCGGAATGAAAACACCGGGCCCAACGAACAGCCTCAGCGGACCGAATGCGGCTGTCCCGGTGATGTACTGCAGCGGCACTCGGCGGGATCGCGCCGCGATCGCGGCATGGTAGCGATCGAAGAAAGTGTCATCGGGTGAATCGAGCAGCGCCAGCCGGCCGCGCTCGGTGCCCGTCAGGTGCGCGGCCAACTCCTCGGCGTCGTGGCGTGCGGAGTTGATTCCGGCGTCTGCGAGCAGCGTCGTGGCCGAGTCGATCGCGCACCGGAGTCGAGTAGTCATGCCTGCTGCAGCCGTGATTGCCTGTCGGCGACGCTCAGCGCGTCGAATAGTGCGTCCAGGTCGCCGTCGAGAACCTGATCGAGATTGTGTGCCTTGTAACCGATGCGGTGGTCGGTGACCCGGTTCTCCGGGAAGTTGTAGGTGCGGATGCGCTCGCTGCGATCCACGGTGCGGATCTGGCTGGCGCGGTCGGCCGAAGCGTCGGCGAGCGCCTGCTCCTCGGCCATTGCCTGCAACCGAGCCGCGAGCACCTGCAGGGCGCGGGTCTTGTTCTGCAGCTGCGACCGTTCGTTCTGGCAGGTGACGACAATCCCGGTGGGCAGGTGGGTGATTCGCACCGCCGAGTCGGTGGTGTTGACGCCCTGACCGCCCTTGCCAGATGAGCGGTAGACGTCGATGCGCAGGTCGGACTCGTCGATCTGCACCTCGCCGACTTCTTCAGGTTCCGGGTAAACCAGCACGCCGGCCGCCGAAGTATGCACGCGACCTTGGGATTCAGTCACTGGGACGCGCTGTACCCGATGTACTCCGCCCTCGAACTTCATCCGCGACCAGACACCGTCGGCGGTGTCGCCCTTGCTGGCGATCGCGAGCGTCGCGTCCTTGTAACCACCTAAGTCCGAGGTGGTTTCGTCCAACACTGTCACCGTCCAGCCATGTCGCTCGGCATAGCGGATATACATCCTGGCCAGGTCGGCGGCAAAGAGAGCCGATTCTTCGCCGCCCTCACCGGATTTCACCTCAAGAACGATGTCGTCGGCATCGTGGGGGTCGCGGGGTGCCAGCATGTCGGTGAGATGGGTGTCCAGCTCGGCAGCGCGCGATTCCAGCTCGGCGACCTCATCGACGAACGATGCATCATCGGCGGCCAACTCTCGTGCAGTCTCCAAATCTCCCCGCACCGACTCCAGCTTGCGGTGGGTAGCGACGATCGGTGCCAGTTGCGCGAACCGGCGACCGACTTTGCGCGCATTGGCCGCATTGCTGTGCAGCTCGGGATCGGCCAGCTGACGCTCGAGCTCGGCGTGTTCGGCCAGCAGCGCGTCAATCGCCTGCACGCCCTGCGTCATGCTTCTCCTTCCAAAGCGAGCCGGCTCCGCTCCACAGTCGAGTTATCCGAACGCAAAACGACGCCCGGCCTGTGCGGTTTGCGCAACAGTTCGGGCGTCGCTGTAACTACTGCTCGGCGTTTTGAACCTTTCCAGCCTCTTTTTCGGTGCCGGCCTTGCGCTTGCCGTAACGCTTCTCGAAACGAGCTACCCGGCCGCCGCTGTCGAGAATCTTCTGCTTGCCGGTGTAAAACGGGTGGCACTGCGAGCAGACCTCGACCACGATGTGGCCGCTTTCCTTGGTGCTGCGGGTCGTAAAGGTGTTGCCGCACCCGCAGAGCACGGTGGTCTCGCCGTAGGCGGGATGGATGTCAGATTTCATGATGTCCTTTTCGATCGTCGGTCGCCGGGTCGCCCTGATGAGCTGGTAAAGCGGACGTGAACCGGAACCTGAACTTCGGCTGTCGATTATGCCAGGTCAGCCGCTCTCCCCCTAAACGCGCGCAGCCAGCTGCGCATTCCCCGCGCTAACCGGGGCTTTCCCCGCGCTAACCGGGGCTGACCTGGTAATTCGCCTGCGTCGTCGCAATTCGGTCGACCACGACATAGGTCTTGTCGCGCCCGATGCGGGTCCACAGCCGGCCGCCGTCCGGTGTAGAGCCCCGCGAGGTCAGTTCGCGCTTGAGGATTTTGTTGGTTGCGGTGGACGGCAGGCCGTCGGTGATCCACACATGGCGCGGCCACGCCTTCGGTGATAAATCGGGCTGACCGGCCAGGAACTCGCCAAATTCCCCGGGCGTCAGCTCCATGTCCTCTACCAGCACCAATGCCGCCATCACCTGGTCCCCCACCTGCTCGTCGGGTACCGCATACACCGCTACCTGGCTGACAGCCGGCAACCGTTGCAGGATGCGCTCGATGGGCGCGGTCGTCATATTTTCGCCGTCGACCCGCAGCCAGTCTCCGCTGCGCCCGGCGAAGTAGATCCAGCCGTCCGCGTCGCGGTAGGCCAGGTCGCCCGACCAGAACATGCCATGGCGGAGTCGCGCGTCGGTGGCGTCCTGGTCGTTGTAGTAGCCGGCGAACAGGCCGGCGCCGGAGGTGTTGACCAGTTCGCCGATCGCTTCATCGGCGTTGATCAGCGCTCCGTCATCGTCGAACCGGCCCACCGGGCATTCGGTGAGCGTGTCGGGGTTGTAAATGCTCACCCCCGGAAAGCCCTGGCCCAGGGAGCCCGGTGGGCAGCCGTCTTCGCGGGTGATGATGATCGCACCTTCGGTGGAGCCGAAGCCGTCCCAGACCGTGCAGTCGAAACGACGACTGAACTCGGCGATGTCGCGATCGCTTGCCTCGTTGCCGAACGCGACCCGTAGCGGGTTGTCCCGGTCGTCTGGCCGCTCGGGGGTGGCGAGCACATAGGCCAACGGCTTGCCGACGTAGTTCATGTAGGTCGCGCCGTAGCGACGCAGATCTGCCAGCAAACCCGATGCCGAGAACGTCGCAGGCGCCATCGCCGCACCGGAGCCGACCGCTACGCTCCAGCCGGCCAGCAGCGCATTGGAGTGAAACAGCGGCATCGATAAGTAGCAGACGCCGGAGGGCTCGACCTCGAACCGCTCGATCAGGTTGGCGCCGGCGAAGATCACGGTCAGGTGAGTGACCCGGACCGCCTTCGGCTCGCCACTGGTGCCCGACGTGAAAATCATCATCAACGTGTCGGTCGGGTCCACTTCGCGGTGTGGAACCAGCGGCCCGGCCGCCGCCAGTGAACGGGCCCACTCATCGGTCGAGACGTCGATGACCCGGACTCCAGGGAGGTCTAGGTCGTCGAGCAGTGCGCGGTGCGCAGGGTCGGTCAGCAGTATCTGGCAGTCGGCCCGCAGGATGTCTTTGGCCAGCGCCGCGCCGCGACGGGTGTCGTTGATGCCGCACAACACGTATCCACCGAGAGCCGCCGCCGCCATCGCGGTCAGCATCTCCGGAGTGTTGCCCAGCAGCGCGCCGACGTGCAGCACACGTTTTGGGTCAGCGATACCGATCAATGCGGCGGCCTCAGCGGAGGCGTCTGCCAGGTGCTCACCCCAGCTCCACACCCGATCGCCGTATTTCACCGCCGGAGTGGAGTCGCCAGTGCGAGCGCGAAGCAGTTGCTGAATAGTGTCCGCCACGGCTCACCACTTTCCCCTTGGTCCCGACAGGCTGGCACGTTACCGGCGCAGCCCTCAGCCACCCAGGGGAAGGGCGATGTTGGTCGACGGTTGCGATGTGCTAACCGGGCTTCGCGCTGATTCGACCGGTTCTACCCCGCGAGCGGTTGGCCGGTTGCCCGGCCCGCATTGTCACCAGTCAGTCGTTGTCCATGCCCGGTGTCGTCTTGGACACCTGAACCAGGAATTCGTAGTTGGTCTTGGTCTTACGCAGCTGGGACATCAGCAGGTCGATGGCCTGGTGGGAATCCAGACCCGACAGCACCCGGCGCAGCTTGTGCACGATGCCGAACTCGTCGGGTGAGAGCAGCAATTCGTCCTTACGAGTGCCCGACGGGTTGACGTCGACGGCGGGGAACACCCGGCGTTCGGAGATCTTGCGGTCGAGCTTGAGCTCGGCATTACCGGTGCCCTTGAACTCTTCGAAGATCACTGTGTCGCCGGTAGATCCGGTTTCGACCATCGCCGTGGCGATGATGGTCAACGAGCCGCCTTCTTCGATGTTGCGGGCGGCGCCGAGGAAGCGCTTCGGCGGGTAGAGCGCGGTGGAGTCGACACCACCGGACAGGATGCGGCCCGACGCCGGAGACGCATTGTTGTACGCGCGCCCGAGGCGGGTGATCGAGTCAAGCAGCACGACGACGTCTTTGCCCTGTTCGACAAGGCGCTTGGCACGCTCGATCGCCAGTTCCGCCACCGAGGTGTGGTCTGACGGCGGCCGGTCGAACGTCGAGGCGATGACCTCGCCCTTCACCGAGCGCGTCATGTCGGTAACCTCCTCAGGCCGCTCGTCGACGAGGACGACCATAAGGTGGCATTCCGGGTTGTTTCTGGTGATCGCGTTGGCGATGTCCTGCAGGATCGTCGTCTTACCGGCCTTGGGCGGCGACACGATCAGTGCGCGCTGCCCCTTACCGATCGGCATGATCAGGTCGATGACGCGGGTGGTCAGCCGATCGGGGGTGGTTTCCAGGCGCAGCCGCTGGTTGGGGTACAAGGGGGTCAACTTGGAGAAGTCGGGACGTTTCTTGGCGTCTTCGACCGGCCCGCCGTTGATGGTGTCCAAGCGCACCAACGGGTTGAACTTCTGCCGCTGATTGGGCTGCTCGCCCTCTTTGGGCACCCGCACCGCGCCGGTGACCGCGTCGCCTCGGCGTAAGCCGTTCTTGCGCACCATGTTCATCGACACATAGACGTCGTGCGGGCCGGCAAGGTAACCGGAAGTGCGCACGAACGCGTAATTGTCGAGTACGTCGAGGATGCCGGCGACCGGCTGAACGACGTCGTCTTCGCGCAGTTCGGTGTCACCGCCGCCCTCGCCCGACCGTTCACCACGACGCCTGCGTTCCCGGAATCGGCGGCCGCGGCGGCCGCCGCGTCCGTCGCCGTCGTCGTCTTGCTGGTTCGAGCCACCGCGGTTCTGTTGCCCGCCTGAGCCCTGTTGGTCGCCGCCCCTGTCCGAGTCTTTTTCAGAGACGTCTTTGCTGGAGCCGTCTTTCGCAGAGCCTCTGTCGGAATCGCGGTCTTCGGACTTGGTGTCCTGTCGGCCGCGTTCGCGTGCGGGCTTCTCAGTGGATTGATCGGTCTTTTGGTCCCGGTCGCGCCGCTCGGTGCGCTCGCCGGACGAATCCCCTTCGCGGGAATCAGCGCGGTTCGCGTCTTCGGCGGTCGCCTCAGCGTGGTTGGCCGAGGCCTCGGTGCTGTGGTGGTGTGAGTCGCTACCGGCACCGCCGTTGGGCGGCACACCGTTAGCGTGCCCTTGGCGGCTTTCCCGAATGGCAGCGATGAGTTCGTTCTTACGCATCCCCGATGTGCCCTTGACGCCGGCTCGATTGGCCAGTGCGCGCAGTTCGGGCAGCACCATGGTGGACAGCGAACCGTCCGACCCGCCGGTGTCGGCGTCCGTCGCCGACCCGGATGCGTCGTGGTCGGCGGAAGTACCTGTGGTCACGGAGTCGGACAGCTTGGGGTTTTCGGTGCTGTCGTCAGCCGTAACGAGGTCCGTATCAGTCACGGATTTCCTTTCTTCCCTGGCCGATCCAATCAAGCCAGGGGTTCGTTGCATTCAGCCAAATCGCCGAGTGCTACCAACAATCGACTCTGCAACGCTGATCGCCAGGATTGGCGTTTCAAATGGCGAACCATCGTCCACGAGAAGAATTGGTGTTCGTCCTAGTGTTAACGCAGATGCAGAGGCTGCGATTGCTGGACGCCGTCGAGAATAACCTGCTTCGATGCCGGAAGCAAGAAGCCCCCCGCCGTGGCGGTGGACATTAGCTGCGGACGGCTACTCCAGAACTCCAGCGTACTCCGTCGCCGGCGGTCATCTCGCGGACCGCAAACCCGTTTGCGGTGCCGAACTCGAGAGCCTCTGCGGGCAACCCCGAGTCTGTGCACAGCGCGATTAACGCCGGGCCGGCGCCGGAGAGCACAGCTGGCACGTTGCAACGCCGCAACAGTCGAAGGTATTCCGCCGACGCCGGCATCGCGGCCGCGCGTTGCGGCTGATGCAGCACGTCCTCGGTGGCGGCCATCAGCAGGTCGGGCCGCTCGGTGAGCGCCACCACCAGCAGCGCTGTGCGGCTGAGATTGAATCGGGCGTCGTCGTGGCTGACCTGGGCAGGGAGCAAGACCCGAGCCTCGGACGTCGACGACCGCTGCTCAGGTATGGCGGGAAATAGACGGATGTCGGGATGTAACCGCAGCGGGACCGCCGAGTAGCTGGGCGTATGGTCGCTGCGGTCGGTCCACGACACCACCGCGCCGCCCAACACCGCCGCCGCGGCATTGTCGGGATGCCCTTCGAATTCCGACGATAGCTGAATCAGCTGGTCGTGACTCAGCGGAGCCGAACCAGCTTGTGCGACAAGCCCATTGACTGCAGCAAGGCCGCCGACCACCGCCGCGGCGGACGAGCCAAGACCCCGCGAGTGCGGGATGGCGTTCCGGCACCGCACTTTCAAGCCGGGCGCGCTGACGCCAGCCGCCTGCAGCCCGCATTCAACGGCCCGAACCACCAAATGGCCGGAACCGAGGGACAACTCCCCGGCGCCCTCGCCGTCAACTTCGACGATCAGACCGGAATCGGTTGTTTCGACAATGATTTCGTCGTAGAGGCTCAACGCCAGTCCGATACTGTCGAAACCCGGGCCGAGGTTGGCACTGGACGCCGCGACGACCGAACTGGCCAGCAGTCCGATAGGCAGCGTCTGGGTGCTGAGGCCTTCTGAGCGGCGACCCGCTTCGCCCGGCTGCGCCGCGCTTGCGATCGCCACTAAACGAGCCCCAGTTTCGCGACAACGGCGACGGGGTCGACGGGCACCGGCGACACGGTCGGCACGTCTCTGAGCGCCGTGTCGGGATCCTTCAGGCCGTTGCCGGTCACCGTGCACACCACGGTCGATCCCGGCACCACCCAGCCGTCGTCGACGGCTTTGAGGAGACCGGCGATGCTTGCCGCCGACGCCGGTTCCACGAAGACGCCTTCGCTGGCGGCTACCAGGTGATATGCGGCCAGGATCTCCTCGTCGGTGGCGGCCAGGAACCGTCCCTTGGACTGCTGCTGGGCCTCGACGGCCTGCGCCCACGAGGCCGGCGAGCCGATGCGGATCGCGGTGGCGATGGTCTCGGGCTGGCGCACCGGTTGGCCAAGTACCAACGGCGCTGCGCCGGCGGCCTGGGTGCCCAGCATGCGCGGCAGCTTGTCGATCGTTCCGTCGGCGTGATATTCGGTGTAGCCCTTCCAGTACGCGGTGATGTTGCCGGCGTTGCCGACCGGCAGGGCATGCACGTCGGGTGCGGCGCCCAGCGCGTCGACGATCTCGAACGCCGCGGTCTTCTGGCCTTCAATGCGCACGGGGTTGACCGAGTTGACTAATGAGATTGTCGGGAAGTCGGCGACGATCTTGCGGGCGAGTTCGAGGCAGTCGTCGAAGTTTCCGTCGATCTGGATGATCTTGGCGCCATGCATGACGGCCTGTGCCAGCTTGCCCATCGCGATCTTGCCTTGCGGGATCAGTACCGCGCAGGTGATGCCAGCACGGGCCGCGTAGGCCGCCGCCGAGGCCGAGGTGTTCCCCGTCGACGCGCACAACACGGCCTGCTGACCACGGGCCAACGCGTCGGTGACGGCCATCGTCATGCCCCGGTCCTTGAACGAGCCGGTGGGATTGAGCCCTTCGACCTTCAGATGAACCGTGCATCCGGTCATCGCGGAGAGCCTGGTCGCCGAGATCAGCGGGGTGCCACCCTCGAGCAAGGTGACCGGAGCCCAGTCGTCGCCGACCGGCAGCCGGTCCCGGTAGGCCGCGATCACGCCCAGCCACGGTTGATGGACGCTGGTCTTGGCGCTTGCCGAACTCATTCGCTGGTTCCTTCCAGCCGCAGGACGCTGGCCACACCCTCAACCACGTCGAGATCGGCGAGCGCGTCGACGGTCTCGGACAGTGCGGCGTCGGTGGCGCTGTGGGTGACCACCACGATGCGGGCTCCTATCCGTTGTCCGCCCTCGCCGGCAACGCCCTCCTGGCGAACTTCGGCGATGCTAACTTCGCGTTTGGCGAACTCTGCGGCAACCGAGGACAACACGCCCGGCTTATCGGCGACGTTCATGCTCACGTAGTAGCGGGTGGAGATGAATCCCATTGGCGCGATGGGCAGTTGGGCATATCTGGACTCCTTCGGCCCACGGCTGCCCAGCACCCGGTTACGGGCGGCCATCACCAGATCGCCGGTCACCGCCGAAGCGGTCGGCGCTCCGCCGGCACCCTGGCCGTAGAACATCAGTCGGCCCGCGGCCTCGGCCTCGACCACCACAGCGTTGAATGCGCCGTTGACCGTGGCCAGCGGATGCGACAACGGCACCAGCGCAGGGTAGACCCGAGCCGAAACCCGCTGGTGTCCATCGTCGGTCGTGATTCGCTCACAGATCGAAAGAAGTTTGATCGTGCAGCCCAGGGCCCGCGCGGATACAAAGTCATCCGGGGTGATCTTTGTGATGCCGTCGCGGTAAACGTCGTCGGCAGTCACCCGGGTGTGGAATGCGATGGATGCCAGGATCGCGGCTTTTGCCGCCGCATCGAAGCCTTCGACGTCCGCGGTGGGGTCGGCCTCGGCGTAGCCGAGCGCGCTCGCATCGGCCAGCGCCCGCTGGTAGTCGACGCCGGTGCTGTCCATCTCGGAGAGGATGTAGTTGGTGGTGCCGTTGACGATCCCAGCTACCCGCTGCACGGTGTCGCCGGCCAGCGACTGGGTCAGCGGCCGGATCACCGGGATGGCACCCGCGACGGCAGCCTCGAAATACAGGTCCACGTGGGCGCTTTCGGCAGCCTGTGCAAGCTCTCCGGCAGCCACCGACAGCAGCGCCTTGTTCGCCGTCACGACAGACTTACCGTGTTCCAGCGCCGACAGGATCGCTTTGCGGGACGGTTCCACCGGCCCCATCACCTCGATGACGATGTCGACATCCTCGCGGGAGACCAGTTCGTCGATGTCGTCGGTGAGCAGATCGATCGGCACACCCCGGTCCGCAGCTACCCGCCGCACGCCGATACCGCGCAGCACCAGCGGCGCGCCGATCCGGGCGGCGAGATCGTCGGCGCTGTCCTCGATGATGCGAACAACTTCCGCGCCCACATTGCCCAGTCCCAATACCGCTACACCAACCGGTTTTTCATGACCGTTCATGTGCGCCACTCCTCTTCATCGCTGCGCTCTGCATCGTCGTCGGCGCGGTCCACGCCTCACCTCACTTCCAGGCTCAGTAGATCGTCGACGGTCTCCCTGCGCAGGATCAGACGGGCCTGCCCGTCTCGCACAGCCACGACCGCCGGCCGGCCGATCAGGTTGTACCGACTCGACAGCGAGTAGCAGTAGGCGCCGGTGGCTGCTACCGCAATCAAATCGCCCGGCGCTACATCGTCGGGCACCCAGGTATCCCGCACGACGATATCGCCGCTTTCACAATGCTTTCCGACCACACGGGCCAGGGTCGCGGACGCATCGGTGGCCCGCGAGACCAGTCGAACGTCGTACTCAGCGCCGTACAGCGAAGTGCGTATGTTGTCGCTCATCCCGCCGTCAACGCTGACGTAACGGCGATGCGCTGACGCACTCACCCCGACGTCTTTGACGGTCCCCACCTCATACAGCGTGATGGTCCCAGGCCCGGCGATGGCGCGGCCGGGTTCGACGACCAGGCGGGGAACCGGCAAGCCCACCGCCGCTGATTCGCTACGCACGATGGACCCGAGTTTGTCGGCGAGTTCGCGAACCGGTGGTGGATCGTCATTAGGCAGGTACGAGATGCCCAGGCCGCCACCGAGATCGACGGTGGCAATCTGCGTGGTCTTCTCGACGCCGAACTCGGCGACGATGTCGCGCAGCAGGCCGATCACCCGGTGCGCGGCAAGTTCGAAGCCGGCCACGTCAAAGATCTGCGAGCCGATATGACTGTGCAAGCCCACCAATCGCAGGTGGTCGGTGGCGAATACTCGTCGCACCGCCGCCATCGCCCCGCCGTTGGCCAGCGAAAGCCCGAATTTCTGATCTTCATGAGCGGTCGAGATGAACTCGTGGGTATGGGCTTCGACGCCGACTGTGACGCGGACCAGCACATCTTGGACGACGCCGGCGTCGCCGGCAATGGCATCGAGGCGCTCGATCTCGGTCATCGAATCCACCACGACATGACCGACGCCCGCCTTGACCGCCGCGGTCAGCTCGGTGACGGATTTGTTGTTGCCGTGCAGCGCGATCCGCTCGGGCGAGAAGTTCGCCTTCAGTGCGACTGCCAACTCCCCGCCGGTGCAGACATCGAGCGAGAGGCCTTCCTCGTCGATCCACCGTGCTATTTCGCTGCACAGAAAAGCCTTGCCGGCATAGTGCACGTTGGCGCCGCCGCCGAAAGCCGCCGCGATCTCCCGGCACCGCGCCCGGAAGTCGTCTTCGTCGACGACAAATAGCGGCGTCCCGTACTCCTGCGCCAACCAGTTCAGCGTGACACCGGCAATGCTGACGATCCCGTCCTCGTCACGGACCGCGTTGCGCGGCCATACATTCGGAGCCAGCTCCAGCAGCTCCTGCGTCGTTGCCGGCCGAGGCGGGACGCCGGAGTGATGGAACTCTTCGGCGTGCCGCGGGCCGGCTGGATGGGCGCTCACATCCGCTCCGGAGCGCGGACACCCAGGATGGCCAACCCGTTGGCGATGACCTGGCGGGTCGCCTGGCACAGCGCCAGACGCGCGGTGTGCAGCTGGTTGGGCTCTTCGTCGCCCTGCGGCAGCACCCGGCACGAGTCGTAGAACCGGTGGTAGTCGCCGGCGAGGTCTTCCAGGTAGCGGCATACTCGGTGCGGTTCGCGCAGGGACGCCGC
>Ga0335075_10007386_pt1 | contig 16902 bp, 14 predicted proteins | sample Lox_Sample_24_FD_206723 | JGI IMG/M metagenome (GOLD analysis project Ga0335075, IMG submission 206723) | Soil microbial communities from Loxahatchee National Wildlife Refuge, Florida, United States - Lox_Sample_2.4 | ecosystem: Environmental > Terrestrial > Soil > Wetlands | place: USA...
TTGCCGTCCTCGCGGTAGCTCTGGCGCAGCAGGATGGCGGGGGGCGAGCCTCGGTTGGGAACCACATCGATGTGCATGGACCCACCGGATCAGGCCGAGTCGCGTCGGGTCAAGCAAACTCTGCGGACTTACATGGCCACGGATTTGGGACAGTTATAGGCTTTTCAGCTACTTGGGTGAAAAAGACCGCAAAAGTTCGGTCAAAGCAAAGGCGGAGGGCAACACCGCGGCGGCCAGATCGGCAGCGAAGCTGGCGAAGGCGCTGATTGCACTGGAGAGCTACGTATCCGGTCTCGCCGATCTGATCATCGATCATGCGTCGGCGCGGCTGGATGACGAGCCGTTCTCGACCTCGTCGACGGAGGGCGCGGTGCAATGGTTGCTGCATCGCCGGATTGGGAGCCCGCCAGCAAATGCGCTGGTCGCCAGGTGGTGCTCATTTGATGCTCCAAGTCCGAACGGCCATCGTCAACGGGACGTTTGAAGCGGATCACGGCAACACGAGCCGGCGTCGCCGCTCATTTCCGATGGCAGCATGATCGCTCCCATGTTTGGGACGGTCTCTACCGGATTTATCGATGCCAGCCGTTATCGGCTTCCTTACACGTTCTCATCAGCCACTCCGCAACCCCCATCAGACGGCGATCGCTGCCAAAACGGCCGACCAACTGCAATCCTATCGGAAGGCCCATTTCATCCCGCCAGAGTGGCACAGAGATCGCCGGAACGTGCAGGGCGGTCCAGAACCGGTTCATCGCGGCATCACCGGTGTCGTGATGGAGCGGTGCCGGGCCCAAGGCGGCGGGAAGAAGAATCGCGTCGTAAATTGTAGCGAGTGCATCGAAGTTCGCCTGATAATGCGCCCGACGCTGCAACGCTGCGGTGTAGAATTCAAGGTCGCGCTGCAAATATGGTTCCAGCAAATCACTCAGGGATGGGGAGATGGGGATCGACTCCGGCGAAATAAGGCGCGCCGCTTCCCAGTAACAGATGTCCTTCTGCAAATCGGTGAAGTCGCGCCAGGGGACGGGCAGAGGCAGAACATCAGTCTCAATCTCCGCCGCTCGCAGCGTTTCGGCAAGGCGGGCTAGTCTGGCGCAGTTCTGTCCAGGCATCTTCAGAATGCAGAGACGAGCCGGAGGGTGCGGCGCGATTGTTTCAGGTCCGCGCAGCACCAGCGCCGTAGTGAGCAACCACGCATCGCGCGGAGATTCTGCAAAAATCCCGATGTGATCCAGACTGGTCGAAAGCGGCTGCACACCCTCCGTGCTCAGCAGACCGAAGGTCGGCTTATATCCCACCACGCCGCAATAGGACGCGGGCCGGATGGTCGAACCCGCCGTTTGCGTACCGATCGCGAAGGAGACAAATCCGGCTGCAACCGCCGCCGCCGACCCGCTGGAGGAACCGCCCGGCGAGTGGCGCGGATCGTGCGGGTTGCGCGTCGGGCCGGGGATGGGAATGCCGAAACGGGTGCACACCGTCTTGCCCAGAATCGTCGCGCCCAGCACCTTCAGACGCGCCACAACCCACGCATCGCGGCGGGCGATCGCACCGACCGGCAGCTCGGGATCACCGCAGCGCGTGGGGAAATCCCGCGTGGCGATGATGTCCTTGATGCCGATCAGCGCACCTGACAACGGCCCGGCTGGCACAGCCGCCAGCGCCTGGTGGGCCGCATCAATATCCGCGCAAACGAATGCCTTAATCTCGTTCTCGCGTGCTTCGAGTTCCGTAAGCTGGTTTTCGGCCAGCGCTACGCGGCCCGCGGGCAGCAACGCGCAGAAATCCGCCGTCATGGAGCCGGTACGGGCAGATCGAGCAGCGGGGCGTACTGCTGGCAGCCGAAAATGTCGGGATCGCCTGGGCTGCCGCTGGGGATGACGCGATACAGCGTGAACTTGATGGCGCAGCCGGGATCGAACTCCACAAAATCGGAGATGCGTGATTCGGGCACATTGAACAGCGACTTAACGCTCTCGCGTGTGAGCACGCTACTTTTTCGCACGTGGTCATAGGTGGCTCGGTCGCGGAAGATCACGTCGAAGGTGATCTTGTCCACGCCGGCGTTCTTGCTGCGCACGGTCTTCGCCAGCGCGCCGAGTGTGGTCATGGTCATCGTCAGGCTCCAACGGTTTCGATGTGTGTGGGAAACAGATCGAGGCCGTTCGGCACGGCCATGGTGTGGTTCACCGTCCAGCGGTAGGCGGGGCTTGCCAGCATCACCTCGTCCAATGGGAATGCGACCGACCCGGCCGTGCCCTTCACCTCAGGCAGTCGCGCATAGAACATCTGGCGGGTGCCGATCAGGCAGACTTCCTCCGCCATGTGCTTTGTCGGCGCGATTCCCTGGACCAGAACGGCGAGTTCGTGCGCCGGCTGCGTGCGGTTCGGTTCCATCGCGGCCATCACACCGTCGCGGCCATAGACGGTGTAATGCAGTTCGTATCCCGTATCGCCGAAGCGTTCCCGTACCTGTGCCTTGGCCCAGCCGATCATCTGATCGATGTTGGCGACCGAATACGGATCGCGCACGCCGACCAGCCCGACATAACGCTCGCCTACCTTGCCGGAGCCTTCCAGCTTAACGCGGAATTGCTCCGCACGGTGGAACCGCGGGCCGGTGACACGCACCGTCTTGTCGCCAGCCTGCTCGTAGTTGCATTCGGACATATCGAGCAGACCGCCGGCGACGTATTCGTAGAACGGATTGGACCGTTCGTACATCGCGTGGCCGACGACCGAGGCGATGGTGCAGCGCTGTGACGGGCTCATGGCGGTGACGCGCACGTCCTTGGCAGTGATCTCGCCCAGGACGGTTTCCTTCGCCCCGTACGGCTCCGCGCAGAACGATGCACATTCCAGCACCTTGCCGAGATAATAGGCCAACTCTTCGGGAAAGCCGTGATGGATGGCGGGGGCGGCGAAGACAGCGCAATCGCTGCTGCGGCCGCCGATGATCACATCCGCGCCCTGCTCCAGCAGCGACACGTAGGGATGCACGCCGGCCATGGCGACGATGCGGTCGGTGGCGGCGAATTCGGATTCGGACAGCGGAGAGCGGCCGTCCAGACCGGTAATTTCCTCACCCCGGGCGATGGCGGCTGCGACTCGGTCCTTTGGCACTTCTGAATAGTACCAGCCGAGCCGGAATGGCGACAGCCGGTGCTTGCGCGCGAGATCGCGGATGATGGAGGCATAGAGATCAACGCGGCTGTTGGTTCCCGTGTCGCCGGCCGAACCGATGATCATCGGCACGCCGATACGGCGGGAGCCCAGCAGCATCACCTCCAGATCGTGGGTCTGCCAGGTCAGCGGACTGGTAGAGGTGTCGGACCCGAGCGGCACCGGGCCGACATCGTCGCTACCGGAGTCGGCGGCGATGTAGTGCGGACGCGCCTCCACGCCGAGCCAGTAGCTCTCGGTCTTGATCGGGGCAAAGCCGAGATGGCCGTTGGGAGAAATGATCGTCATCGACTGCATGCGGGTGGCTTTCAGGCTGGAGATGGATTGTGCAGATGGCAGGCAATTTCGTAGCCGGTTGCATCGGTAACTGTCTGGGGGCGGACGGAACGACAGATCGGCATGGCGACCGGGCATCGCGTGTGGAAGGCGCAGCCGGATGGCGGGGCGAGCGGAGATGGCGGATCGCCGGCGAGCGGTGTGGCGGGTGCGGCATGCAGTCGCGGCACGGCCGCCAGCAGCGCCTGCGTGTAGGGATGACGCGGCGCCGCGATCAGCTCGCGGGCCGGGCCGCTTTCGACGATGCCCCCGAGGTACATCACCGCGATCCGCTCCGCGAGATACGCGACCACCGCGATATCATGCGAAATGAACAGGTAGGCGAGGCCAAACTCCCGCCGCAGTTGCTTCAACAGGGCCAATATCTGCGCCTGCACAGAGACATCCAGTGCAGAGACCGGTTCGTCACACACCACCAGCGCGGGTTGAGTAATCAGCGCGCGGGCGATGCCAATGCGCTGGCGTTGACCGCCGGAGAACTGGTGCGGATAGCGGTGCAGGGCGTCGGGGCCGAGGCCGACCCGGTCGAGCGCCTCGATGACGCGGTCGCGGCGCTGCGTTCGCGGCAGATGCGCATGCACCGCCAAGGGCAAGCCGATGATCTGCTCGGTGGTCTTGCGGGGATTGAGTGAGGAGCAGGGGTCCTGGAAGACGATCTGCATGCGCGGACGCAGGGCGGCGAGTTCGTCTGGGTTGAGCGAGGACAGATCGGCCCCGCCGAAGCGGACCGCTCCCGACGTCGGCTCGATCAGGCGCAGCGACAGCCGGCCCAGCGTGCTCTTGCCGCAGCCGCTCTCGCCGATCAGTCCGACGCATTCGCCGGGCCCGATTGAGAGTGACACATCATCGACCGCGCGAACCATGGCGCGGCGATGGCCAAGGCGGCGGCGCGCGGGGAAGGCCTTACTGACGTGGGCGAGTTCCAGCAGTGGAGGCGCGGCGCGGATCGGCGTCTGTTGCACGCGCGGACTGATCGGCACGGCGGTCATGCGATCCCGGCCTGACAGCAGCGCGCGGCACCATCCGGCACAACCCGAAGTGTTTGCGGCGCCTCGCACGCCGCGACATGCCGCGAACAGCGGGGCGCGAATCGGCAGCCGGAGGGCCAGGCGCCGGGATCGGGAATGCGGCCGGGTATCGGCAGAAGGGGTGCCTCGGGATCGTCCAGCGACGGATGCGAGCGCAGCAGTCCGGTCGTGTAGGGATGCCGCGGGGTAGTCAGCACGCGGGCGGCGGGTCCGGTTTCGACGATCTCGCCGGCGTACATCACCGCGATGCGGTCGCAGTTGCCCGCCGCTACCGCCAAGTTATGGGTAATCAGCACCAAACTCATGCCCTGTTCGGCACGCAGTGTGCGGAGCAGATCCAGCACCTGAGCCTGGACCGTTACGTCCAGCGCCGTGGTCGGCTCATCGGCGATGAGCAGGTGCGGCGCGCAGGCCAATGCGATGGCAATCATGGCGCGTTGACGCATGCCGCCGGAAAGTTCGTGTGGATAGGCGTACAGGCGGCGGGCGGGATCGGGAATGCCGACGCGGCGCAGCAGCGCGATCGCACGGTCTCGGCGATTGCCGCCCTGATCATGGGCGGCGAGCGTCTCCTCGATCTGGGTGCCGATGCGCAGCGCGGGGTTGAGTGCGGTCAGTGCGTTCTGCAGGGTCAGCGCGATCTCCCGCCCGCGCAGGGCGTCCGGGTCGAGGCCCCTGCCCTTCCAGAAGATGCCGTCCGTTCTGATGGTTGCGGATGGAAGCAGGCCGAGCGTAGCCAGGAAAGTGGCGCTTTTGCCTGAGCCGGATTCGCCGACCACGCCGAGACATTCACCGGGGAACACGTCGAGATCCACCGCGTTCACCGCATCCACCAGCCCCGCGGGAGTTGGAAACCGCACGCGCAGCGCGCGGATGCTGAGCAGCGGTGTCATTGCCGCAGCCTGGGATCGAAGGCTTCACGCAGGCCCTGGCTGGCGAGATTGGCAGCTATCACCACCAGCATAATGGCAAGGCCCGGAAAGGTAGAGACCCACCATCCGCCGGCCAGCACGTCTCGCCCGTCGGCCACCATGCCGCCCCAGGACACCGCCGGCGGCTGCACGCCGAGGCCAAGAAACGACAGGCTTGCCTCCATGATGATGACGTTCGCCATGCGGATGGTTGCGACCACGACGACGGGCGAGAGGATGTTGGGCATGACCTCATCGCGCATGATTCGCGCGCGCCGGCAGCCGATCGCGCGGGCGGCTTCCACGTAATCCTGCTCGCGGGCTGCAAGCGTTTCGCCGCGAGCGACGCGGAACGCGACCACCCATTCCTTCAGCACCAGGGTGATGATGATGTTGGAGAGACCCGGTCCCATCATGCCCATCAGGCCGATGGCGAAGACCAGGTAGGGAAAGCCGAGCAGGATGTCGGCGATGCGGGAGAGCAGCGCGTCCGGCAGACCGCGGACGAACCCAGCCAGCACGCCGAGTGTGGCGCCGATCACAGTAGCCAGCGCGACGACGAACACGCCGATGCCGAGGGAAATGCGCGCGCCATAGATCAAGCGGGAGAGGATGTCGCGACCCAATCCGTCGCAGCCCAGCGGATAGGACCAGTCGCCGCCGCTCATCCAAACTGGTGGCTGGAGCCGGCGCAGGAGGTCCGCATCGGCCGGATCGTGCGGCGCGATGGCCGGCGCCGCGATGGCGATGAGCGCGACCATCAGAAGGAACAGCGCACAAGCGAAGGCCAGCGGATCGCGGCGGAAATGCCGGAAGGCGAGCGTGCCCGGCGAGAGGGCGAGGCTCGCGCTCATGCGGCGACGCGCGGGTCGAGGACGCGATAGAGCATGTCGGCGACGAAGTTCAGCAGGGCGTAGAACACCGCATAGAGGAGAACGGCAGCCTGCACGAGCGGGTAGTTTCGGTCGAAAATGGCCTCCACAACCAGCCGGCCGACGCCCGGCCACGAGAAGATGGTTTCCACGATCATGTTGCCTCCGAGCATGGCGCCGATCTCGATCGCGGCGACGCTGACCGCGGGGGCAAGCGCGTTCTTCAGCACGTGCAGGAACAGGATGCGCCGGCGCGGCAGGCCCTTGGCGGCGGCGAAGACGATGTAGTCGGCGGGCATCACCTCCATCGCCGCGGTGCGGGTGACCTGCATCAGCACCGCCGCCATCGGCAGCGCGAGGGTGATTGCGGGCAGCGCCAGGTGGCGCAATGCCGTCAGGGCCATGTCGGGACGGCCGGCGATCACGCTATCGATCACCAGCAGGTGCGTCACGCCCGGTGGCTGATCGCCGCCGCCCATCCGGCCGGAGACGGGAAACAAGTGAAACGTGACGGAGAAGACCAGCATCAGCAGCAGGCCGAGCCAAAAGCCAGGCATCGACACGCCGATCAGCGACATCAGGCTGACGATGCGGTCGGGCAGGCGGACGCGGCGCGTACCGGCATAAAGCCCGAGCGGGATGCCGATCAGCAGCGCCATGATCGCGGCGGCAAGGGTGAGCTCGATGGTGGCGGGCAGGCGTTCGCCGATCACGTCGATCACCGGGCGGTGGTGAAAGAAGCTTCGACCGAAATCGCCGTGCAACGCGTGCCAGACGAACAGCGCGAAGCGATGCGGCATGGAGAGATCGAGCCCCATCTCATGCCGCAGCGCGGCCACCTGCGCCCGCGTCGCACGCTGATCCGCCAGCATGATCTGCACCGGGTCACCCGGCGTGGCCCACATCATCGCGAAGACGGCCAAGCTGGTGCCGATCAGGACTGTGATCAGGTGAGAGGCGCGGTTGGCGAGCCACATCGGCTTAGTCTAGCCGACGATGGCGCGCGACAGGTCGATCATGCCGCTGGGCGACGGCGTGAATCCTTTGAGCCGGCGAGAGATACCGTAGATGTCCTGCGGCAGCCACAGGAACACCCAGGGCGCGTCGTTGTAGATGATAAGCTGGGCTTGCTTATACAGCGCCGCACGTTTGGCGCGGTCAGTTTCCGCCTCCGCGGCGTCCAGCAGTTTGTCCACCTGCGGGTTGTAATAGCCGGCGCTGTTGCCGCGCCCGCCGGAGTGGATGGCCGGCATCATGATATCAGATGGATCGAGCGAGGCATTCCCCCAGGAGGTGTAGAACAGGTCGTGGTCCTTGCGTTGCTGGGCGTTGCGCCAGATCGGCACGATCACGCTGGTGTCCCACACCCGCACCTTGGCATCGATGCCGGTGCGGGAGAACATCGATGCGATCGCCTCGGAGATTTCCTTCCCAGAGCCGTCGGTGTCGATCGTGAGCGACAAATTGGGGACGCCGGCGGCAGCGAGCATGGATTTCGCCAGTGCCGGGTTGTACGCATATTCGGGAAGGTTGGGCTCGAAACCGAAGGCGTCGGGGCTGAGCACACCGTTCAGTGGGACGGCCAGCCCGTTCAGCAGCCTGGCGATGATCAGCTTGCGGTCCACGGCGTGGTTCAGCGCTTGGCGCACGCGCACATCGGTGAAGGGTGGCTTGGCGTTGTTGATAGACAAGAAGAAGGTACGCGTGCCGTTCACGGCGGCTACGCGTGTGTTCTCGTTTGCCTGCACCTGCTGCATGGAGGTGACGGGCAGGTTATTGATTACGTCCACATCGCCGGCGAGCAGTGCGGCGACTCGCGCCGAATTGTCGGGCATGATGCGATAGACGAGCCGGGCGACGCGAGCAGGGCCAACAGGGGGAATGTCGGGGGCGCCACCATAGTATTGGTCGAAACGTTCCATCACGATGGAATCGCCGTGGTGCCAGGCGGCCAGCTTGAACGGGCCGGTACCGTTTTCCTGCGTGACCATGCCCTGATCGCCGACCTTCTCGACGAACGCTTTGCAGACGATTTCCTGGAATGGGAGCATGGCGGGCAGCAGCGGCCACGGTTTGGATAGCACGAAGCGGACTGCGTGCGGGCCGGTGATGTCCACACGCCGCATCGGGCCGAGCAGGTCGCGCCGCGGATTGGTCTGGCCGCCGATCTTGCCGCTGAGAACGCGGTCGATGGTAAACTTTACGTCCTGCGGGGTCAGCATGGCTCCGTTATGGAAATGAACATTGTCGCGCAGGATCAAATCGTAGGTCAGTGGGTCCGGCTGGGTCCAGGATACCGCGATCTGCGGGACGACCTTCATCGCCGGATCGCGCACCAGAAGGCCATCGTACATGTTGCGCACGATGGTTTCAGTATCGCGGTTTCCGGGATTGGCGGGATCGAGCGTCAGCGCGTCCTGCGTGAAGCCGACCCGAATTTCCGAATCGGCGGCGCGGGCACGCGTGATGGCGGAAAGGGCGAGAAGACCGGCCACGAATGGCCGGCGGGGAAGACCGATGGTCACGATGACGTCTTCGCACTGAGGTTGCCCGGCGGGGTGTACCAACGAACAGGCCCCTTTTTCAACTCCCTTCGCTTGTGGCCGGAACCGATCAGAAATTTCTATCATGACCGATAATCAGCCGGCTAGTAGATGCGCTTCCGGCTGATAGTAAGACTGGAAATCTGGGCGCTGCATGATCAGCGACTTGGCCATCTCAGCGATCAGCCGTCCGGCCGGGGAAAGCCCGATGTCGGCATAGGCGATGACGTATTCCAGTTCGGGCGGCGGCCGCGTGGTCGGCACCTGGCGCAGCCGTCCCTCGGCCAGCTCGCGGCCAGCTGCGAGCGGCGAGGCCAGCGCCAACCCCATGCCAATCAGTGCCAGGTGGATGCGGGTGGGCAGGTTAGAGCAGCCGTGATGACGGGCCGGTTCAACGCCCTCGGTGCGGAACCACTCCATCGCCGCGCCATGAAGATGGCTGCCGGCGCGATCGGTGATGATCGGCCAGAGTGCAAGCTCGGTGGCTGAGACCGGGTGCGACGGCAACACCAGCGATGGGCTGCACAGCCAGACCATCTGAACCTTGCCGAGCGATTCGGTGGTTACCGTGTGCGCCGCGTGGGGGCGGGCCATGACCGCGACCTCCAGCCCGCCCTGGGAGAGCATCTGATGCAGGATTTCGCTGGAATCGACGGTGAACTCGACCGTCAGGTCGGGGTAGGTGTGCGCCGCTCGATCTAGCAGGGCGGGCAACCAGGTCATGGCGGCGATGCCGGGCACTCCGAGCCGGACGTGGCCGTTGAGCGCCTCGCGCGTGCCGATACGCTGGCGAATTTCGGAGGCCAGTGCCATCACCTGCGCGGCATAGTGGGTTAGTTCGTGACCTTTCGGGGTGAGCCGCGCTTTCCTGGTGGAGCGGTCGAAGAGGGCTACTCCCAGGGCTTGCTCCAGCTCGCGAATGCGGGCGGACACCGCCGGCTGGGAGGTTTCGAGATGGCGCGCCGCGGCGTGGAAGCTGCCGAGGCGGGCGATCCAGTAGAGGGCTTCGAACTGCCGGAAGTTCATGATCGGAATTATAGCCGCGGGGACGGGCCCGCACAGGCGCCGGTACCGCGGCGCGCCCCCAGGGACGTGCACCTGTTGCACGCTGCATGAGGGGCGAACTTTCGGCCAGCCGGTGTGATGCAGCGAATCGGGATAGCCGGGCTGGCCATGGGCCCGGCCCAAAACAGGGTCCGGGGTCGGGGCTTCTCGCCGGGGTCCCGATCGGCGCCGATCCGAACCCCGCCTCGAACGAATTCGTTAAGCTATCTCCAGGCGTTGCAGGAACCTTGGGGTCCCGTTTGGACGCTGATTCAACGTGTTCAATTGGATAACTGGTCTTGGCTCGAATCCGTTGACACTCGACCCGGCTCAACAGACGCCACCGGCAGGCTATTCGTGCACCAGAGCCGTGCCGAGGGGCTGCGGCTTTCTCTATGCGCGGCCAAACCGGCAGGAGGAGCTGTTCCTGTCACCATCTCCCAGATACGGCAAGAGATTCCGCTCGGAGTTCAACTGGACCGGCACCTGGGACCCAAGCGCCCATCTTGCCGTGACGGCTGCGATCGGTTGCCACGGATAGCTCGGCGGCCCGGCGCTGCGTGCGCGCAACAGTCAGTGGCTGTGGTCACCGGACGCGTGGTATCGAAAGCCGGTGGCGGCAACGAGATCAGCGGCGCCAGGCGCTGGTGCGCGTGCCGGGGGCGTGGACCAAGGATCGCGCGCTCGCGCTGAGCGACCGCAGCTGGACGCCGGGACAGACGTGCCGATCCATGCCAACGCCGGCACAACCTGGATGCGCCTGTCGGCACAGCCCTATAATAGGCTGGAGGCTCACCGCCAGCTCGCCGACATTGTTTCAGGTTTGCTGGCTCCAAATTGAACCTATGGTTGAATTGGGGAGAGAAACAGAATGGCCTTTGTTTCGCTGTCCCGTCGTGCCACACTGGCCGGCGCAGGTGCGCTGGCTCTGTGGCGTGGCGCGTATGCACAAAGTACGGCGGCGAGGCCGGACATCATCGTCGCGGTGCAGGAAAATCCGGATCTGCTCGATCCCTTCCTGGTTATCAGCAACGTGTCCTATCGCGTGCAGGACAACATTTACGACTACCTGATCAACACTGAGTACCTGAACGACCTCAAGAACACGCCTATGCTGGCAAGGTCGTGGGCGCACACCGGCGACACGACGATGGAGTTCACGCTGCGCGACGGCGTGAAGTTCCACGATGGCAGCACCATGACGGCGGATGATGTCGCATTCACCTTCGGACCGGAACGCATCCTAGACCCGAAATCACCCGGCTATGCGCCGAGCAGACCCTTCCTCGGCACGATCGAGAAGGTGGAGGTCATCGAGCCGCTGAAGGTGCGCGTCACCACGAAGCAGCCGGACCCACTGATCGAACGACGGCTGGCCGGATGGGGCGGCCAGATCATCAGCAAGCGCGCCTTCCTCGCCGCCGGAAGCTGGGATGCCTGGGGCCGCGCGCCGGTCGGCACCGGGCCCTACAAGGTGAAGCAGATCAAGGGCGGCGAATCGATCACCCTGGTCGCGCATGACGATTACTGGAACGGCAAGCCACCAGCGGCGTCGGTCAAGTTCGTGATCGTGCCGGAGATCGCCGCGCGCATGGCGGGGCTGTCCGCCGGGGATTACGACCTGATCACCGAAGTCCCGCCGGATCAGTTCAAGACGGTCGAAAGCGACAAGCGCCTCGAGGTAGTCGGGGGGCCGATCCTGAACCATCGCGTGCTATTGTACGACAAGTTCAATCCGGACCTGGCAGACGTGCATGTCCGCCGCGCGCTGAGCCTGGCGATCGACCGGCAACTGCTGGTGGACACGTTCTGGCAGGGCCGCGTCACCGTCACGCGCAGCATGCAGCTTCCGTCCTTCGGCGCACTGTACAATCCGAACCGGCCCATCCCCCCCTTCGATCCGGAGAAGGCGAAAGCCGAACTCAAGCAGTCGAAATACGACGGTTCCACGATCCCTTACCGCGTGATCGGTAGTGACTATTATCCGGCAGAAGTCGCGACTGCACAGGTCCTCGTCGGCATGTGGAAGGATGTCGGGGTCAACGTAGAACTGGTGATGAAGGAGAACTTCGCCCAGGTGTTCCAGCCGCCCGGCAGGGGTATCTGCAACACGTCGGACACCGCGCTGTATCCCGACCCGGTGAGCGAGATCTGGCGGCGCTACGGCAAGGACAGCACGCTGCAGGTGCAGTACAAGATGTGGGCCGATGGCGCGTTCAACGCGCTTGGTCCAACGCTCGTCGCCAGCCTGAATCCCAAGGCGCGCTACGACGCCTTCCAGAAGATGCTCGATATTTACGACTGGGAGAACCCGCCCGGGACGGTGCTCTACACGGTCGGCATGTTCTACGGCCAGCACAAGAGCCTGCACTGGAGGCCCTACCCGGTGGAACACATGGATTTCCGTAGCTTCGCGTTCGCGGCGCCGCCGCAATCCCGCAAGGCGTGAGTACACCGACGGAGAGCGGAGAACCGCTACTTAGCCTGAAGAACCTGACGATCCGCTTCCACACCGCCGAGAGTGTTGTAGAAGCCGTATCGGCATTGCATCTCGCCGTCCGCCCGGGCGAGATTCTTGGCTTGGTGGGTGAAAGCGGCAGCGGCAAGAGCGCGACATGCCTATCGGTGGTCGGACTGCTTGGCCGTCGCGCCGAAATACGCGGGGAACGCTGCTTTCGCGGCGCGCCGATCGGCGATGGCAGCGCGCTACGCGGGCGTGAGATTGGCATGATCTTTCAGGAACCGCGTGCCTCGCTCGATCCGGTCCGCACGATCGGCGCGCAGCTACGCGAAGTGCTGGCGCTGCACCGGCCGGAGCTGGGGCGAAACGGCACCGAGACCGAGGCGGAAGAGCTACTGCGGCGCGTCGGCTTGCTGGATTCCGCACGACAGTTGCGCGCCTATCCGCACGAGATGTCGGGCGGCATGGCGCAGCGCGCCGCGATCGCCCTAGCGCTGGCCGGACGGCCGCGGTTGCTGCTGGCCGATGAACCAACCACCGCGCTGGATGTGACGGTGCAGGCGCAAGTGCTGCAACTCATCCGCGCGCTACGTGACGAGAACGGTATGGCGGTGGTGCTGGTGACGCACGACCTCGGCATCGTCGCGCAGCACGCCGACCGCGTCGTCGTGATGCGGCACGGCAAGATGATCGAGGAAGCGCCGGTGCGCGCGCTGTTCGGTCGACCGCGCACGGTGTACACGCGCGAGCTGTTGGCGGCGCTGCCGCGCTCGGGCGCCGAGGTCGCGCCGGACGCCCCACCTAGCAAGCAAAGCCTGCTTGTTGTCGAGAACTTAGCGCGCCATTTCGCAGGCCGCTGCCGCCTGTTCCGCCAGCGCGGCGCGCTGCTGCGCGCGGTGGACGGCGTGTCGTTCGACGTGGCGCCGGGCGAGACGCTGGCCTTGGTCGGGGAAAGCGGGTCGGGTAAGTCCACCATCGCGCTGGCCGTCACGGGACTGATAGGCGCGAGCGCGGGTAGCATCCGCTTTGCCGGACGCGAGGTGACCCGGCTCGATCCCGCTTCACGCAAGGCATTCCGCCGTGAGATGCAGATCGTGTTTCAGGACCCGGGCGAGGCGCTCGACCCTCGCCTCTCCGTCGCGACTCAGGTCGAAGAGCCGTTGCTGATCCACCGCATCGGCGATGCGCGGACCCGGTCGCAGTCGGTGCGCACAACCCTTGATGCCGTCGGCCTCGGCGACTGGGCGCTGGACCGCCGGCCGCACGAACTGTCCGGCGGCCAGCGCCAGCGTGTGTCGCTCGCCCCCGCGCTGGTGCTCGGTCCGCGCATGCTGGCGCTAGACGAACCGACCTCCGCGCTTGATGTGTCGATCCAAGCGCAGGTGATAGAGCTGCTCGGGCGGCTGCAACGTGAGCGTGACCTCGCTTATCTTTTCATCAGTCATGACCTGCGGCTGGTTTCGCGCATCGCGCACCGAGTCGCCGTCGTCTATCTCGGCCGTCTCGTTGAAATCGCGCCCGCCGCGCGGCTCTTCGGCACACCGCGCCACCCTTATACCCAGGCGCTGCTGTCCGCAGTGCCGGAGCCCGATCCCAAGCTGCGGGACCGCCAGCGAATCACACTCGCCGGCGAGCCGACCAGCCCGACCGCAATCGGCACTGGCTGCCGCTTTCGGTCGCGCTGCCCCATCGCGCGCCCGCTCTGCGAGACCGAGGATCCTCCGCTCGCGCCACCGCCGGACGGAGCGGCCGAGCTCGTCGCCTGCCACGTGGTGTCCGGGCGCGCCTGATGGCCGGCACAATCATCCTGCGCAAATGCCTGCGCGCGCTGCTCACCCTCTGGATCGTTGTGACTCTCACCTTCGTGGTGCTCCGCTCGGCGGGTGATCCGGCGATCATCATCCTCGGCACCGATGCCACGCCGGCGATGATTGTCAACTTCCATCACGAATGGGGCCTCGATCAGCCGCTGCCGGTGCAGTACATGCGCTATCTTGGGCACGTGCTGCATGGGGATTTCGGCAGCTCCTTCCTCGATGGGCGGCCCGCGGTCACCGTGGTCGCGGAGCGTCTTCCCTACACACTCCGCCTCGCTGGCCTCGGCTTCGTGCTCATGCTCCTAGTAGGCATCCCAGCGGGCATAGTCGCCGCGCTGAACCGCGGCCGGTTGCTCGACCGGCTGGTGGTGGCCGGAGCGGTGATGGGCCACAGCGTGCCCAGCTTTTTCTTGGCGATCCTGTTGATCCTGCTGTTTTCGGTACGATGGAGACTGCTACCCAGCGGAGGTGCCGACGCACCCGACGCGATCGTCATGCCGGCACTCACCCTCGCCGCCAGTGGCGCCGGCATCATCGCGCGCTTTACCCGCGTGGCGATGCTCGATACGCTGCGCCAACCCTTCGTGCATGCCGTGCAGGCGCGCGGGCTGACCTGGCGGCGCACGGTGCGCGCGCACGTGATGCCGAACGCGGCGATCCCCACTCTCACAATGATCGGCCTGCTGCTGGGCGGCATCGTCGCCGGCACCGTCGTGACGGAAACCGTGTTCGCTTGGCCCGGCATCGGGCGACTGATCATCACCTCCGTCGCACGGCGCGACCTCGCGGTCGTGCAGTGCATCGTGCTGTTAGTCGCCTCCACTATGGTGGTGGCGAACCTCACCGTCGATCTACTCTACACGGTGCTCGATCCGCGGATGCGGGCGCCAGCGCGGGAAGACAGGTGATGATCGGCCGCCTGCGCCGCACCGTGCCCGGCATTATCATGCTCGCCTTCATATGGGTCGCGCTCTGCATCCTGGCCGCCGCCTTCGCGGGCTGGCTCGCTCCGCACTTCTATCAGACCATGGACCTTCGCCACCGACTCGCGCCACCGGTCTTCATCGGCGGCGCGTGGGACCATGTGCTCGGCACCGATGAGGTCGGGCACGATGTCTTCAGCCAGCTTCTCGCCTCCCTCCGCGTCAGCCTGCTCGTTGCGCTGGCCGCGAGCATTTTCGGCTCGACGCTGGGAACCACCCTCGGTTTCCTTGCGGCCCAGCTTCGCGGCTGGTTCGATGACGCGCTGATGATGCTGGTCGACGCGCAGGCGGCGATCCCATTCATCATCGTGGCGCTAACGGTGATCGCGTTCTTCGGCAACTCTCTGCCACTGTTTGTCATTGTGGTCGGCCTCTATGGCTGGCAAACCTACGCGCGGCTCGCACGCGGTATGGCCCTGTCGGTCGTGCAACGCGGCTATATCCGGGCCGTCGTGGCGCTCGGCGCCGGTTCCGGCCGGGTCTATGCGCGCCACGTGCTGCCGAACATCGCCGGCGTGCTGATCGTCAACGCAACCATCGGCTTCCCCGAGGTCATCCTGCTCGAAACCGCGCTGAGTTTTCTCGGTCTCGGCATCCAGCCGCCGCTCGCCAGCCTGGGCACGATGCTGAGCTATGGGCGAAGCTATCTTGTCAGCGCCTGGTGGATCGCCGTGGCGCCCGGTATCGTGCTGTCCCTCACCACGCTTGCCGTGAGCCTGATTGGCGACTGGGTGCGAGACCGGCTCGATCCCACGCTGCGATAACGGCAATCCAGCCTGACACTGACGGTTGCCGTCATGCAGTTCAGACAACGCTCAAGGCACGAGGGATGCCGCGACCGCGTCTTCGCGAGGCCCTCGCAGCGCGCCAGGGCGAACCGCTGTGGCCGTGATCGTTGCGATGATCGATTAGGCCCTTCCGCATCCCCTTCCCCAGCCAGAGTCGCGGCTGCAAATTTCTAACTTCGCTGCAAGGCCGTACTGGCTTGGGTCGGGCTGCCACAGTGTTCGGAGCCATCAAGAATGGCCACCGCGGCGCCTACCGCTTCGCGGTGCCTTCGGCATGTCACGCTGGAGGTGCTTGCGAGTTCGCTCCGTAAGACGCGATAACCACCCTTCTAGCGTATTATGGTGCTCATCTATCTCAGAAGCGGCTTGGCACCGGATTCCGGTCATCGCTCAACGTGTGCCACGCCGAGTCGGGTGGAAGCGAGCATAGATGGCTGGTCGCCCTGATGTCTGCTTGCTCCTGATCTCCCGCTTGATGTCGTGAACAGTCATTTAGCAACCGGGCTGAGGACGGAAGTTGCGGATCTTGAGTTGGGCGGAGAACCTCAGAGCCTGGCCGACCTGATTGCGATGAGCTACTGGCAAGGCCGGCCCGCCGGGCGGGTCCTGCACTTTCCGGACTCCCGTGCACTATTCACGCAACTGGAGAGCGGCGTCGTCGAGGCTGCCTTGATCGATGAGTGCGAGTTTGATGCCTGGCGCCTGTGCGACGGCGTCGACCTGCGCGCGCGTCGCCCCCACGCAAGGACACTGAAAAGGCCTGCTTTTGCAGAGGTGGCCAAAACGCACCGCTTCGTGGTCAATGGGCCTATCAGAGTCGACGCTAAGCCGAACTTTTGCGGTCTTTTTCACCCAAGTAGCTGAAAAGCCTATAACTGTCCCAAATCCGTGGCCATGTAAGTCCGCAGAGTTTGCTTGACCCGACGCGACTCG
>Ga0335075_10007387_pt1 | contig 16902 bp, 19 predicted proteins | sample Lox_Sample_24_FD_206723 | JGI IMG/M metagenome (GOLD analysis project Ga0335075, IMG submission 206723) | Soil microbial communities from Loxahatchee National Wildlife Refuge, Florida, United States - Lox_Sample_2.4 | ecosystem: Environmental > Terrestrial > Soil > Wetlands | place: USA...
AAACGGTGGGTAGCTCCGTCCAGGGAAAGGAGTTCGCATGACCAATCCAGCAGCGTCCGCGCCGGGTTCTCCCTCGGGACAGCCCCGGAGTTCCCGGCGGCGTCCGCCGCCGCGGCGCGTGGAGGTGGTATCGGTGTCGCGGCTCACGCCCCGGTGGGTATCCGTGCGAGTCGGCGGCGATGCGCTCGAGGGGTTCAAGATCGAAGCACCGACATCGCACATCAAGGTGTTCCTGCCCGCGCCCGGCCAGAACGCGCCCGTGTTGCCGGAATTCACCCCGGACGGACCGGTGTGGCCGGACGACGCTCCCCGGCCGGCGGTGCGCACCTACACGCCGCGGCGATTCGACGAGGCGAGCGGCACGCTCGAGGTGCAGTTCCTTCTCCATGGCGAGGGGCCGGCTTCGGAATGGGGCAGGCGGGCCGCGCCCGGCGACCAGCTCGCGATCGGCGGCCCCGGCGGGCGGTTCTCACTCAATCCGGAGACCGAACGCTGGTGGATCGCCGGCGACGAAAGCGCGATCCCGGCGGTGGGCACGCTGCTTGAGGCGCTCCCCGCTTCAGCCTCCGCCGAGGTACACCTCGAAGTCTCCGGTCCGGATGGCGAAATAGAGCTTTCCAGCCCGGCGCGGACCACGATCAGCTGGCACCCCCGGCGCTCCGCACCGGACGCCTGGGGAGCCGAACTCTTGGACGCCGCACGCGGCGCCTCCATCGCGGAAGGCACGCAGATCTGGGTGGCCTGCGAGGCGGCGGCGATGCGCCGCATCCGCAGGTACTTCACCGGCGATCGGGGAGTGCCGGTCAGCTCGCTGGTGACCCGCGGCTACTGGCGGCTCGGAGCAGCCAACCACCCCGACCATGACTACGGAGACGAGGACCTGAACCGCATCGCGTGACCAGGGTGCTTCCGCAGGGGAAACCCTAGCAAGTGAAAACGAAAACCGTTATCATTGCTGACTGTCCAGCCGGCGTGCCGCCGCGCGCCGGCCGGCTTACATACCCCGTAAACCCCTGGGAGTCCAGTGATGCGACTTAAGAGCGGCCTGCTTGCGGCTTTTCCGCTGGTCGCCGTGGCGTTGTTGGCGAGCGCGTGCTCGTCATCGACGTCCGCGTCGTCCGGCAGCGGCTCGGACGCCTCCACATCGGCGATCGTCGCCATCGGCGCGGAGAACGAGTACGCGGACGTGATCAGCCAGATCGGCGGTCCGTACGTCCACGCCACCGCGATCATGAGCAACCCCAACACCGATCCGCACACGTTCGAGGCGAGCCCGGCCGTCGCCCGGGAGGTCAGCGCGGCTCAGCTCGTGGTGCAGAACGGCGTCGGCTACGACACCTTCATGAACACGATCGAGAACGCGGCCCCGAACTCGAGCCGGAAGGTCATCGACGTGCAGCAACTGCTCGGCTTGCCGGACTCCACGCCGAACCCGCACTTGTGGTACAAGCCGACCACCATGCCCGCCGTCGCGAAGGCGATCGCCTCGGACCTGGCCTCGCTCGACCCGGCGCACGCCTCCTACTTCAACTCTGCCGAGCAGAAGTTCGTCGGTTCCCTGACCGCGTGGAACCAGGCCATCTCCGCTTTCAAGGCGAAGTACCCGAACACCCCGGTCGCCACCACCGAGCCGGTTGCTGACTACATGCTGCAGGCCGCCGGGGCGGACATCATGACCCCGTGGACGCTCCAGGCCGACATCATGAACGGCACAGACCCTTCGCCTCAGGACGTCGCCGTCGAACGTTCCCTGTTCACCGATCACAAGGTGAAGGTGTTCCTCTACAACCAGCAGGTGACCGACTCGCTCACCCAGTCGTTTATCTCGCTGGCCGAGGCGAACAAGATCCCGGTCGTCGGCGTGTACGAGACCATGCCCGTGCCCGGATACGACTACCAGTCATGGATGGAAGCCGAAGTCCACGACCTGCAACTCGCCGTGGCCGACAAGACGTCGACGCAGCACCTGTGACCGTGGCGCCGGACCCGCGAAAGCGCGGGTCCGGCCCGCGCAACCCCAGAGCGTCAGGTGCGAGGCGAGGTCGGGGAGCCACCGGGACTCCCGCTTGAGGTCTGGCGCGTAATCCCCCACACGAGGCAGCCGCGCGCAAAGGCTGTCGCTCAAGACGACGCAGCTTAGCTCGCCCTCAGTTCCGCGCGCTTGTGCACCGCGCCGCGCTCCTTTTCCGACATACCGCCCCAGACCCCGTACGCCTGCCGGGTTGCCAGCGCGAACTGCAGGCACTCGCGCCGTACCGGGCATGTAGCGCATATCGCCCTGGCTCGTTCGGTCTGGTCCAGCGACGGGCCACTCGGAGATACCGGGAAGAACAGCTCCGGGTCGGCGAGCCGGCAGGCGGCGTGGTCTCGCCAGTTGGCGCGGGGTTCCTGGTGGTTGGGCTGGTAGGAGTACAACTCGATATTCAGCATGATCTGACCTCACTCGCTTGTCCGCTCCATGAGTGCCCCGCGTTTCGGGTCCGCCGGGCGGCCTGGTTGGAGTCTGCGGACTTCCCTAGTGGGTCTACTCGACTTCCTTGAGGATTCGCTGCATCTGATCTAGCTGATCCCTAAGTTCGTCGACCCGGACGCTGAGATCGGTCAGCCTGAGGTCGACATGCTCGTTGGCGGTGATCGCCATGTCGCTGAGCCGCCGGTACTCGTCGGCGAGGCCGCGGTATTCCTTTGTCGCCGTCAGCTCCGGCCACTTCGAGGCCTTCGCCTGGAGGTAGGAGTACCGCGCCGCGAAGATGATCGCCATCGCCACGGAAAGCGAGATGAACATGACTGCCCAGGCGGCTGAGTTCATCGGTACCCCGCCTCCGCTCCGATCTCGCTGTCCGCGCCCAGGGTACGCACCGCGACCATGATCGCTTCGGGGGTCAGCTTGAGCGCAAAGGGCGCTACCTCGTAGTACTTCATCGCCTTCCCGTCTTCTGAGACTTCGATCGTCGCGGACACCAGCCCGGCCGCCTCCAGCTTCCGCAGGTGAACCTGAAGCAGCGCTCGGCTAATGCCCAGCTCGCGAGCCAGTTGGCTTACATAGTTACGTTCGCTCGCCAGCGCGGCTACGATCCGCAGCCGGTGCGGGTTCGCCAGGGTCGCCAGCACCTTGAGCAGGTCGTCGCCGGTCATGCCCGAGATATCCACGGTATCCTTTCTAGCATATGCTAAGCCAATTTAGCATGTGCTAGACGGGAGAGTCAACGACGCGGCGCGGCGGTCCGGGAGGATCGCCGCGCCGCCGGGTTGCGGGAAAGATCAGGGGAGCGGAAGGGCCGGGCTGGCTAGCTGCGCCAGTTGGAGTGCCTGTTGCGGGAACCAGGCGCCGGCGGCCGGGTCGTCGATGCCCCACAACGGGTCGAACAGCGCCTGGCTGGCCGTATCGGTCGGCCAGCTAGGCTGGGTGTAGTCGGAGTAATTCCATGCCCGCACGCCGCCCGCGGCGTCGCACTGGCCGTCGGACTGCCCGGGCGTCTTGACCCACAAGTACGCGTCGAGCAGCGGAACGCCGGTGTTCGCGGTCGGCAGGAGTCCGAGTCCGGACTGCGGCGGATTGCACCAGTTGCCGCTCGCCAGCGTGGCGATCACGCTGGCGGGCTGGTCATACGGCGCGTTCGCGTACGCCTCCATGTCGTTCGGGCCGTCGCCGTTGCGGCTGGTGTCGATGACGAAGTGCGTCGTCGCGACGGCGTTGCCCATGTTCTGGGCGTACCAGGCCGTGGTCAGGCCCCAGGTGCTGAAATCCGATTGCGTGGCGGGGTAGTACTGGCTGGCGCACGCACTGGGGTTGCCGTAGAAGGAGTTGGACGGATCGGTCACCATCGCGATGCAGTCGGAGATCCAGGTCCCGTAGTCGATCAGTTCCGCTGTCGGCTGATAGTTCGACACGTTGAGGAAGAAGCCCTGCGCGTTCTGGACGCCGGCCTCGAGCAAGCGCTGCGTTATCGTGCCGACCGACTGCCAGGCGCTGTGCGTTCCGTCGAGGTACACGCTCGCACGGGGATCGGCCTCGAGGGCCGAGACCGCGTACTGGATTTCGGCGATCCGCTCGGCGTCGGTGAATGGGTACACCGACGTCGACAGGCCGCAATCCGAAGGCATGTTGCCGAGCGCGTCCGGTTCCAGGATGACGATCGCCTTGCCGTTCCCGATGCCCTGGGCGAACCCGTCGATCCAGGCTTCGTAGTCCGCCTGGTTCAGCGCCCCGCCCGCGGAGTACTGTGCACAGTCCCGGCCGGGGATGTCATAGGCGACCAAGACGGGCACCGCGTGTTGCAGCGCGGCCTCAGCCATCGCCTGGCTCACCTGTTGCTCTACCTGGGCGGGCGTGCCACTGGTGAACCAAACCGCCCGCGGGATCGCTTCCATCTCGGCGATCAGCGCGGCGTCCTTGAGGTCATGGCTCTGCACCAACTGCAGGATCTGCTGCGGCGCCCCCGAAGACGGCGGCGGCACGAAGAACCGGGTATTGACGCCGAAGGCGCGCTGCACCGTGGCGGTGCCCGCCGAAGCGTGGACGGCCGAGGTGATGCCGGCGCTCGTGGACGCCGAGGCGCCCGCGGCGGCGGATCCGGCGACAAGCGCCGCCGACGCGGCGACCGTGAGCGACACGCACCGCAGCGCGCGGCCATAAGATCCGCGCCGTATCGCGCGGCCGGAAATGCTAATGCGCATGCGCACTCCCCCAAAAGCGGATTTTGCAGAAATGTTTTCCGGCTGACCGTACAGCTAACTAATTAACCGGTCAAGTGCCCTTTGTCTAGTACATAGCCGCGCATATCCGGCAGGCGCGGCGTTCCCGAACCGGGCGGTGAGGGCAGTGCGGGCTGTGGCCCACAGCCCCCGTTCCGGCTCTTTAGAAGCGCAGGCTGGGCGCGAATCCGCGGGAGATATTCCAAAAGAATTATTAACACCAGCCACGCCAGCTACATGAGGCACATGAGAAGTCCCGGCTGTGGCGGCGACCCCGGAGGCCGGCCGGGGCTCCGGGCCGGGCGGTCCCAGTCCTAGAGGAAACTCGCGTGACAAGCAGTGCACATGAGGGGAACCTTGTGACGTTCAGCGAACAATAGGAGAATGTCAGAAGTGGCCCGGATCACCCTATGGCGTGGCTGTCTGCCGCATAGCTGGGGTAGGAAACGAGGTACTGGCAGCGTGGGCAGGAACGGAGGCAGGGCCACGGGTAGCAGCGTGGAGGCGTTCTCGCTGACCGGAGTCCATTCGCCACTCGTGGCGGCGAGGTCTCATCTATCCTGGCTCAGCCACCGCCGCGAAATGGCCGCCTACTGGGTCTTCGCCGCGTACGGGATCGCCATGGTGTTCCTCGCCCGAGGGCAGGACGTCACATGGGCGGCGTGGGCGGTGCCGGCGTACGCGGTCGCCGCGATCATGCTGCCTCGCTCGCGCACATGGGGTGTCGCGATGCTGACTGCCGCCTTCGTGGTGGCCGGTCCGTTGCTTGTGATGCTCGCCCAGGGAGAGATCGCGGCCGGGATGGCGGTCATCGAGCGGTCGGGGGCGCTGATACTCCGGCACGGAACCCCCTACCTACCCTCCTGGCAACTGTCTTCCTGGCTGGCGTACAACCCCTACCTCCCGGCGATGGCGCTGTTCGGCCTGCCAAGCGCGCTCGGCCTCCAGGGCGCGCCGGGGGATCCGCGGGTCTGGCTAGTCCTCGTCACCGTGGCCGCGCTCGCGGCGGCGTTCTGCACGGTGGTTCCGCACTCGGCCCTGCGCTGCGAGACCTGCCGGCGCGACGTCCTGCGGTACACCGCGTTCGCGGCGGCGTGCCCGGTCATGGCGCTCAACCTGGCGGTGACGACGACCGATCCGCCGGTGGTCGCGCTGATGCTGTTGTCCCTCGGGCTGGCCGCCCGGCCGAACCGGACCGTCGCGTCGGCCGCCGCCCTCGGCGTGGCCTGCGCGATGAAGCCAACGGCCTGGCTGGAGATCCCGGTCGTCGCCGTCATGCTGCGCGAGCGTGATGGGATGCGAGCGGCGGTTCAGTTCGTCGGAACGTCCGTGGGCGTCCTCATCGCGGCCACGATCCCGGCGATGCTGGCCAGCCCTTCCGCGACCATCCAGAACACGGTGCTTTTCCCCCTCGGCCTGACCCGTCACCTGACGCCGGCGCAGAGCTTCACGCCGGGCGACCTACTGGCGAAGAGCGGTTCGGCCGGCCACGCGGTAGCCGTCGCCCTGCTGCTTGCGGCCGGCCTGGCGATCGCGGTCTCGCTCGTCGTCCGGCCGCCGCGCGGCCTGCGGGCCGCGACCTGGCGCCTCGCTCTCGGGCTTGCCCTCATGTTCGCGCTCGGTCCCGCTGAGCGGTTCGGCTACTTCATCTACCCGCTCGGCCTCATTGGCTGGCTGGCTCTTACCAGGCGCGCCACGCCGGGAGAAAAGCCGGCGAAAGCACACCCGGAGAAACGGCTTTCGTTGACATTGCCGCGCTATGTCTCCTGCATGGCCACCCCGCAGCGAGATTACGAGACGAGCGACAGCGCCAGCACGGCGCCTAGGCCATAACCGCCCTGGAGAGCGAAGCCGCAGGGCACGTGCATAGTCGACACGCCGCCATAGGCATTCTTGTGTGCCTGTCGGCTGGCTGATATTAATCCCTTATCGCGATAAGTCCATATCCGTCAGAGGCGTGGAGGCCGACGCACGAGCAAGCAGTGGCGAGACGGTCACGTTCTCCGCCGGGAGTTCCAGTATCGAGCTGCAGAGCACAACCGATTACATCACCCCCGGGTGAGCGTCGGCGGTCACCGTCACCCGAGCCGGATGTCGCCGTCGGCGCTCACAAGCAGGTTCCGTACGACCGAGCCGATCTGGATTCGCAGCGCTGCCCGGGCGGCCGCGGCAGACCGCGAAGCGCCGGCCGGCGCGGTGCGGGCGACGGAGGTCGCCACGGTGTCCCCGGTGATCAGCAGGGCCGCGACCGCGAGCGCGGTGATCGCCATCCGCGACCTGATACGGCGCACCCCACCATTGTCACCAGCCACGGGCGGCTGAACAGGTTTTCCCTCCGGCGTGTCGTGGCGCAGTATCGGTTTCCGATAGATCGGCTGACGATATATAGTGCTGTCATGCCTAGTGCGGATGAGAACAAGGCCCTGACGGGGTTCGGCCGGTATGCGGGCCCGGCCACGCTGATCCTGTCCAGCCTGGCCGGCGGAACGAAGCACGGGTACGCCCTCACCAAGGACATCGAATCTTTCGCGGGCGTCCGCATCTCGCCAGGAACCCTCTACGAGGCGCTCGCCCGCCTGGAGTCCCAAGGCCTGATCGAGGCCGTCGAAAGCGGTGACCGGCGCCGCCCGTACCGGCTGACCGCTGCCGGGGCGGTCGCCCTCAAGGCGCACCTGGATGCCCAGCGCCGCGTTGCCGACGTCGGCCTGCGCCGCCTGGCCGGCAACTGGGGCGCCGCGTGAGGCCCGGCGGCACGCCCGGTGACCCGGCGGCAAGAGCCGCGCGGCTGCTGCGCTGGTATCCGAGAGCATGGCGCGCCCGCTACGGCGACGAGTTCGCCGAGTTGCTGATCGCCGACATCGCGGAAAGACCGCGCTCGGCCGCCCGTGCCCTCGACGTCGCCCGCGGCGGCACCGTCGCCCGGCTGGCTGGCGTCGGCCTGTGCGGGTTCGGGGACCGCCACGTCGCGGCGAGCCTGGCGACGCTCGGCTGCTCGCTCGCGGTCTTCCTCGGCATCGGCGCGGCGATGTGGTCCCAGCTCACCATCGGCTGGCAGTGGTCGCGGTCGGCCAGCACCCTGGCGACCGTCGCCACGGTCACCACGTCCGCCGCGATGCTTGCCTTCCTCGCCCTCGGCGCCCTCGCCGCGCTTCTGGTGCTCGCCGTCGTCGCCGCCCGCATCGCCCGGCGCCAGGGCAAGGGTCTCATCGGGCCGTCCGCCGTGTTCGTGGCCGCCTCGGCGATCCTGTTCATCGGCGGCAGGCACTTCGGGAACGGCTGGCCGGGCACCGGAGGCCACCGCGGCCTCGTCCCCGGTGGGCTCGCCGCGTTCGAGTGGGCGACGTCGCTGTCGGTTTCGTCCTACTGGGCGCACCCGGGCGCGCTCGCCGCCTTCCCCGCCGCCGAACTGGCCTGGATGTCGGTGAGCCCGCTGACCGTGGCCTGCGCGGTCACCGCTGCCGCGAAACTTGTCCGCCGCGCCGAACTTCCGCCGCGCGCGCTCGCGATCGAGACCCGCCTCGCCGCCGTGGCGTGCGTTGTCATGGCGATCTTCCTCGCGGGCTCTTGCTGCTGGATCGCGACGGGTGGCGGCCGGCCCAGCCTGTTCCATGCCGGCATCATCGACGTCGCCGGGGCTGGCGTGCTGGCAGCGACGCTCGCGGTCGCGTGGCAGGCTGCCCGTACCGCAGCCCTGAGAATCATGGAGTACTGAACGTGCGCCGGCGTCTCTTCCTGCGCTACGGTCTCGGCTCCGTGGCGGCCGTGGCGGTGGCGGGTGCGGCTGGCGTCGAACTCGTCTCCCGGGGCGACTTGCCCGGCAAGAGCGTGCTCAACTCCATCGACGGCGCCTGCTCGGTGCCGGCCACGGACCTGGCGACGTACGCGCCGCCCGGGCCGTCCGTCTCGGGCGCGTTCTACTCCGCCGCCCGGAACCGGACCGTCGGGTATACGGTCGCCTGGCCACCCGGGCACCTGGCCGGGGACAGGCTGCCGCTGGTGGTCATGCTGCACGGCTTCAACGCGAACCACGCGGACGCGCTGGCGGGGATGTCGCCGGCTCAGGCGGTAGCGCTGCGCCCTGGCGACGCGCCGCTGGCACCGCTGGCCATGGTCACCGTGGACGGCGGGAACGGCTACTGGAATCCGCACCCCGGCGACGACCCGCTGCGAATGCTCACAGATGAGCTGATCCCGCTCTGCCAGGACCGGTTCGGCCTCGGCCGGCCGCCGCACCGGATCGGCGCGATGGGGATCTCGATGGGCGGCTACGGCGCCCTGCTGCTGGCCGAGAAGCATCCCGCCCTGGTCGCCGCGGTCGCCGCGATCAGCCCCGCGATCTGGACCAGCTACGCCGAGGCCCAGTCCGCGAACGGCGGAGCCTACGCCTCCGCGGCGGACTTCGCCGCCGATGACGCGGTCACGCACGCCGCAGCGCTCGCCGGGGTGCCGGTCCGCGTCGCGGTGGGGTACGACGACCCGTTCTACCCGGGTGTGCGGGCGCTCGCCCGCGCGCTACCCGGGGGAGCCAGCGTGAACTTCGTCAGGGGCTGCCACGACGGCTCGTTCTTCGCCGAGCAGGAACCGCCGTCGCTCGCCTTCCTTGCTAGCCGCATGCGATCCGGTTAGCGAGGCTTGCGGGCGACCGCGCCGTACCAGCTGACCTCCTCCGGCGCGGGCCGCGGGCCGTCCGTGTCCGGACGCCAGTCCGAGACGAGGACCAGGCCGGGTGGCATGAACTCCAGGCCGGAGAAGAACAGGCGCCCGAACTCCGAAGCGGTGCGTGCCTGCGCCGTCACCCCGCCGGCGCGGTAGGTGCGCTCAAGGCCGTGCACACCTTCCGGATCGTGCTCGGGCGTGACGTGCGATGCGACCAGATAGCTGCCTGGCGGCAGCGCGTCAAGCAGGCTCGCCACAATGTTGGCTGGATCCTCCTCATCCGCGATGAAATGCAGGATGGCCACCAGCATGAGCGCAACGGGCTGGCCGAGGTCGAGCGTCTGGCGGACCACCGGATGGGCCAGGATCTTTTCCGGCTCACGCAGGTCGGCGTCGATGTACGCGGTCTGCCCGGCCGGCGAGGAAGTGAGCAGCGCCCGGGCATGTGCCAGCACCAGTGGATCGTTGTCCACGTACACGACGCGGGCGTCCGGGGCGATCCGCTGCGCGACCTCGTGCACGTTGCTGGCGCTCGGCAGGCCGCTGCCGATGTCGAGAAACTGCCTGATACCTTCCTGGCCAGCCAGGCAGTTCACCGCACGCGCGAGGAACTTGCGGTTCTCCCGGACGGCGACGCATACCGTCGGCCAGCCTCGCGCGGCGATTTCCGCCGTCTCACGATCGACCGCGAAATGATCGTTGCCGCCCAGATAATAGTCGTACATGCGCGCGGAATGCGGCCTGGAAATGTCGATATCCGGCAAACCTTTGTCTCCGGACTCGCCCGCCATGCACTGCTCCGATCTTCGCCGCAACGCAAAACCCGCCTCAGCATGCCTCGCCTCAGCGGCCTAGCGCAACGCGGCGGGCTTAGCGCATCGCAGGCGAGTCCGGGCCGATGACCAGGATCTTGCCTTTGGCGTGCCGCCGTAGCTCCGTGCTGGCGCTTTCATCCATGAGCGCCGGGATCCCGTTGTGCGAGGGCGCGCCGACGACGATCGTCGTGGCCCCGATCTCGTTGGCGTACTCGGCGAGCATCCGTCCGGCGGTGCCGTGGTCGGTGGCGTGCAGCAGCACGTGACCTTCGGCGGCGACACCGCTGGCGGCGAGCCGGCCGAGGTGGTCACGGACCACGGCACGGGCCGTGTCCAGGGGCTCGCCGTCGATCCCGCCGTCGCTGCCTGTCACGCCCTCCTGCGCGTGCACCACGTGCACAACGCGGTCGTTGTCCGCGGCGAGCCTGAGCGCGGCGTCGGTGACCAGGGTGGCGGCGGGAGAGCCGTCGATGGCCGCGAGCAGTGCCTCGCCGGCCTTGCCGTTCATGGCAGCCGCCCCGTTGCCGCCCACCGGCACCAGTCGCGGCTGGAGCTTGGGTGCCGCGGCTGCCGCTGCGGTCGCGGTGGCCTGGACGTCTTCGGCCTGGGCCCGCTCGGCCTCGGTCAGCAGCTTGTGGCCGGTGGCCAGGATGACCATGCCAATCAGCACGGCCACGGCACCGAGGTAGAAGGGGAAGTGGATGTTGATCGCCAGGACGAGGCGTCCGGCGACGTAGGGCGCGAGGCCGCCGCCGATGAACCGGACGAAGCTGTAGGCGGCGGACGCGACCGGCCGCTCGACCGGGGACACGGTCATCACGGCCTGCGTGGTGATCGTGTTGTTCACGCCGATGAAGATGCCGGTCAGGATCGTGAAGACGATCAGCGCCGGCTTGTCGAGCGTCCAGATCGCGATGCCGAAGATGCACAGCGAGAACAGGAAGAGGTTGATGTACATCGTCTTGGCGATCCCGAGCCGCTCCTGCAGCCGCGGCGCGCCGAAGACGGCGAACAGCGCGACGAAGATGCCCCAGCCGAAGAACACGAGACCCAGCTTGATCGGGCTCAGCTTCATCGGGAACGGCGCGTAACCCAAGACGGTGAAGAAACCCCAGTTGTAGCAGAGCGCGGTTAGCGACATCGTCAGCAGGCCGCGATGGCGAAGCGCCTTGAACGGTGCGGCGAGGCTGGTCTTCTTGGGCGGCTTCGGGGTCTTCTCGACCAGCGTGATCGTGGCGATGAGCGCGATGGCCATCAGCACGGACACGCCGTAGAACGGACCCCGCCAGGTGATCTCGCCCAGCGAGCCGCCGAGCAGCGGGCCGACCGCGATGCCGAGGCCAAGCGCGGTCTCGTACAGCACGATCGCGCCGGCCATGCCGCCCGTGGCCGAGGCGACGATCACGGCGAGCGACGTGGCGATGAACAGCGCGTTCCCGATGCCCCAGCCGCCGCGGAACGCGATGATGTCGCTGACTGACGGAGACGAGCCGGCCGCCGCCGCGAAGATCACGATCAGGATCAGGCCCGCGATCAGGGTTTTCTTGGCACCGATCCGGCTGGAGACGAAGTTCGTGATCAGCATCGCGATCGCGGTGACCACCAGGTAGCTGGTGAACAGCAGCGTGACCTCACTCGGCGAGGCGTGCAGCTGGTTCGAGATCGCGGGCAGGATCGGGTCGACAAGGCCGATGCCCATGAACGACACGACGCACGCGAACGCGACGGCGAACACGGCCTTCGGCTGCTTGAACGGGCTCGTCCCCGAGCCCGCGCGGGCGCCACTCACTAAGTTTGCTCCGTTCCGAGGTTTACCAGGTGCCGGGTGGTCGGGCTTTGGTCAGGCTGGCACCGCCGCGTCGCGGCTGGCTGAGGCGAGGGCGTCCATCGCCGACAGCGCCGCGGCGAGCGCGGCCCGATGCCCGGGATCGAGTTGGGCGAGCAAGGCCGCGATATGCCGGGATTGCTGTTCCCTGCGGCGTGCGAGGAACGCCCTGCCCTCGGCGGTGATGCTCACTTGCACGACCCGGCCATCGGCGGGATCAGGTTCCCGGCGGGCGAGCCCGGATTCTTGCAGCCGCGCGATCAGCTGCGTCATGGCCGGCTGGGTAACGCCTTGCCTGGTGGCCAGCGCGGTGAGGCGGCTGGGGCCTTCGCGGCTCAGCGTCCCGAGCGTCGACACCGAGGTCGCGGATAGCTGATCTGACTGGCTCAGCGATCGGAGCAGGACAACCATCCGCTCCAGCATCACCACGAGACCGGCCGCGAGCGCGCCGTCGCTCAGCTGGCTGTCCGCCGTGCCCTCCCCGGAATTTTCCATAAGGTACTTATATCATGTCCTTATGTACCTGTCAAGGCGACGGCACGCTCCCGAGGAGGGCGATACGCGGCAAGGCGGTCGCGGTGCGGGACGTAGGGGCGGTGCCTGACGGAGCAGGCGAGTGCACGGCGAGCGAGCAGGCGGATGCCGGCCCCTGGGGCACCGGTTTTCCGGGCGCGCGGTCCTTAGCTGTGTTGTTTCTGGCGCTATTCACCAAAAACAACACGGCTAAGCCGGATACGGCTCGCAAGCCGGCCGGGTGATGCGGTAATCCGCAATAAAGCGGCTATTCGGCCGATACGGATCCGGCCAAGCGTCGTGATCGCGAAGACATTTTTCCTGGAGTAAATAATTCATCGTATACTCATACGAAATCTTCGCGGAAAAAAATCTCTTCGTGGAAACCTGGCGACAAAGCGGGCATTCTCCGCATAACGCCAAGCGTTCGCGCTGGGGATGCCGCGTTCGCGCTGGGGACGCTGTGCTCGCGCCGGGCGGGCCGGCAGGGTCAGCGGGCCGGCAGGGTCAGCGGGCCGGCAGGGTCAGCGGGCCGGCAGGGTCAGGCGCATGAGCGTGCCGCCGCCGGGCGCGGCCAGCGCCTCGACCGTCCCGCCGTGGCTTGCCGCGATCTCGCGGACCACGGAAAGGCCAAGGCCGGAGCCTGACACGGCGCGGGACGACAGCGCCCGGTAGAAACGGTCGAAGACGTGCGGCAGGTCAGCAGGGTCGATGCCTGGCCCGTGATCCCGAACGCTGAGCTGGCCCCCGGCGAGAGCCACCTCGACCGGGCCGGCGGGCGGCCCGAACTTCGCGGCGTTGTCCAGCAGGTTCTTGATGGCGGTGCGGAGCCGCTCGGCGCTACCGGTGACGACGCAGTCGTCCAGCCGCGCCTGGAACTGGGTGGCCGGCCAGTCCCGCCGCGCGGCCTCAAGAGCGGTGGCCGCCACCCCGTCCAGCCTGACGTCCTCGCGAGTCTCATGCGGTGACTCGCCGCGGGCGAGTTCGGTGACGCTTGAGACGAGCTGGCTGAGCTCGGTGACCTGGTCCACGACCCGGTTGAGCACTTCCTTGCGTTCCTCGCCGGACATGCCGGGGTCGTCGGCGAGGAGCTCGACGTTGACGCGCAGGCTGGCCAGCGGGGTGCGCAGCTCATGGCTGGCGTCGCTGACCAGCTGGCGCTGGACGGCCAGCGAGCGCTGTAGCGCGCCGAGCATCCGGTTGAACGACATGGCCAGACGGCCGACTTCGTCCGGGCGTCCCACCTCCACGCGCTGCCTCGGGTCACCGGTCACGCTCACCTGCTCGGCCACCGTGGCCAGCCGGGCAACCGGACGCAGGCCAGCCCTGGCCACCGCCCAGCCAAGAAAGGCGGCTAGCGCGACCCCGATGACGCTCAGCACCGCGAGCGTCGTCCCGACGCTGGCGACCTCCGCGTCGGTCGTGGACAGCGGCTCGGCCAGCTGGAGCGCCAGGCCGGGCGCGAGCGGTGTGGTGAGCACCATGGCATGTACCCCGCCGGCCTTGGTGTCGACGTAGCCGCCGCCCCGCGTGCCCGCCGCGACCGCGAATTGGGAGGCGGTGGGCTTCAGCAGGCCACCATCGCCTCGCGGCGCCCAGACACCGCCCCTGGCGGTGATCACCTGCGTATAGGGAGCGCTCGCGCCGAAGCGGTTGGAGTCCGGCGGCACCCAGCCATTGGGGATGTACGCCTTCCGGTGCGCCAGGTGCAGCACGCTGGCCGCGCGCGTGGCGAGTTCCCGCTGCACCTGGCCGGTGAGGTCCGAGCGGATGGCGAGGAACGCGACCGCGGTGATCGCGAGCGCGGTCGCGGCCACCACGATCGCCACCACCAGCGTGAAGCGGGTCTGCAGGGTGAACCGCAGCCGGCTCATGAGCCTCATGGGCTGGCCCGCAGCACATAGCCGACGCCGCGCACATTGTGCACCAGGCGACGGTGCCCGCCGTCCTCCAGCTTGCGCCGCAGAAAGCCGACGAAGACCTGCAGCGCGTTGGAGGCGGGCGCCTCGCCGTAGCCCCAGACCCGGTCCAGGATCACGTCGTAGCTGAGTACCTGTTCGGCATTGCGCATCAGCAGCTCGAGCAGGGCGAACTCGATCCGGGTCAGGTTAACCGGCGCTCCGTCGCGGACCACCGTCCTCGCGGTGGCGTCGAGGGTCAGGTCGGCGTAGCCGAGGACCTCGCGCGGTGGCTGGGTCCGCCGCAGCAGTGCCTTGACCCGGGCGAGCAGCTCCCGCAGCGCGAACGGCTTGACTAGATAATCGTCGGCCCCGGACTCCAGGCCTTCCACCCGGTCGTCGATGGCGTCCTTGGCCGTGAGCACGAGGATCGGCGTGTCGTTGCCCCGGTCCCGGAGCGCCCGGCAGGCGGCGAAGCCGTCGAGCATGGGCATGAGCAGGTCCATGATGATCAGGTCCACCGGCGACCGCGCCACCGACGTGAGCGCGTCGGCGCCGTTGGACGCGGTCGCCACCGCGTACCCGGCGTAGCCGAGGGCGCGCCGCAGCGAATCGCGCACGTCGGGGTCGTCATCGACGACCAGCAGCCTCGGGTTCATAGCAGAGAGTGAACCAGGCCAAGCTGAGAGTAAGCTGCGAGCTTCCTCAAGACGCTCCAATTTTCACTGTTCTTTCACAATCACCAATCACTCTCCGTGTCATGCCTCCAAGCAGGACCTTCACGATGGCCTCGTCCGTCTTCTGGCTCATCCGGCACGGCGAGAGTACCTGGAACACCCTGGGCTTGGCCCAGGGGCATTCCGACCAGGCCGAACTGACCGTCCGCGGTCAGCGCCAGGCGGCGGAGGTGGCGGAGCGATTCCGCGGGCTCGCGGTGCGCGCGATCTATGCCAGTGACCTGCGCCGGGCCCAGCAGACCGCGGTGCCGCTCGCCGCGGCCGTCGGCGTTCCTGTCGTGCTTGACGCCAGGCTGCGGGAGCGGAGCCTGGGCGTCTTCGAGGGAACTTCATCCATCTCGATCAGCCCCTACGCCACCGGGTTGCGGTCGGGCCGGGTGATAGACGCCGACGCGCGGCCCGAGCGAGGGGAGTCGGTCCGTGATCTGTACCGGCGGGCCGCCGCGTTCTGTGACGACCTGGCGGCGGGAAGGCTGCCCGGCGGCCGCGGGCGAACCGAGCGAACCGAGCGGACCGAGCGGACCGAGCGGACCGAGCAAGCCAGGGACGTCGTGGTCGTCGCGCATGGAGGCACGCTGCGCGTGCTGAACGCCTACCTGCACGGCATCGGCGTCGAGGAGATGGCCTGGGAACCCCTGGAGAACGCGCGTGTTCTGCGGATCCCGGCCTTCGACACGAATTCACAAGGAGGAACGCTATGAAAACGGCAATGAACCCGGTTGGGCTGCGACTGCCCCAGCGGGCGGTAAAGCCCCGCGAGACCGGCCTCACCATGGTGATCGACGGCGGGGTACCACTCGGGCTTTTCGCCGACCTGGTTTCTCTTGGCGGCGAGTACATCGATTACGTCAAGTTCGGCTGGGGCACCGCGGTGGTCACCGAATGCCTGCGGGAAAAGATAGACGTCCTGCGGGCGAACGACATCGATTTCTACTTCGGCGGCACGCTTTTCGAGAAGTACGTGCTGCAGGGGCGATTCGAGGATTTCCGCAGGCTATGCGAGGAGTACTCGTGCCATCACGTGGAAGCCTCGAACGGCACGATCGAGATGTCCAACGCCGAGAAGGCGGGGTACATCAGGAAGCTCGCCACCGACTTCACCGTCGTCTCGGAAGTCGGGTTCAAGGACTCCGACCGCTCGCAGCAGCTGCCGCCGAGCGCGTGGATCGAGTACATCAACGAGGACCTGGACGCGGGTTCTTCCCTGGTCACGCTCGAGGCCAGGGAAAGCGGCAAGTCCGGCATCTGCCGTCCGGACGGGTCGCTCAGGTACGGCCTCGTCGAGGACGTGCTGTCGTCGGGGATACCCGCGTCGAAGCTGCTGTTCGAGGCCCCCACCACGGCGATACAGGCGCACCTGATCACCCGCCTCGGCCCCGACGTCAACCTCGGCAACGTTCCGGCGCAAGGGGTCATCGGGGTGGAGACGCTTCGCCTCGGGCTGCGCGCGGACACGCTGACCGTCTTCGAGTAACAAAGCGGGAAACAAAATGCGCACCACCTTCGACGTATTCCACCTGGCCATTCCGGTACACGATCTGGACGAGGCGCAGCATTTCTACGTGGCCCAGCTCGGCTGCAAGCTCGCCCGTCGTTACCACGACCGGATCACGGTCGACTTCTTCGGCGACCAGGTGGTCTGCCATCTGACCGAAGAAGAGCCGGCGACGCCGGAAAGCCTGTACCCCCGGCATTTCGGCGTGACGTTCCGCGAGGCGGCTGATTTCGAGGCGCTGCACGCGTGCGCCGTCACCCGGAAGATC